>Ga0233444_10006509_pt1 | contig 10418 bp, 8 predicted proteins | sample SI_124_October20_6_FD_182792 | JGI IMG/M metagenome (GOLD analysis project Ga0233444, IMG submission 182792) | Seawater microbial communities from Saanich Inlet, British Columbia, Canada - SI_124_October2016_10_MG | ecosystem: Environmental > Aquatic > Marine > Inlet | place: Canada: British...
GTCACTTGACGAAGGTAAGAAAGTTCCGGTAGAGGACTTTAAGAAGCGTATCTGGCCTAAGAACTACGAGCGTCTAATCACGTGGTGTAACATTGGATCAGATGTAGAGAACGGCATATGGGCACTCTTTGGCGCACGTTTAGGCTGTTATGATATGAACTTGAATGATGATTTTGTACTAGAGAATATTTCTAGCTACGATTGGTTCAAAGAGTATTTTGAGAATGATGTATTCCCTAAATTCGCAGGCGGCGAAATGAAATGTGAGAGTACAAAAGTAACATGGGATTATGAGAAATTGTTTGACGAATGTTTACGTATAGGTGATATCTTAGTTGATAAGATTGGAATGGAACTTTGTGATCCAACACCAGAAGTAGCTGCATTCTTTAAGCGGGTTTATACAAATCCACCAAGAGTAAAGAATCCACTAGCATCAGAGAAACAAACCGGTTGGGATAAGTAATGTCAAATTACGATGATGATGCGCAAGCTACACGTCAAAAACTAAACGCACTATCACCTTCTATGTGTATGGCTAAGTGGTTGCAAGTAAGTTTGCATCTACCGCAAGGTCGTACACATAGTTGTTATCACCCACCTACTCATGCTATTCCACTAGATGAACTAAAGAAGAACCCTAACGCTCTTCATAATACACAGTTCAAACTAGAAGAACGCAAGCAAATGAAGAACGGTATACGACCTGAAGGCTGCCAATACTGTTGGAACGTTGAAGATGCACCCAATGCACCCAAAGAAGGTAGACTGAGTGACAGACATTATCGTTCAAGTGAATGGTGGGTTAAAGAAGCATGGGACGAAGTAGTTACACAACCATGGGACCACGATATTAAGCCACGTTATGTTGAAGTGAACTTCAATCAAGCGTGTAACTTAAAGTGTTCTTATTGTTCTCCGCATCTTAGTACAGCATGGGAAGATGATATTAAGAAGCATGGTGGCTTCCGCTTCTCAAATGGCACCGGACATAATGATATTGATTACTTACGTAAGACTGGCATGATGCCATTAGAAGTAGCACGTAAAGATAATCCATATATCGAAGCATTCTGGAAGTGGTTTCCAGAAACATATAAAGACTTGAAAGTATTTCGTATGACAGGTGGTGAACCTCTCATGGATAAGAACACTTTCAAAGTATTAGATTACGTCAATGAAAATCCAAATGCATTCTTAGACTTGAGTCTCACGTCTAATATGGCACCGCCGCAACCTGCATTGATGGATAAGTTCATTGAAAAGATTAAGAAGTTAGAAGAAGTCCGTGTTTGGGAAGATCCAGAACGTTTCAATCCTGATAGCGGCAATCATTGGTATGTTGCACCAGCATGTAAGCATTTTAGTTTATATGTAAGTGTAGACAGTGTTGGGAAACAGGCTGAATATCTGCGTGATGGTCTTGATTTTGATACGATGTATGAAAATTGCCGTCGAGTATTGTCTGAAACAGATGGTACAGAGATTTCATTTATTAACACCTTTACTCTCCTAAGTATACCAAACTTACGTGGGTTCTTAGATATGATTCTAAAACTACGTGAAGAGTTTGGCTATGAGAATCAAGAAGACAAAGTTATTCAGCCTCCCGACCGAAATGGATTTAAGCACCCTGAGTTTGTAAGAAAAAAACGACAGCGTGTATGGTTTGATATTCCATACCTTCGTTATCCAGACTGGATGACTATTCAGTTAGCAGACCCTATTATGCTTGATATTATTCAACAGAATATCGATTACATGAAAGCAAATGTATTACCAAATGATTTGTATGGACGTAAGTATACGGGCTTTAAGAATTACGAAGTTCTAAAACTTGAAAGAGATTTAGCATGGGCTAAAGAAGGACTAAATATGAGTGACACTGAATTAAGTGACAAGTTAATTCGTTTCTATGATTATTTCACTGAGTATGACAAACGCAGAGGACTAAATTTCTTAGAAACATTTCCTGAAATGACAGATTTTTGGAACGAAGCAAAAGAAGAAAAAGAGGCAAAATATGGGTCGTAAACATTGGGAAGCTGAAACTCTTCATGCGTATAAAGCACGTATGATTGATAATAAGAGCGAAAGTTATTGTGGTGCAAAATGGTTTAATGCTACTATCTGGTTAGGGCATGGTCAAACCGCCAGTTGTCACCACCCGCCAGGACATTGGATTCCACTTGAAGAATTGAAAGATAATCCAACTGCAATTCACAATACAAAGCATAAGAAACTTATGCGTAAGCAAATGCAAGAAGGTAAGCGCCCAGCAGAATGTGAATACTGTTGGAAAGTTGAAGACATGGGTAAAGACCATATCTCTGACCGTGTATTCAAAACTGAAATCTTCAAAGATGAAGACTTAGATGCTAGTATGGAAATGCCATGGGATGAAAATGTACAACTACGTACACTTGAAATTTCATTTGATAGAGCATGTAATCTAAAATGTACTTACTGTAACCCAGCATTTTCAACTGCATGGGTCAAAGATATCAATGACTATGGTGCTTATCAAAATATCAAGTCAGATGGTAGAGGACACTTTGTTGATACTGCGCCATGGGCAGAGCCTGCTGCGAGAAAAGCTGAAGATAACCCATTCATCCAAGCGTTTCATAAATGGTGGGAAAGTGACTTAGCAGATAACTTAGAAGAAATTCGTATTACTGGTGGGGAACCTATCATGCATACGGGAACTTGGAAGTTGTTTGATTGGTTTGAAAAGAATCCAGATCGTGCCCGTGATATGAGATTTGCTATTAATAGTAACTTATCACCACAAACTCCTAAAGTACTGGACAAGCTAATCGAAAAGTCTTGGCATGTTCCGAACTTTGAAATTTACACATCGATGGAAGCAGCAAAAACACAAGCTGAGTATATACGTGACGGCTTAGATTATGATCTATGGATGAATAGTATCCATCGTGTTCTTAAAGAATCTAATGTACAGAAGTTACATATGATGATGACAATCAATTCATTATGCTTAACTACTATTACAGAGTTCATGGACGAAATGCTACAACTTAGAAAAGAATATGGAGAACGAGCGCCAACTATGACGATGAATATTTTACGCTTCCCATCATTCCAGAGTGCAGCAATTCTACCTGAGAAAGTAAAAACATATTATAAAAATAAGTTATCAGCGTGGCACTTCCTTAACGGTGGCAAACTTAACGAAGGTGAAAGAGCAAGTCTACAAAGACTGATAGACTATCTTGATATTGTTAAAACTCCACATAAGAATACCGCAGACCAAGATAAATTGTATCATGATTTTAAAGCATTCTTTACACAGTTCGATGTAAGACGCAATAGGAACTTTGTTGAAACATTCCCAGGACCTATCGCCGAATGGTATAAAACGCTCGAAGCAGACGTTCCAACAGCAGAACAAATTAAGTCTAAAACATTTGTTTTGTCTAGTGAAAGTTTATCAATTGAAGGAGACCTTATACGAGGCGGTGATCCTGCAACAACTGATGCATATGGTACTGGTGATGATGAACACGAACAGAAGATAAAAGTAGGCGGCTGGGATACAGAAAATGATGCTCTTGGTGGTGTGAAAGTAGATTAAAGTTATGGGTAGGCATCTTACGATATATACTCCTAGAACAGGCAGTACAGTTGTTTACAATTCCATATCACAAACACTATGTGATCCGCCATTCAACTTTAATCTTGAAGATTTTTATTCTAGTGAAATACATCCATGTGAATATAAACTTTTTTATGATAAACTTAAAAAGTTGAGCAATAGTAATATAGATTGGAGTATGAAGTATCTCGTATCAACTGGAGTAACTCATCCCGAAAATGATGACAACTTTAATTTATTTGATACTGATAAATTTTTCAAAGACTTAGGAGTAACTGATTTACATTTTTGTTTTAGAGTTGATATGATAGACACAATTTGTAGTAATATAATTGCAGAAATGGATAACTCATACGTTGTAACAAATGGTGAAATAAGAAAACATGAAAAACGTCATGTACCCAAATCACTTATTGACATTACATGTTTTAAATATAACTATGATAAAATACTTTATAATTCATATGTAAGTAGATATAGTAATAATTTTAATAGTAAATTTTACCATTATGAAAATCTACACAAATTTGTCGATACTGACAATGATATACATAAATTAAAAAAGCAACTAACCAAAGAACAAAAACAAGAACTAATTATTAACTATGATGAAGTAATAGAAATAGCAAAAACATATGACTTCTATTATGGTAAAATAAACCCAATGAACGGCGTACTAGAATATGACAAATAAAATTATTCCTATTTGGAAAGATGATGCAAGTTGTGCAGAAGAAAGTGAAAACAAAGTCTTCTGTATGGCACCATGGTCACATACTTATATCTCACCGCAGGGTGAACGTAGACTATGTTGTGCGTCACGTGAAGAACATTCATTCCAGAAGCAATATATTGATGCATCAAATGATGAACGTTATGGTGAAGTAACTGATTCTAAAACTGATGTAGATGATTTTAATCCAATGACACTAGAAGAACATTGGAACTCTCCTTACATGAGAGATATTCGTAAGAAGTTAATGGCAGGCGAACGTATCCCACAATGTGATGTATGTAATGATGACACTCTATCTCTAAGTTCGTATCGCAAGTGGTTCACTGGAGTACTGTTTAAAGACAAGATCCAAGAAGCGTTTGATAAGACAGATGATGATGGGCATACAACTATGCCAACTATTTCGTTTGATTATCGTTATTCAAACTTATGTAACTTTAAGTGTCGCATGTGCGGAGAGCAATTATCAAGTGCATGGGAAGCTGAAAAGAAGAAGCATGGTCTATGGTCAATTGAAAATCAACCTTTTATGCAACCAACTGTTAAACAGAAGATGCAAAAGTTTCAGAGAGATGTTGCTGAACCAGAATTTAAGAAAGCAATCTCTGATGGTATCGTAGAAGAAATTTATTGGGTAGGCGGTGAGCCACTAATGTACGATATGCACTGGTGGGCATTAGAAGAAATGGTCAATAACGGTTCTGCAAAGAATTGTCATTTGCGCTATAACTCTAATCTATCACGTATCGATTTCAAGGGCAAACATCTATTCGATTATCTTCCGCAGTTTAAAGACTGGTTGATGTGTGCATCAATCGATGGTACTGGTGATATTGTAGAGTTCATCCGTAAGGGCATAGTATGGGAAGAATGGTTAGAGAACTTTAAGACCGGACTAGCTGCACCAGGCGGTAAACACAAAATGCTATTTGACTTGACTATCACTGGTCCGGGCATGTTCTCACTAAAAGATTTATTTGACTTATCACTAGAGCTAGATGTACGTATGGAAACAAAGATTATGTTTGCATTTCATCCTGATATTGTTATGTCGCCATTTGCATGGCCTCGAAAAATCTTAGATAGAAAGATTAATGAGTTACTAGAGTATATGGAACCTATTGCAACCGGTAAACAGGCATCACTAATCAATACATTGCGTGAAATGAAAAAGCGTCCTACATTTGAAGAACAATGGCCAGATACATATATAGAAAAGTTTAAGCACGGTAAAGGTTACCAAGATCAACTTGATAGAATTAGACAAGAACAATATCGATTAGAAGATATCTATAAGTTAGACTTTGAACTATGGCTTTGGTGGACACGTTTTGATAGAGTAGTAGGAGAAATATGATGCAAAAAGATGTGAAATGTTCATTGCCATGGATCCATACTAGTATACATACTACAGGTAGAGTACGCAGTTGTTGCATTGCTAAAGATGAAATTGATGACGATGGTGAATTTCTTGATGTAATGAATCATAGTTTCTCTAAAATTATAAACAGTTCAAGTATGCGTGAAATACGAGCGCAAATGAGAATGGGTAAACAACCTAAAAATTGTCAGACATGCTGGATCGATGAGAATAACGGAAAAAACAGTAAGCGTATGTATGAAAATACATTAGCAGAAAAGTTACATGGTAAAATTGATTATGATTCAGAACCTACCTTCTTGAAAGATATTCAACTGGGCGTTGGCAACATATGTAATCTAAAATGCAGAACATGCAGTCCGTATTGTAGTACAAAATGGATCAAAGAATATAAAGATAGTACTGGAGAAGATTCTGCAACTTTCAATAACATAACAACTAATAAACAACAAATAGGCAGTAAGTTCTGGGAAGATTTCGAAGAGTGGAGCAAGACTGTAGCTAGATTAGAGATCATGGGAGGTGAACCATTCTTTATGAAAGAGTTTGAAGTTCTCATTGATCGATTAATTGCAAATGGTAGTAGTAAGAACATTAGTATATCTATGAGTTCAAATGGTACTATATTTAACGAAAAATTAATAAACAAAATTCTTGATAATTTTAACTTCTTAGGAATACAGTTTAGTATTGATGGATTCGGAGAACATTTTGATTATCTGCGTCATGGTAATAATTGGGAGAATGTCGAACAAAATTTAAATAAGTTCTATGAATTGATGATATCAAATCCTAGATTTATTATGGGCATAACTGTTACTCTAAGTCAAATTAATATGTTTTACATCAGAGAAATGCATAAGATAATTAGAGAGAACTATCCAGAATCTAAGTTAAATGGAAAAGAATTTAAGATATTCAATAATGTAGTACATTACCCTAGCTTCTACAGTAGTAATTGTATGCCCGAATCTATCAAGCAACAGTACCTAGACAAGATAATCAATCCAGAAAAATATGGACTGCCTAAATGGGATGAAAAAACATTCAATGAAGAAATTTCTCCATTAGTAAATCAAGTTAAGACGAGATCAAAAGACACTGATTGGAATGCGTTTGTCCGTGAAACAAATAGAGCAGACAAATATAGACGTGAGAATTTCAGTGAGACATTCCCAGAACTATGGGAAATATTCGAACCTCACTGGATTGAGAATGAGTAAGCAACAAAAATTCGATACAGGAAAACATTTCTGTGTACTACCGTGGATACATATGCATGTATGGGCGAATGGTAATACCTATCCGTGTTGTCTATCGACATATGAATATAAAGTAGGTAACACAAATGAAAAAAGTTTCAAAGAGCTTTGGAACTCTGAAAAAATGTGCGACATGCGTAAGAATATGCTAGGTGATAAACCAACAGAAGGTTGTAAAAAGTGTTACGATATAGAAGAGAATAGTGGAGTTTCTATGCGGATGAATACAAATAAGTCATTTTCGCATCATATCGAACGTAAAGAGTTGACTAATAGAGATGGCAGTTTAGACGAGGTGTTTATGTCTTATATGGATATTAGGTTTTCGAATATTTGTAACTTTAAATGTAGGTCATGTGGTCCAGAATTTAGTTCATTGTGGTATGATGATGCAATTGCACAAGGTAGATGGTCAGCTAAAGAATCAAAAATCTTTCGTGTGAAAGATACAATCACTGAATTATGGGATGATATGAATCAATGGATAGATACCGTTGAACAAATATACTTCGCTGGCGGTGAGCCACTTATCATGGATGAACATTACAAGATATTAGAACACTTAATAGAAATAGGTAGAACTGATATTAAAATATCATACAATACAAATCTTTCAAAGTTAAAATATAAATCGAAAGATGTGATAGAGTTGTGGAAACATTTTGAGTATGTTACTGTCGGCGCTTCACTAGATGATAGCGGTGATCGTGCAGAATTAATGCGTTCTGGTACTAAATGGAAAGATATTATCAGTAATAGAAAGAGAATACTAGAAGAGGTTCCACATGTTAAGTTTAGTTTAACTCCAACAGTAAGTGTATTTAATGTTCAGCATTGTATTGACTTCTTTGATGAATGGATATATAATGGCTTAGTCGATACAAAACTCATCGATATAAATACACTTGTTCATCCAGATTACTTATCTGCTCAAATATTACCAAAGAGTGTTAGAGAAGAAACACAAAATAAAATACAAGAATTTTTAATAAGGCATAACATGCAAGATAATGACAACTATTCTAGTTTTACTTCCTTAGTATCATTCTTAGATAATGACAAACAACACTTGATACCTAAATATATAACATATAATGACAAGTTAGATGTAATGCGAAATGAATCAGTGATGACTACATTTCCAGAATTAGGATGTTTATATGAGTGATACATTTTGTCCATTACTATTTCAACACTTAGCGACACACCCACATGGCGGCGTGACGCATTGTTGTATTGCGGATCATCGTCAAGCACGTAGTAGTGCTAAAGATGGAGAGCATAGGTATTATAATCTAAATCGTGACACAGTGTTTGATACTATGAATAGTGAAACATTTCGTAAAGCGAGACTTCAAGTATTAGATGGTAAGAAACCACAAGCGTGTCTGCGTTGCTATAGCGAAGAAGCTAAAGGTATGCACAGTAAACGTATAGAAGAAATAAAGAACTATCCTGAGTACACTGTAGGAGTCGCTAGGGACGCCACTGACGATACTGGTTACATGAAAGATGTACAACTCGATTTCGTTGAGCTTAGGTTAGGTAATGTTTGCAATGTTGCATGTCGTACTTGTAATCCAGCATCATCATCTAAATGGCGCAACGATTACGACAAACTACAAAGCAGTACAACATTCAAACTTACAAGCTATGACACGATGGAAGGCTTTAGATGGCCTGAACGTGAAGAGTTCTGGAATGACTTACTACAGCATTGCGACAGAGTAAAGACATTCTATATTAATGGTGGAGAACCAACACTAATCAAAGAACACTTTAAGTTCTTAGAGCGTTTAGTTGATATGGGTAAAACAGATATCAAACTGTGGTACAATATCAACATGACTAACATGAATGAAGATATTATTGCTCTATGGCGCAAGTTTGATCATGTGAAAGTATCATGTTCAATTGATGACTTAGAAGATAGAAATGAATACATCAGATACCCAACTAAATGGGATACTGTGATGAAGAACTTCTTACGTCTTAAAGAAGAAGACTTTGAACTAGATGTTACTCAGACGGTATCGTGGATGAACTACTCTACGCTAGGAGACTTCTATAACTTCTTCCACAGAGAACACGGTGTTTGGGTACATCACAATTATGTATATGATCCAGACATTCTATCTCCTGCAGCATTACCGAAAGTTATGCGTGATAGAATACATGAAAAGTTTAGTAATGTATTTGAAGAATGGAAACTGAATGAGTTTAAGAATATGTTCGGTGGTCCAGACAAAGTAGAGAAATGGGAACAAGCAAAAGAGTATACTAATAAACTTGATACTATCAGAGATCAAAATATATCAGATTATTTGACAGAGTTTAAGGATTTTTAATGACATAAATAATTGCATGTTATATGAAGACTTCATAAATAATTGCTTGCTAGATGAAAATAAAAAATTTGTTTATTCTGGTCCAAGTTGGGCTGCACAAAGTTACAATACCCCTGAGGGTGACGAACCTAATACAACTAATTTACTAAAGGAATGGGGACTTGAAGATATAGCTATTGATATTTCCAAAGGCGGAAGTAACTCCAGAGAACAATACGAAAGATTTAAATCCTTAAATCTTCCTGTAATTTATGTAATGTGCGAACCTCTTAGTATATTCAATGATACCCCGAATTATCTTGACAAGTATTTTGATAGTGGGATTAATTCAGTATGGGATATGAGGACGAGAAGGGATAAAAAATTTATGGAAAAGTTATCAAAATTAGATAATCGGGTCGCTGTGATTGGCGCACATTCTGATGTTTCTGATGTTCCAGATAATGTAACAGTTATTGATAGTAGCTGGCAGAATTTTCTTAGACAGGAATCTGACTTAGATACAGGTTATAATTGGGGAGTTGAAGTATTACACTCACAGCTATCTCGCAGCAATAATATGGATATGTTAAATAAGACATATAAAAATAGAAAGACTGTAGAATTTTTTGTGGATAAATTTTGGAACCAATTCGATATATGGAGACAGTTAGAAAAAAAGAAGTTATTCTGTGACGTTCATCCAAATAAACGAGGTAATAAATTATACGCAAAGCACACATTAAATAATGTACAAGAATTCTTAGGATTATAAAAATGTATTGGTATGATGAAATAATGCATTTAGATTTTGAAAGCAGTAGTTTATGCAATGCATCCTGTGCTATATGTAATAGACGCTATGCAGGTGGATCTAAAGTAGAAAATTTAGTTGAAACATATGTGACGCTAGAACAATTTAAAGAATGGTTTCCTGTAGAGTTCATTAAGAACTTAATTGGAATGAGCATGTGCGGTAATTATGGTGATAGTATGACTAACCCAGAATTATTAGATATACTGAGATATGCTAGAAGTCTGAATACTAATCTTATAATCACAATGAATACAAATGCTAGTGGAAGAACTCCTG
>Ga0233444_10006510_pt1 | contig 10417 bp, 10 predicted proteins | sample SI_124_October20_6_FD_182792 | JGI IMG/M metagenome (GOLD analysis project Ga0233444, IMG submission 182792) | Seawater microbial communities from Saanich Inlet, British Columbia, Canada - SI_124_October2016_10_MG | ecosystem: Environmental > Aquatic > Marine > Inlet | place: Canada: British...
TATCGCGAATTGTAACTTTGGGGGAGCAGTTTATCTATCTTGACGGCGACTGGCAAGCGGATGCGCCGATGCCACCAATCCGGCAAGCCGATCGGGGCGGCTTGCAGTATAGATTTGTGTTGTTGAGATATCGGCATGGCCAAGAAGGCTTTGCAGACTGCGAAGATCGGCACCGCGATTCAGCATATGTGTCGCAAAGGAATGACGCAATTTATGCGGGCTAACCCGCGCCGCATCAATATCTGCCGCAATGGCCAGCTTTTTCAGCATCTGCGCAAATTGATGGCGGGTCATCGCCGACCCATCATCCGACGGAAACATGACATCAGACAAAACAAAACCCGCGTTGCCATCACGGCATTCGATCCAGCGAGCCGCTGCTGCCCGCGCCGTATCACCAAGCGGGACAACGCGTTCGCGCCCACCTTTTCCGGTGACCAAAATCACTTCAGGATTGCGCCTGAAATGGGAAACCAGAAGACCAACCAATTCCGAAACGCGAAGCCCTGTTGCATATAAAATTTCCAGCATCGCCAGGGCACGCAATGCCGCCAATTCAGGCGTCATGGCTGCGGCGGCTTCAAGCAGGCTGATGATCTCGGCTTCGCTCAGGCTTTTGGGAAGTGAGGCCGGCAAAGACGGATTGTCGATCCAGCGAGTTGGGTTATCCGACCGAAGCCCATCTTCGACAGCCCAGCCCATAAATTGACGTAACGCGCTGAGCCGCCTTGCAACCGAACGCGGGGATAATTGGCGTTGATGCCACCATGCAATAACTGCCCGCAATTCATCCGCATTGCATGCAGCAAGCGTCTGGCCATTTTTGGCAAGACCCATCTGGCAATCAAAAAGATCGCGCCGATAGGCGGCAAGCGTGTTTGGTGACGCTGCCCGCATGGCCGAAATGGCCTGAAGAAACCCGTCAATAAGCGGGTCATGCCGATTGGCGGTTTTACCGATGCTAGCTTTGCGTGCCATCGGGTATCATTGCAGCCAAACGCTGCATTAAATGCGCCGCGATGATCTCGTGAGCAAAAGCTTTGGCAACGTCACCCTGTCCGATCATATCAAGCGCGCGGATCACTGCGGCCAGATCTGCCGGGTTGGTTTTTTCAAGCGCCACATCATGCAACAGCCAATTGGCAAGCAGCACGGTTTCGGCAACATGACGCGCCTCTGCCGCGGCCGTGACCGCCTTTAGCAATAGCGGCGGCAAGCCGGCAAAGCCCTGACCCGATACAGGTGCATTTTTCACAAGACCAAGCCAATCCTGTTCATCCACCGCCACACCGGCAGCCTCAAGAACAGGCAGAATATGCCACATATTCAACGCGCTGATCACATTTGCATCAACCGCATCGCCCGACAGCCCACGCAGCAATTCAGCGGCCATAAGCGCCTCGCCATTGCCCGCAAAAGCGGCAAGCGTTGTGGTGTCGTTCGGCTGGTTTATCGCCAGCAGAAACGCCATTTTCGGCGCCACATCCAGATCATCAAACCGCATATTGGCCGCCACGGCCTCATCGGCAAGCGCATTACGCACCAATTCGGCGTAAAGCGGCAACATCATCGCGCCATTGCCGCCATTAATTTCGGCCTTGATCCCCTTTGCCACCCGCGCCAACCGATCGGTTTTCGTATCAGCATCAAGTGCCCGCCAGGCAAGCGCGGTGGTAAGCGCATCACCCTTGCCGTCAAGTTGCGCCAATGCCAATTGCGGATCATTATTTTCCTGTCCGGCACTGCGCCATAATTTGCCAGCCTGACGATGCGTGATCAGCCCGCGATTCAACCCATCAAAGGTCGAAACCATGCGGGCATCCGACCCCAGAAATTTCAATTTGATAACGGTTTCGGCCATTTGTTTTGGCAGAACGGCAAGCCCTTCAAGCGGGATTGGCCGGTTCGCCACATCCATCAACACGATATGCGCCGAATCAAGCTTGGCCGGATCAAGCTTGGCAAGATCAGCTGGCGTCGCCAGATTATTGTTCAAAACCTCATCAACAAGGCTGAAAAAGATCGGATCATCAACACCATTTGCCGCCAGAATATCAGCCGCAAATCGCGCCCCGCCCGTTTTGCCCTGAACCGCCTGACAGATCACATTTGATTTATGCCAAAACGGATCCATTGTCTGGGTGATCTGACGGCTGACAATGCTGCATGCCGCAACATCATCACGGATCATCAAATAATGTTCGGTTAGCCAGCGTCGCCAATCAGCCCATTTTTCGGCCTCGGGAAGCTGTGCTGCAAGCAAGGCAAGGTCACTTGATCTGCCACCATTTGCCAGAAAGGCCAAGCGCGCCTCGACAAGGTCGGCAGCGACATTATTTGCCCCGCTTGGCGGCACTGATTGCCGCGCCACGACTTCATAAGCCAGTTCGGTAACCGCCTTTGACTGGCTGGCAGTTGCTGATTTCTGCAGCAGGAACACCGCATCACGAGCCGAAGTTCCACGCCAGATCAGGCTGTCAAGCTGGCTGTTGCCCGTATCGCCAACACCAATCGCCGCGAGTCCGACATCCGAAATATTCCGGCGGCCAATTTTGGCACTGGCGTAAACATCATTTGTTCCCAGACCAACATTTGGCGCTGTCTGGCTGGCATTTGCCGCTGCTGGCAGGTCGGTTTCAGCTGGTTCGGTTGCCAGTGATTCAGTTGCCAGTGATTCAGTTGCCTGCGGTTCGGTTAGCGTATCTAGCGCCTGATCGGCAGGTTCGGCAATGATGATCGGGTTTGTTTTGGGTTGCTCGCCATCTTCGACAGCCAAGGCCTTATCAATCGCTTGGTCAATATCAAGCGGGCTATTGACCGCAATTTGGCCGCCATCAGCTGGCGTTGGCGCGATTGACAGCAGATTGACCGGTTCGCCTTGCTGGGCGGCGGCTGGCAATAGACCAGCGCCGAGCCACACCGATGCCATCAAAACCGAAAACGCCAAACGCGGACGATTTAACAGTGCCAAACGCGAATATGAGAGACCCGAATTTGATCGGCGCAAAATATCAGGCTTATTTTGGCAGCGTTTCATTGGAAATAACCTTGTTAATGGCAACGGTTGGGGCAGGAATCTGCCAATTTGACAATACAACAAGACCGACAGCAGAAAGCCCCGCCAGCATTAAAAATATAATCGAAATTCGTGTCATGTCTTTTCCATATCCCCGTAGTCATTTCAGGCCATTTTCGAAGCCATTTTGGGTCGGCACTTCTGGCCTAAATTTTCGACCGCGCTTTTTATAACCCATGCCATCTTCGTCGATTTTAATCGGAACGATTTCCCTTCAAAGGATGAAAGGCTTAGAAACAACCATAGGCTGTTTACGCCAGACAAGACCTCTGGTTTCAGAAACAAGGTATTTATGACGATATTATGTCGGCAATTAGGCAAAGTAACAAGACGCGTCATATTTTTGCGGCCTTTTTGCGAAATTGTCAGGCGGCAAGGCTGCTTCTTCTATTCCCCTTGACCATTTGCATCGCTATGCTAGCCCGCATGAGAGCTTCGCCGAAACCAGCGCCCCGCAAACCAAACCCAGCCGCAGAAACTGCTGGCTCTATCGCTGCACGGCTTGACCGCCCGGTGGTGCTTGTCGGCCTTATGGGAAGCGGTAAATCAGCCGTTGGGAGGCGCACCGCAAAACAGCTTGGGATTGGGTTCAAAGACAGTGACCAATTGATCGTCAAGACAGCCGGTATCAGCATTGCCGAAATTTTTGAGCTTGCCGGTGAAGTGAAGTTTCGTGAAATGGAACGAAAGACGCTTGGCAATCTGGCCCTGGCATCACCGCAAATCATTGCCACTGGCGGAGGGGCATTTTGTCAGGACGCCACCGCCGAACTGCTTTTGCACCATACATTAACCATTTGGCTAAAGGCATCGCCCGCGACATTGCTGTCACGCATTGGCAATACAAAAACGCGGCCATTGCTGCATAATGGTGACCCGCTGGCAACACTCACACGCCTCGATGAACAGCGCGCACCCTTCTATCAAAAAGCCCATATCCATCTCGATACTGATGGATTATCAACATATAAAGCGATGATGGCGCTACTTCACGCGCTTGACACGCATCTGCCAAGGCAGTAGTTGACTTTAAACATGCAACAAGAAACATTAACCGTCAGTCTTGGTCAGCGCGCCTATGACATTGTCATTGGCCCTGATCTGATTGATCGGGCCGGATCAATCCTTGGCCCGATCGCGGCCAATCGTCATATTATCATCGTCAGCGACAAAACCGTTGCCACGCTTCATCTTGATCGTCTAACGGCAGGATTGAAAAGCACAGCGCGCGCGATTGACCATTTTGCCGTTGCCGCTGGTGAAGCCAGCAAATCAATGACCGTTCTGGCAAAGCTACTTGACGATATTCTAGCTGTTGGCGTCGACCGGTCGGTATTGCTGATTGCTTTTGGTGGCGGGGTTGTTGGTGATCTGGCTGGCTTTGCCGCCGCCAGCCTGTTGCGCGGCGTTGATTTTGTTCAAATCCCAACAAGTCTTTTGGCGCAGGTTGATAGTTCGGTTGGCGGTAAAACCGGCGTGAACGCCGCTTCGGGGAAAAATCTGATTGGTGCCTTTTACCAGCCAAAGGCCGTGCTTGCCGATACCAGCCTTTTGGCAAGCTTGCCCGATCGGGAATTGCGCGCTGGCTATGCTGAAATGGTCAAATATGGGCTTTTGGGTGACGCCGCATTTTTTGACTGGCTTGACGTCAATAGCAGCGCTGTTCTGGCGTTGGAACCCGCCGCAATCATGTATGCCATCCATAAATCATGCAGTGCCAAAGCGGGTATTGTCGAAGCCGATGAACGTGAATCTGGAAAACGCGCCTTGTTAAATCTTGGCCATACCTTTGCGCATGCTTTTGAAGCTGAAGCCGGATATAACGGAAGCCTGCTTCATGGCGAAGCGGTTGCTGCTGGCATGGGGCTAGCTTTTGACCTGTCGGTTGATTTAGGTTTTTGTGCGCCCGATGATGCGGCAAAATGCAAAGCGCATCTTCGCGCGGTTGGTCTTCCTGCCGGACAAGCCGATCTTGCCGCTGGTAACGCTGTGCCAAGCAAGCTTATTGCCCATATGAAACATGATAAGAAAATGCGCGACGGCCGAATGTATTTCATTCTTGTCAACGCCATTGGTGACGCCTTTGTCAGCGGCGATGTGCCGCCAGACGCTGTCAAAACCCTACTTCAACGAGGTGCAAATGCTGTCTAGCCTGTGGCTTTTAGCATTAATCATTGTGCTGCTGATTATCGCTTCGGCCTTTTTTTCGAGTGCCGAAACCGCATTGACCGCAGCGTCGGATGCGCGGATGCGCCAATTGGCAAGCAAAGGCAATGAACGCGCCCGCACCGTCGAGGCATTGCGTGCCGATCGTGAAGGACTGATCGGGTCGATCCTGATTGGCAATAATGCGGTCAATGTTCTTGGCTCGGCCTTGGCAACAAGCATTGCCATCTCGCTGTTTGGCGAGGGCGGTCTTGTGTGGGCAACAGTTGCCATGACCGTGCTTTTGGTCGTTTTTGCCGAAGTGATGCCGAAAACCTATGCCTTTACCTATGCTGATCAATATGCGTTGCGCATTGCCCCAACCCTGTTATGGGTGGTGCGTTTGCTTAGCCCGCTGTCGCTTGGTATCCGGTTTTTGGCAAGCCAGATGATCCGGCCAAACCCGAATGGCGATCAAGACCGCGAAGAAGAATTGCGTGGCCTGATTGAATTGCAGGGCGATAATGGCAATGCCGATGATCGTGAGCGCAAAGCCATGCTGTCATCAATTCTGGATCTGAACGAATTATCCGTCGAACAGATCATGACGCATCGCGGCACGGTAAGCATGGTCAATGCCGATGATAATATCGAGGATATCTTGCGCTTTATCCTTGGATCACCGCACACGCGCCATCCGGTTTTTTCGGGCAAGCCTGACAATATTATTGGCGTTCTCCATGTCAAAGATTTGCTTCGGGCGCTTGGCGAGGCCGAATCTTCAGGCAAAAAACCGCTTTTGCCGCAATTGGTACAGAATATTGCCAGTGACGCCTATTTCATTCCCGAAACCACCTTGCTGTTTGACCAGTTGCAGGCGTTTCGGACACGGCGCGAACATTTTGCCGTTGTTGTTGATGAATATGGTGATTTCAGGGGGATTGTGACCTTGGAAGATATTTTGGAAGAAATTGTTGGTGATATTGATGACGAGCATGATATCGGCTTGGCGGGTCTTAGCGCACAGGCAGATGGGTCATGGCTTGTCGATGGCAATGTTACGATCCGCGACCTGAATCGCGCGCTTGGCTGGCACCTTCCCGATGAGGACGCATCAACGCTGGCGGGGCTTGTACTTTTTGAAAGCCGCACAATTCCAAGCCCTGGTCAAGAATTTCGCTTCCATGACATCCGGTTTCGCATTGTCAAACGCGAAGGCAACCGCCTGACCAGCTTGCGCCTTTGGGCAAGCTGACAAACAGAAAGACCAAGATATGAGCAGCGCTAACTCCAAAGCCGACACCCAAGCTAGCCCCCAAGCTAGCAGGGCGATCCATACGCCTTATGGCAAAGATCATCCAACCGCATTAAGCACGCCAAAAGTCGAGCGCGAATTGGTTCATCAACGCCGAATTACGCTTAATGGCTATGTCCGCAATGATGGGTTGTTCGATATCGAGGCGGAGCTAACCGACCATAAGACATACCCTTTTCCAAGCGATTTTCGCGGCGAGGTTACGCCTGATCTGCCAGTGCATCACATGATTTTGCGAATCACCATTACCAAAGAACGGGTGATCACCGCCGCCGAAGCCATTACCGTGACCGGCCCATATGCGATTTGTCCAAAAGCCAATGAGGTGTTTGACGAACTTGTCGGGCTAAAAATTGCCCCCGGTTGGCGGCGTCAGGTGCAAGCAGCGATTGGCGGGCGGCATGGCTGTACACATATCACCGAATTGCTTGGCCCAGTTGCCACCATCGCCTATCAGACAATGTATGGCCAAGATGCGCGCGAACGCCGGATCAGCTCAAATTTCACTGATGCTGACAAGCAAAGCGAACGAAGCCATCTAGCCAATAGCTGTGTTGGCTATGCTGATGATCGAGATTAGGATTCGCACGATAGCGCCAAACTCAATCGCTTAGATGCAGCTCCAGCGCGTGAATGCTATTGGCAAGATCTTCTGCCAAAATATCATTCACCATGCGGTGACGTTGTAGGCGGGATTTGCCAGCAAATGCATCGGCCTTGATCGTGACCTCAAAATGCGTGCCGCCGCCTTCGCGCCATCCGGCATGACCTGCATGTTTATGGCTGACATCCTGAACGTCAATTTGACGCGGATTTAACTCGGCGTTTAGTTTTTGCGCTATAGTATCTGCCGTTGCCATATGTTATCTCCATGAAGGGGGCTATGTTTGCCTGCGAGGGCATTGATTATGAGTGGATCATAGAATGAGACGCGCCACCGTACCAGAGTTTAAGATCGACCAGAGCCAGAACGATACCCGGCCCCGGCGTTGTGCGGCCATCGGCTGCCGTGATGAAGGCGTTTATCCAGCGCCCAAATCACGCGATGCGTTGCGCGATTATATCTGGTTCTGCCTTGATCATATCCGCGCCTATAACAAATCATGGAATTATTATGACGGGCTGCAAGGCGCCGCGCTTGAAGCCGAGATTCGCCGCGCCACAACATGGGAGCGCCCAAGCTGGAAATTTGCCACCGGACAGCCAAGCGAAAATAATTTTGAAGATCCGCTTGGGCTGTTTGATTTTGAAAATCGTGATGAGGCAAAATCGGGCCGCAAACTCACCCCAGAAGAACGCGCCGCCTGGAAAACCTTAAACTTGGCACCGGTTGATGATTTTGATATTGTCAAAAAACAATACAAGCGTCTGGTCAAGGAGAATCACCCCGATAAAAATGGGGGTGACGCCCATGCCGAAGAACGGTTAAAAGATATTAACCTTGCCTATTCACTGATTCGGAAAACCCTAGCCAATGGTGACCAGCCTGCCACCAGCCAAACCTAACATTTGCTTAATGTGGAGTTCTAACTGTTATGTCTGATAACGCGAAATTTGCGCCGACCCCTGCCCATTCTATGTCGGCGCCCGACATTACGGTCAATGCCAGAGACGTCTTTGGAATTGATGTCGACATGATCGTCCCTGCCTTTAGCGAGGGATCTGATTATGTACCCGCGCTCGATCCGAACTATCAATTCGACACGGACACCACAATCGCCATTCTGGCGGGGTTTGGCCATAACCGGCGGGTGATGATTCAAGGCTATCATGGCACCGGTAAATCAACCCATATTGAACAGATTGCCGCACGGTTAAACTGGCCCTGTATCCGGGTCAATCTGGATAGCCATATCAGCCGCATTGACCTGATCGGCAAAGATGCCATCGTGCTTCGTGATGGCAAACAGATTACCGAATTCCGCGAAGGGATTCTGCCATGGGCGTTGCAAAATCCGGTTGCGCTGGTATTTGATGAATATGACGCTGGCCGTGCCGATGTGATGTTTGTGATTCAGCGTGTTCTCGAAGTCGATGGTAAGTTGACCCTTCTTGATAGCAATAAGGTGATTCACCCAAATCCGCATTTCCGGCTTTTTGCAACCGCCAACACAGTTGGCCTTGGTGATACAACCGGCCTTTATCATGGAACTCAGCAAATCAATCAGGGGCAAATGGACCGCTGGTCAATTGTGTCGACATTGAATTATCTGCCGCATGCTGATGAGGTGAATATCGTTAAGGCAAAGCTGCCACAATATGCTGATAAAAAAGGCACTGAGCAGGTTGCCGCAATGGTTCGCATGGCTGATCTGACGCGCAAAGGATTCATGTCAGGTGATCTATCAACGGTCATGTCACCGCGTACGGTCATCACATGGGCTGAAAATACCAGTATTTTTGGCGATATGACTTTGGCATTCCGGTTAAGCTTTTTGAATAAATGTGACGAGATCGAGCGTCCGACCGTGGCTGAATATTATCAGCGTTGTTTTGGCATTGACCTTCCCGAAGCACCGATCCGGCAGGCCACTGCCAGCTAAGCGCCAAGCGCCCGCAGCAGCATGCCAGCCTAAATCATAAGCCACCGGAACAATCGCAGGAAACCAGCATGTCTTCATTTGACAAGGATGCACAATTTCTGAAATCCAACGCCGCAGCGATGCGGGCGCTTGCTGGTGGCAAAGAGCATCAAGTGACCTATGCTGGCACCGATACGCATGTTGGCAAGGATGATGTGCGGCTGCCGGCTCTCCCCCCAACGGCAACCGCAGCGCAAAAAGCCAGCCTTCGCGGTGCCGCCGACGGTGCCGCGCTATGGCTTGCTCATCATAACCCGATGACCCATAAGAAACATTGCCCTGCCCCTGATGGTGCCAAGGCGATTTTTGAATCGGCTGAACGCGCCCGTGTCGAGGCTATTGGCGCGCGTCACATGAAAGGCGTTGGCGATAATCTGGATGCCGCTTTGAATCAGCGTTATGAAAACCGGCAGATTGATGCCCCAGGAAGCGCCGATGATGCCGGTATTGCCGAGGTTGTGCGGTTATTGCTTCGCGAAGAATTAACCGGATCGCCGCCGCCTAAAAACCTGTCAATGGTCATGGATTTATGGCGGCCATGGGTGAAAAGCCGGGCAGGCGATCTGATTAACGAGCTTGGTGAGTCGCTTGACGATCAATCGGCCTTTGCCGAATTATCACGCCGGCTGATTGGCGCGCTTGAATCCGATCTTGGTGAGGCATCATCCGATGAAGATCAAGATTCAGACAATGAAGATGATCAGGATGAAGGCGGCGACAGCCAGTCCGAACAGGATGGCGAACAATCTGCCGTTGGCGAAGATCAAAGCGAAGGCGATGACAGCCAATCAATGGATGATGCTGGTGATGCTAGCGCGTCTGAAGATGGCGAAATGATGGATTCCGAAGGCACGGATGACGGCAGCAGCGATGGCGAGTCACCCAATTCGGATATGAATGGGGATAATAGCAAAAGCGGCGCTTCAACCGAAGGCTATCGTATTTTCGATACCAAATTTGACGAAGTGATCGCCGCTGCCGATCTTTGCGACCCGCAAGAGCTTGACCGGCTTCGGGTGATGCTTGACCGGCATATGGAAAATGTCACCTCAATCGTTGGCAAGCTTGCCAATCGCCTGCAACGTAAATTGATGGCGCATCAAAACCGGTCTTGGGATTTTGATCTTGAAGAGGGCGTGCTTGACGCGGCCAAATTGCACCGCGTTGTCACCCAGCCATTAAGCCCGCTTTCCTATAAGCAGGAACAAGATACAAAATTCCGCGACACGGTTGTGACGCTTTTGCTGGATAATTCGGGATCGATGCGCGGACGGCCCATTACGATTGCCGCGGTCACCG
>Ga0233444_10006511_pt1 | contig 10417 bp, 1 predicted proteins | sample SI_124_October20_6_FD_182792 | JGI IMG/M metagenome (GOLD analysis project Ga0233444, IMG submission 182792) | Seawater microbial communities from Saanich Inlet, British Columbia, Canada - SI_124_October2016_10_MG | ecosystem: Environmental > Aquatic > Marine > Inlet | place: Canada: British...
TTTTTTACCTACCCCGTAGTATTTGATGAGTTTCCCAATCACTATTCTCACTAAAACTCCATTAATAGCCCCAATAGGATAAAAGCAGAGGTTACCATTATATTTTTGGTTGTATTAAATCAATGGTTAATACCGTTTAAAATACATGTAATGCAATACATCTAATTTAATTTCTTTTTAATACCTTTTTTATCTTTGTTTGTTTTGGAATAGTATTCAATCGTGAATCTTATAAAGCCCATTACTTTTATATTTTTACTACTCCTTTCCTTGATGGGGATGGGGCAGACGGTCACTAGCGTTTCCTCGACAGCAGCCAATGGAACTTACAAAGTAGGTGATGTTATTCCTATTACCGTCACCTTTAGTGCTAATGTCACTGTCACGGGTACTCCTCAGCTTACTTTAGAGACGGGAAGTACGGATGTAGTGGTGGACTATACCAGTGGTAGCGGAACCAGTACTTTGACTTTTAATTATACGGTAGCTGCAGGACATAATAGTAGTGATTTGGATTTTGTGGGGACAGGTTCGTTGGGATTACGTGAGCCAAGCTTTGAAAGTATTTCTTCGAAAAACTTAAACTCAAGAGCGAGAGATATTGCTATTAAGGGAAATTATGCTTTTTTAGTCGATAGTTATTTTCATAGCGGAGGAGGACTTTATATCGTTGATATTTCTGATCCATCTAATCCTGGAACTCCAATTCATAAAGATACTAACGGGGAAGCTTTGGCTATCTCAGTAAATGGAAACTATGCGTATATCGCTAGCTATGATGATGGTCTTGCAATTATAGATATATCCGATCCCACAAATCCAGGTACTCCTGTGTATAGAGATACTAATGGACAAGCTTATGATGTAGCGGTTAATGGTAATTATGCATACGTATCTGATTATCAGTCAGGGCTCGCTATTATTGACATTTCTGACTTATCTAATATTGGGACACCAGTTTATAGAGATACGGAATATGCTTTATCGGTGAAAATAAAAGGGGATTATGCCTATGTAGCGGATAATGAATATGGATTGGCCATTATAGATATCTCTGATCCATCAAACCCTGGTACACCTGTATATAGAGATACTGATGGCAATGCTCAAGGATTAACTATTGATGGTGACTATGCATACGTATCTGATGGTGGTCCAGGTCTAGCCATCATTGATATTTCAGATCCAACAAATCCTGGTACCCCTGTATATAGAGATACTGACGGAGCCACAACAGCAATAACTATCAATGGTAATTATGCTTTCCTCGGCAGTAGTAATGGTACTAGCAGTCATCAACTCGCAGTAATAGATATATCAGATCCGACAAATCCAGGAAATCCTGTTTATGTAAATACCGAGAGAGGTGTGAGAGGGGTTAAGATTAGTGGGGACTATGCTTTTTTATCAGTTTACGGCAGTGGCAGTGGAACAGGATTGGTCATAATAAAAGCCGTGACAACTGATTTGGTTAACTCTAATGGTTCTCGTTTCTCATTGCAGCTTCCCTCACCAGGAGCTTCAAATTCTCTTGGAGCAAACAAAGCCATTGTCATAGACGGAACAGCACCCACCGTATCAAACATTACCGCATCAACCGCTGATGGATCTTACAAAATAGGAGATGTAATGGCAGTAGATGTAGTCTTTAGCGAAGTTGTAAATGTCACGGGCACTCCTCAACTCACCTTGGAAACAGGAAGCAGTGATGCGGCAGTTAATTACAGCAGTGGCTCGGGAACAAATACGCTTACCTTCAATTACACTATAGCTTCAGGTCATAGTACTGGAGATCTAGATTATGTAGCGACGAGTTCACTAGCCTTAAACAGCGGTACGATCAAGGATGTCGCAGGAAATGTGGCAACATTAACTCTGGCCAGTCCTGGGGCTTCTGGATCTTTAGGAGCGAATAAGGCACTAGCTATCGTCCCCACCGTAACCCTATCAAGTAATGTCACCACAATAGCCGAAGATGGTACGGCTGTGATTACGGCTACTTTGGATTATGCTTCTACGATAGAGACGGTTGTTTCATTTGCTGCGACGGGGAGTGCTGTTCTTGATGGTGATTATTCTGTTGATTATACTGGGAAAGGAACGGTCGTCACAGTAGCAGGGGGAAATGGGGAAGGTTCAGGTACTAATCAATTAGCCAATCCTTATGGTATTGCTTTAGATCAAAATGGTAATATATATGTTGGTGATGCTTCGAATTATCGTGTACAAAAATGGGTTCCAGGCTCTGCCGAGGGTACTACAGTAGCAGGGGGAAATGGGAGTGGCTCTGCTGCTAATCAACTTTCAGATTTTAAAGGAATAGCTGTAGATGGTTCTGGAAACATTTTTATAGCTGGTTCGAACAATGATCGCATTCAGAAATGGGTACCAGGGGCTACTACAGGGATTACAGTAGCAGGAGGAAATGGGGAAGGTTCTGCCGCTAACCAACTAAATCATCCAACGGGATTAGCTTTGGACATTGATGGTAATATTTATGTTGCAGATGGTGGGAACTATCGAGTTCAAAAATTCCCTTCAAATTCAACATCATCTACGAATGGAATAACAGTAGCAGGAGGAGATGTAGGAATCTGGAATGTACCAAATCCTGATCAAATACGGCCTTTTAATGTTGGAGTGGATAAGACTGGCAATATTTATGTTGCAGATGTTTTAAATGACCGAATTCAAAAATTTCCTTCAAATTCAACATCTTCTACAGATGGAATAACAGTAGCAGGAGGAAATGGGTCAGGTTCAGGTACTAATCGATTAGCCAATCCTTATGATATTGCTTTAGATCAAAATGGTAATATTTATGTTTCAGATGCTACGAATCGACGAGTTCAAAAATTCCCTTCAAATTCAACGGTTTCAACAGATGGAATAACAGTAGCAGGAGGAAATGGGCCAGGTTCAAATTCTAACCAATTTTATGATCTTCGAGAAATAGATCTTGATGCTGCAGGAAATCTATATGCTGTGGATAGAATACAAAATCACAGAGTTCAAAAAATATATCTTGGTTCCAATATAATCATCCCAGCAGGACAAACTTCAGCAACTCTGACCATTACAGGTACAGACGATGCTATCGATGAGTCAGATGAAACCATTATCCTCACCCCAAGTGCGAGTGGAGCTGTTTTAGCTTCTAGTGCTGCACTTAATATAGCTTTTACAGACAACGATCTACCTCCAGCAGTTACCTCAGTTACATCTACCACGGCAGATGGTGCTTACAAGGAAGGACAAGCTATTGCGATCACGGTTACCTTCGATAAAGCCGTAACAGTTACAGGCACTCCTCAACTCACCTTAGAAACAGGATCAAGTGATGCTATAGTAGATTATGCGAGTGGTACGGGTACGACTACACTTACCTTTAATTACACGATAGGCTCAGGTCAGAACAGTGATGATCTTGACTATGTAGCTACCACATCTCTAGCTTTAAATAGTGGTACCATTACCGAAACTGGAGGAACTTCTGCGGCTACCTTAACCTTACCCTCACCAGGAGCTACTAATTCTTTGGGAGCCAATAAGGCAATAGTGATAGACACAACAGTTCCTGCGATGACGATTACAGCAACCAATGGTACAAGCGCTGTAGCCGACGGATCCTCATCAAATGCTATTTTAACAGTAACTTTTACGGCAAGTGAGGCTACAACTGATTTTGCAGAGGCTGATATTACTGTAACTGGAGAAACGATCAGTAATTTTACTGCTGTAAGCAGTACAGTTTACACTGCTACTTTCACTCCAACAGGAGCAGGTGCCAAGACTATTGATGTTCTTGCAAATACTTTCACTGATGTTGCTAATAATAGTAATCCAGCAGCTAATCAGTTTAATTGGACCTATACAGTTCCTGTAGCTACTTTAACAACTGATAAGACAGATTTCGCAGAGCATCAAAGTTCTGTAATTACAGCTACTCTATCAGCCCCCTCAGTTCAAGAAACAGTGATATCTTTCGCTCCATCGGGCACAGCGGTATTTGATGGAGACTATTCAGTTGATTATGTAGGTAAGGGTGAGGTCAATACAGTTATAGGATTTTCAGGAAGAGGTTCAAATGCTGATCAATTGTATGATCCTTATGGAATAACCTTGGATGTTTTGGGGAATATATACGTTTGTGATAATATTAATAACCGAGTTCAAAAATGGGCTCCTGGTGCTACGGAAGGGGTCACGGTTGCAGGTTTTAATGGTGGAGGTTCAAATTCAAATCAATTGTGGGGTCCTCTAGGAATTGCCTTAGATGCAACAGGAAATATTTATGTCGTAGATCGCGAAAACGACCGCATTCAAAAATGGTCACCTGGTGCTGTAGAAGGTGTGACAATAGCAGGGGGAAACGGTAAAGGTTCCAATAATAACCAGTTTGATATTCCATACGGAGTAGCAGTAGATAATTCAGAAAATATTTATGCTGCGGATTACTATAACCATCGAATTCAAAAATGGGTACCTGGCGCTACAGAGGGAGTCACAGTTGCTGGGGGTAATGGTGGAGGCTGTAATGCCAATCAATTAGGTACCCCCACTGGTGTAGTTATTGATGCCTCAGGGAATGTGTATGTAATGGATCATTCATGTTATCGTATTCAAAAATGGGTACCTGGTGCTACACAAGGTGTAACAGTAGCAGGAGTGGGGGGGGTACCTGGTTCTGCTGCGAATCAATTGAATAATCCAACAAGCGTAGCCTTAGATGCATTAGGTAATTTTTTTATAATTGATAGAGATAACGATCGAATTCAAAAATGGGCACCAGGAGCTATTGAGGGTGTGACAATAGCAGGGGGAAACGGTAGAGGTTCCAACAATAACCAGTTTGATACTCCCTATGGAATCGCTTTAGACGCTAAAGGTAATATTTATGTCTCTGATACACGCAATCATCGCATTCAAAAAGTAACCCTTGCACCCCAAATCATTATCCCCGCAGGTCAAACCTCTGCTACTCTAACTATTAACGGCATCGAAGATAAACTTCTCTCAGAAGGTACTGAAACGATCATCATGACTCCATCAGCAACCAATGCTACCCTTGCCTCAAATGATGCTATTAATCTTAATTTACTTGATAACAGCATTACCTTAACCAAGAAGGATGATCCTTTTATTGGTCTTTCTAATGGCTCTGTTAGCTGGGGAGATTACGATAGAGATGGAGATAAGGACGTGGCTATTATGGGTCAGAGCAGCTTGTATGGAGCGGTGACGGCTATCTATCGCAATGACGGAGGTACTTTTAAAAATACAAATCAAAATTTTGCAAGGCTTTATTCTGGAGATATTACTTGGATTGATATTGATCAGGATGGTTACTTGGATCTTGTGGTCTCAGGTTTTAACCAAACGGGACAAACCATTCTTTATAAAAATAACTCAGGGCTTTATTTCACTCAAGATGAAACATTGAATTTACCCCAGCTTTTCACTTCTCAAATGGACTGGGGGGATTTAGATTTAGATGGAGATGTTGATTTTATCATGATGGGAATCGATAATTCTGGAGCACTCGTCAATTATTTGGGCTTTAAGTCTGGAGATAAGTATGAGCTGGTAAAAGATAAGTATCCAGGATTGATCAAGGGAGAAGTGAAAATAGTGGATATTGATTTAGATGGAGATAATGATATAATATACAGCGGAGAAGATCTCAATGGAAATGCAGGCTCTCGAACCATTACCAATACACTTTTAGATAATACTAACAGTATTCCAAGTATTCCCAATCTCAAATCCTCCACGATAGAACTTGTAAATACGGGAGCAAGCACAGGCATGGGCATTTTAGTGCAGGGGAAAAGTAGCTTTAGTTCATATAATATGGGTTCATATAAGCTTGGTGCAATAACCGAAAAGTTACATTCAGGAGACATCAGTGCTGCAGATTTTAATAATGATGGGAAAATCGATATTGTGCTTACTGGAGAGGATGATAATGGAACTGCCATTACAAAACTCTATTGGGATTGGGCAGGATCACATGAGGCTTTTGATATCACGCTTGAAGGATTACGTGAATCTACTGCTGAGTGGGTAGACTACGATATGGATGGAGACCTAGATCTTTTCTTGATGGGAATTTCATCTACAGGAGCCAAGACTATTCTCTATGAAACAGAGGTTGCTAATAAGAAAAATACAGCACCCCCAGCACCTACTAATTTAACATCTACCGACCTTGGTTTTGGTTCAGTTAAACTAAGCTGGAATGCACCTAGTGATGAGTTTAATAGTAGCCTAGGCTATAGACTGCGCTTAGGCACTACCTCAGGAGGCAGTGAGCTTTCTTATGTATCAAGTGACCCCACTACAGGAGTTAGTTTACTCTCAAAAGTTCCTCCTATAAATACCAATCAATATGAGTTACAATTAGAGCCAGGCACTTACTACTGGTCAGTACAGGCAGTGGATAATGGGTTAAAGTCAGGAAAGTTTGCCACCGAGGGCAGCTTTACCCTCACCTATGATTGGAAGGCTGTAAATCAAGGGGGAATCATAGATTATGCAGTAAGCACGAAGTCTGATCCTGTGCTAAAAATGGTAGATATTGATGGAGATGATGATTTGGATGTATTGTACGGCTCTATATCAACGGGAACGACTTTGCTTCAGTTCGATGGCAAGCGATTAAAATCTGCAACAGATAGTAAGTACAGTTTTATTTCTAATTCGAATAATATATTTGACATTCAGGCTGGAGATATCAATGGAGATGGAATTCAGGATGTATGGATCAGCTATACGAATGGTAATGGAGCGACAATGAATGTTTCAAATAGTAGTTCATTTACAAGTGTCTCAGGATTATCAGATTACTATCTCTACAATTCAAAATCCAAGATTGCCGATATCAATAACGATGGAAGAAAAGAAATTATTTCTTTGGGTCTTACCAATAATACAGTGGCAGCAGAGCTAAAATTGTTTGTTTTAGATTATGATCTATCCAGCTCCACGCTCAAGATCATAGATCAGTCCAGTCAAATTACTAATCTTACAGCCTCCTCCTTTGATTTTGCAGATTATGATCTAGATCAGGATATTGATTTTGTGATCAGTGGCTTCAATGCCAATGACGGTTTATCGAGCGTACTGTATAAAAATGAAACTCCAGCGGCAGGAGATTTAATTCTTACAAAAACATCAAACAACTTTGCTGCAGTGCGTGATGGCACTACAGACTTCATAGATTTTGATAGCGATGGAGATTTGGATGTAGTATTTACAGGAACCTCTTTCTCGGGAGACATATTTGAGATATACATCAATATGCTCAATGAGGGAGTTACTCAGTGGCCAAGAATAGAGACTAATATTACAGGGATCAGAAACAGCTCTATTGATTTAGGAGATTTCAATGGAGATGGATATACAGATATTATTTATTCGGGAACAAGAACAGGAGAGGGAGAGGTAACCAAGTTGAGCGAATACAATCCTGCTACCAAGCAGTATGTAGCCAGTAGTTTTGATATTGGAAATATCATCAAAGCATCGGTTGAGTTTGGAGATATCGATGGAGACGGGGACTTAGATCTCTGCATTGCAGGAGAGGATAAAAGTAGTGGAGCAAATGTCTTTAAGACCTATCGTAATTACCGCAATGAATCAGCTGCAATTTCCTCTGGTTCATCAAGTGGTCGATCCCTAGTAAGCAGTGCTCCAGCTGCCACATCCTATGTTAAAAATGAAGCACCCACAGCACCAAAGGGCTTATCGGCATCAATTACTGAAATCTCAGGATCTGATGAGCTGAGTCTTGCTCAATTTTCTTGGTCAGCAGCCAGTGATGATCATACTCCAGTAGCGGGTCTGACCTATGCACTTCGAATAGGTACTGCATCGGGTAAAGAAGATGTTTTGTCCTCTGATGCCTCGAGTACTGGAACTAGAAAGTCTGCATCAAAGGGGAATGCGGGGCATAATTTAAAATGGAAACTGGCACTACCCGATGGAAGCTATTATTGGTCCGTTCAAGCAGTAGATGCGGCTAAGATAGGATCTAAGTTTTCAAGTGAAAGTACATTCCAAATATCAAATGGTGTGGTAGAGCAAAATAATCCTCCAAGTATAAGCGATACTACTTTTACCATTGCTGAGAATAGTGATAATGGAGTGTTGGTGGGTACAGTAAAAGCAAGTGATGGTGAAGGAGATACTATTACCTTTAAAATCATCTCTGGAAATACAGCTCAAGCCTTTAGTTTAGATAGTCTTAGAGGAGAGCTGAAAGTTTTAAGAAGTGAACTTCTCAATTATGAGATCACTCCTCAATTTATATTAGAGGTTCAAGCTAGTGATGGATCATCTAGCACTACAGCAAAGGTTACTATTAATTTAACAGATGAGGTTGAAGATGAAAATAAAGCTCCTGTGCTATCTGATAAGTCGATAGAAGTAGTAGAAAATACTGCTAATGGTACACTTTTAACTACACTTGAGGCAACAGATGTTAATAATGATCCTTTGAGTTATCGCATTATTAGTGGTAACAGTTATAAAACTTTCAGTCTTGATAGTGCAAGTGGACGTTTGATTGTATTTGATAGCACTTTACTTGACTATGAGACGAATCCAACATTCTCTCTAGTTATAGAGGTCTCAGATGGACTACTTACAGATTCCGCTGATATCACCATTAAATTAAAAGATGTTTTTGAAGAAATTAATGAACGTCCAACTATAGAGGCAGATACATTCAGTGTTAAAGAGCACAATCCAAATGGAACGATTGTAGGAACGGTTCGTGCAAATGATGCTAACGGAGATCAATTGAGTTATCAGATCACAAGCTATGATCTTAATAATACCTTTTCCATTGGTGATAAGAGTGGTGAAATAACTGTCAGTAATAGCTTATTGCTTGATTATGAAAAAACTCCTTCATTTACCCTGATCGTTGAGGTCTCTGATGGGTTATTAGATTCATCAGCAAAAATCATTGTTAACTTGATAGATGTTGATGAGAGCGTTGCTCAGCCACCAATTATTAATGATCAGGTCTTCACGCTTCTAGAAAATAGTTTGAACAATGCATTCATTGGTACTATTGAGGTAAGTGATGCAAATGGAGATACACTCACTTATGCTATTATCAGCGGCAATTCAGATCAAGTCTTTGCATTGGATAGTGATAAAGGAGATTTAACTTTAGCAGATAGTTCCAAATTAGACATTGACTCCACTCCAAGTTATAGTTTATTCATCAAGGTTTCAGATGGAGTGCTATCTGATTCTGCCACTGCAACTATCGATTTAATTGATGTAGAGGATGACATTATAAATCAGCAGCCAACTATTTTATCATCTACCTATAGTATAGCAGAAAACAGCCCCAATGGTACAGTACTAGGAACGGTGGAAGCCACTGATCCTGATGGGGATACCTTGACATATGTAATTGTGAATGGCAACGATGCAGAAGCTTTTAGTTTGGATAGTGAGAGAGGAGAATTGACCGTATCGACGAGTTCAGCTCTGGACTTTGAGACGACACCTACTTACAGTTTGGGTATTGAGGTTTCTGATGGTTCGTTAAGCGATGTAGCCATTTTCACCATCAACTTAACCGATGTCGAGGAGGAGGAAGAAACCCTATCCCTAGCAGATGTTTCAGAGATGATCTACCCCAATCCTTCAGATGGTATCATCAATATCAAGATGAATCAATTCAAAGAGGCTACGATATATAACCTATCGGGTAAAAGAATCATGAGGTCTACCTATAATCGTATTGATGTTAGTTCGCTCAGTGAGGGAGTTTATATCATCAAGCTAGAGAATAGGAGTGGTGATCGCTTCTCAACTAGGTTGATTAAGGAGTAGGTCCTATTTTGATTTTCTATTCATTACCAACCCCATAGTATATGGTGGGTTTCCCATTACTCATACTTGCTGATAACTCAATATAACCCCGAAGGATTGTACTCATAAGGTTTAAGTAATACTGAACAGTATTTTACCTCTGGAGCACTGAGTTCATTTATACTTAATAAGATAGGAGAGTAAGGTTTTTCTAGTGATATGGATAAAAAATGGACTAAAGAACATCTCAGTTAAGCATAAATAAATGAGGTGTTTACGATAGCTATAAATGCAGCTATCTCTTTTGTATTAAACTTAGCGTGTAGTTGAGGTTCTTTATTGTTTCTTTCAGTTCCTTATTATCTTCCTTCAAATGCTCTTTATCATCATCCACCTCGAGGTCGTGTAATTGAAACATCTCTCCTTTACCATCGAAAAGCCAGTCATAGGAAACCCTAACGCTCTTACCATTTTGTTTTAAACCCATGCCAGGCTCATTACTAAAGTCTTCTCCAAGTCTTCTAATAAAGTGTAGGGAAGGGCTTTGTCTTTTTAATTCAATTGAAACTATCATGCTCCT
>Ga0233444_10006512_pt1 | contig 10413 bp, 12 predicted proteins | sample SI_124_October20_6_FD_182792 | JGI IMG/M metagenome (GOLD analysis project Ga0233444, IMG submission 182792) | Seawater microbial communities from Saanich Inlet, British Columbia, Canada - SI_124_October2016_10_MG | ecosystem: Environmental > Aquatic > Marine > Inlet | place: Canada: British...
ATTTTTGGGGTTTTACACTTTATTTGGTTATCAAAAACTATATTTTTTAAACCATTAGTTTTTTTGATTATCTTAATTATTCTTCTTTTATTTAGGATAAATTTTAGAAAACTTAATTTATCGTAGTATCTTCAGGTATACAGATTACATCTTGTGCTTAATGAAAATGTGTTTAATATTTTAATTATGACTGAAGATAAAAAAAAAGAAGTTCAATCAGCTACTTTCGAGAGATTATTAAAACACTTGGATGAAAGAAAAGATGTTCAAAATATTGATCTTATGAATTTGGCTAATTTTTGCAGAAACTGTTTATCAAGATGGTATAGAGAAGAAGCTGAAAAAAAAGGAGTCTCTATTTCAGATCCTGAGGCAAGAGAGCATGTTTACGGTATGCCTTATTCGGAATGGAAAGAAAAGTACCAGAAATGATTTTTGTTTTAATTGTTAAGAATATTAAGTTATAGAACAAAAATAATTGTCCAATAAGAAATTAATCCAGAAAAAATCGTAGCTATTATATTTCTACTCAAAACACCTACAATTGTTGCAATAATTGCTGCTAAAATTTTAGGATTATCCTCTAATTGTATTGAGCCTGTACTATCCAGAAAAATAGCTGGAAATATAATCGCTGGAAAAATTGCTGAAGGTACATAAGATAAAACTTCTCTAAGTCTATCGTTAAACATTTCTTTTTTTAAAAGAGCTATCATTGAAAACCTTGTTAAAAAAGTTATCAATCCACAATAAATAATTAATGTCCACTCATTCATGATTTTTTTATTATTTTTGTTAATATTAATGCAGCAAACAAACCAGCAAAAGCTGCTACAATTACATATGCTTTGTAAGGGATATAATTATATCCAAATATAGCAACCAAGCCTGAAACTAAAATAACAATTACATTAATCATTTTTCTAAAATCATTAACTAGTATTGCTAAAAAAGTTAAAGGTACTGCAAAACTTAGTCCTAACTTTTCAGGTATAGCTTCTCCTAAAATAATTCCTAAAAATGTTGTAATTTGCCAAACAACCCAACAAGTAAAACCTCCACCTATAATATGGAAATATTTATTTTTTTCCTTACTTTTTTTGAAATATTCATTTGAAACAGCAAATGCCTGATCAATTAAAAAATATGAAATAATAATTTTCCAAATTAACTTTAGGTCTGACACATGTTCAGAAACAACAGCTCCATAAAGTAAGTGCCTTGAATTAACTGCTCCAACTGAACTTATAATAACAAGTGATGATGCGCCTCCTGAAAATAATTGTAAAAGAATTATTTGAGACGCTCCACCAAAGATTATCAAGGACATTCCCATTGTAGCTAATGGACTAAATCCAATATCAATTGCTAAAATACCAAATATTAAACCAAATGGAACCACGGGTATCATTAGTGGACTTACATCAGCGATACCTTTTAAAAAAATTTTAGAATTACTATTCATTTTCTAAAAGCTTTTTATTAGAAGCAAACTATATGATCAATATGAATTGGTCTTTTAATACCAAATTTTTCATCGACCTCATGTTGATGAATATGGTGCGAATGAACAAAAACTGGTATTAAAGTTTTACTAGGAGTTCTTAGGGTGTAAATAAAGTTAGTTCCTCTAAATTTTCTGTCAACCACCTCAAGTTTAAGGTTACTTTTATCATCGTGCTCTAAATCTTCTGGCTGAAGTAACAATCTTACATTTGATCCTTTTGGATAATGTTTGATAAAATTTCCTTCGATAGTCCCTAAATCATCATTCTCTAATGAATTTTCACCAGTTACTTTTGCGGGTATGAGTATCCCCCTATTTAAAAAATTTACAACCTCAACAGAGTTTGGAAAGTGGTAAACGTTATATGGGTCATCATATTGTTTAATCTGTCCATCTAAAATAATTGCACACTTGCTTCCTAAATAAAAAGCTTCATAAGAGTCATGAGTTACGATTATTGTGGTGATTTTAGAGTTGGTTAAAATTTTTTTTAATTCAACTTGAATTTCTTCTTTGAAACTTTGGTCAACGTTTGACAAAGGCTCATCTAACAATAATAAGTCTGGCTGAGAGACCAAGGATCTTGCTAGAGCAGCTCGTTGAGCTTCACCTGCACTAATTTCATGGGGATATTTATTTAAAATTTTATTTAAATTTAGAAAACTAATAATATCTTTTGGGATAATACTCTTCTTTTTTTCTGATTTTTGATTAAGTCCAAGATCAATATTTTTTTCAACAGAATAATGTGGAAATAAACAGTTTTCTTGAAATGACAAGGATATGTTTCTATCCTCTGGTTCCACATGTTTGTCTCTAGATGATAATATTTTATTTTTTAAAGTTATTTTTCCTTTATCAATTTTTTCTAAACCAGCTATAGTTCTAAGTATTGTAGTTTTTCCTATCCCAGATGGACCCAATACACAGACTATGTCACCTTCATTTTCAATTTTAAAGTTAACATTATTAACTTTATTTTTACCTCCAGCAGTAAAAGATACATTTTCTATTTCAAAAAAATTATTTGTCATTAATCTTTTAGTATATATCTCGATGTTGTTAAAATAAACAAACTTGCAATTAAAATTAAAAATAATGATGGAACCGCTGCTGCTTCAAGTAAATCTTGAGAAGCAAAAATATAAGCAGTAGTTGCAAATGTTTCAAAATTAAATGGCCTTAGAATCAAAGTAATTGGAAGTTCTTTAATTACTTCAATTGTAATTAATATCCCAATTAAAAAAATCGAATTTTTTAGGTAAGGTACATGAATACTTAAAAAAGTTTTAAATTTTGAATAACCTAATAAATATGAACTTTCATCTATAGATCGATTAATCCTTTCATATCCTGTTTTGATTCCATTAAAAGCCAAAGAATAAAATCTAATAAAATAAACGATCACTAAACCAAAGATAGAGCCTATAAAAAATTTTTTAAAAGAATTTATGTGTAGCAAACTTGTTATCGTACTATCAAACCAAGATATAAAAGTAATAAAAGCTACAGCTAAAATTATACCTGGAACCGCATATCCTGAGATAGAAAAAGTTGATAGAAAATTTAATAATTTACTTCTAGAAACTCTATTTCCATAATTAGATAAAAAAGCAAAAAAAATAAGAATAAAACTAGTCAGAAAAACTAAATAAACTGTATTTAAAAATAAACCTGAAATATTAAGATCAATATAGTTTTTTGGAAAGATTGCTGTCCAATACATCATTTGCAAAACAGGAAAAAGGAAGCTTAAAAAAAATATAATTGCACATAAAGTGAAAGCTCCTAGGGCATATAGACCATGTAATTTTTTTTTAGTTTTAGTTTTAATGCCACCTCTAAAAGGAGTGTGATACTGAGCTTTTTTTCTTGAAATATTTTCTAAAAAAAACAATGCAAAGATAAATATTAGTAAAAAAAATGATAATTGATTTGCGAATGCTAAATCATCAAATGAAATCCAAGAATTATAAATTCCAGTTGTCAATGTTGATATCCCAAAAAAAGAAACTGCCCCAAAGTCGGAAAGGGTTTCCATTGCAACTAAGGAAAGACCAGCAACTATAGCGGGCCTAGCTGAAGGTAAAATAATTGAAAAAAATGATTTTTTTTTTGAAAATCCTAAATTTTGACCTAGTTCAATAAGATTTTGTGACTGATAGTGAAATGAAGCTCTAGTTAAAACATAGATATATCCAAATAAAGAAAATGAAATAGATATTATGGCTCCAAACATACCGTCAAATTTAGGTATCTGTCTGTTGTAGTTAGCGTCACCAAATATTGATTTTAAAATAGAATATAAAGTTCCATAGTTTTCAAAAAAAGCAGTTAATGAATAAGCATATATATATGCTGGAACTGCAAATGATAAAATAAGAGCCCATTTAAAAAATTTAGCACCATGGAAATCATAAAAAGATAATAAATAAGCACATCCAACTCCAATAAATAGAGTTAGAGTTAAAACTCCTATTAAAAGCACAAATGAATTAAAAATATATTCATATAAAAAAGTATTTTTTAATACTTGAAAATAACTTGTCGTTTCTTCGAAGAAGCTAGAAAAAACTGTAAGAATTGGAATTGCTACAATAAATGAAATTAAAAATGATGTAATATACCAGCTATTAAGTTTCATATTATTTCCAGCCTGAACTAAGCATTACTTCTAAGGCATCAGCTTGTTTTTTTCCATAATTAACAACTTTTGTTTTTAAATCTTGTTTAAAATCTAATCCCATATTAACTACTAATGGATGAGGAGAAACACCTTTGGTCATTGGGTACTCAAAGGTATTATTTACAATATGATTTTGAGCTTCTTTACTTAATAAAAACTCAACCAATTTAATTGCATTGGCTTTATTAGGTGCTCCTTTAACTAAACCTGCTCCACTAATGTTCATATGTGTTCCTCTGTCATTTTGATTTGGAAAAAACGGTTTAACTTTTTTTGCTGCTTCTTGTTGTTCTTCACCTTTTTTGCCAGATAACATTAATGCTAAGTAATAAGTATTTGCAATTGCTATGTCTGCTTCACCTGCAGCCACTGCAAGAATTTGAGCTCTGTCATTTCCTTTGGGTGTTCTTGCCATGTTGGAAACAACTCCTTTTGCCCATTCATTTGTTGCTTTTTTTCCATTATTTTTTACTAATGAAGCTACAAGTGACTGATTATAAATGTTATTTGATTTTCTAATAACAAGTCTTCCTTTCCACTTTGGATCAGCTAAACTTTCATAAGTTAATCCAACCAGCTCAGCACCCGTTACTCTTTCAGGAGCGTAATAAATTATTCTTGCTCTTTTGGCAATTCCAACCCAGTGTGTTGTTCTAAAGTTTTTTGGAACTGTTGATTCAATTATTTCAGAGGTAAGTCCTGATTGAAGCATTCCTTTTGCTTTAAACGCTCCCAATCTTCCAGCATCAGCAGTAATATAAAGATCTGCTTTACTATCAGACCCTTCTTCAATTATTCTTTTTTCCAAAGCTTTTGCTTTACCTGATACAACGTTTACTTTAATTCCAGTTTTTGTCGTGAATTTTTTATAAAGCTGAATATCAGAGTCATAATGTCTTGCACTAAATACATTAACCTCTGTAGAAAATGCTACATTATAAATTAGCGAAAATATTAACGTAAAAATTGATATTTTTTTCATTTCTACATCATTTTTTTAAGTTGTTTAATTAAAAATGATAACTATTCTCAATGCGAATGATTATCAATCTCAATTATGTCGCAGGAGATTTAGGCTTTCCAGTCGCCTATTTTACTAAATAAAAAGTTTCTAAATGCTTGAACTCTAGCAGTGTTTTTCAAGGATTGTGGATAAACAAAGTGTGCTTCTGTGATAGGACCCTCAGATTTTGGTAATACTTTAATTACATTGTTTGAATTACTTACTAAATATTCAGGTAATGCAGCAAGGCCTACACCTGACTCAACAGCCAAAAGTAATCCCATTACACTATTTACCTTCATTATAGTCTTTCTTTTTTTTCCATCATGCATTCCAAGTTTTAAGGCCCAGTCTGGGTTATAAACTGGAGACGGTGCACCTTTTCCAAAGGAAATAAATTTATGTTTATTCAAATCTGCTATAGTTTTAGGCATTCCATAGTTTTCTAAATATTTATTTGAACCATATATAAAGTACTTAATATCTACTAGCTTCTTTTGGATATAATTTAGTTGTTTAGGCCTTCTCATAAAAATACCAATATCCGCTTGTCTAGTACTTAAATCCAGCTCTTTATCATCAAAAACTAGTTCAATTTCTATTTCTGGATTTAAACGCATAAATTCTTGAATTCTGGGTGTTAGCCAGTGAGTTCCAAAGCTTCTAACAGTTGTAATAGTCAATTTTCCAGTAGGTTTATTTTTTTGGTCTCCCAAGGAAGTTTCTACTTCTTTTAACTTACTAATAACCTCATGAGCTGTTTTGAATACATACTCACCATTTTCAGTTAGTGTTAAGCCTCTAGCGTGTCTTTCAAATAATTGGACTTTTAAATCATGTTCTAATGATTGAATTTGTCTACTGATTGCAGATTGGCTAAGATTTAAATTAATTGTTGCATTAGTGAAACTTCCTGCCTCTGCAACTGCGTGAAAAATTTTAAGTTTGTCCCAATCCATTATCTATTTAAATCAACTAGAACTCTTCCTGAAATTTCACCTTTTAATATTTTAGGATATGTTTCAATTAACTCTTCCAAGCTTACAGTTTGAATAGATTTTTCTAATAAATTAAAATCAACCAGATTTGCAGCTTCGCTCCAAATAAATTCTCTTCTTTTAATGCTGCAGTTAGCAGAGTCCATTCCCCAAAGTTTTATTCCTCTAAGCATAAATGGAATAACACTCGTGTTAAGTTCATTTGTATTTGCATTTCCACATACTGCAATAATTCCATTTGGATTTGTTTGAACTATAGCATTGGCTAATATTTTTCCACCAACGGTATCAACCACTCCATCCCACAGTCCTTTATCAATTAGCCTTGGATCTTTGTCAAATTCAGCACGATTTACAATAGTTTTTGCTCCTAGTGATTTTAAATAATCAGCTTTAGAGTCTTTACCTGTCACAGCAGTTACGTTGTAACCCATTTTATTTAAAATAATAACTGCAACACTACCTACTCCGCCTGTTGCACCAGTTACTAATACATTATTAACTTTTTCACCTAATAACAATTCTTCTCTTGCTTTAATTGCAAATGCACTCATTAGTGAAGTGAAACCAGCAGTTCCTAATATCATCGCTTGTTTACTTGTTAAATTTTTGGGTTTCTTAACTAAAAAATCACCTTTAACTTTTGCAATTTGTGAGTAGCCGCCATAAAAAACTTCTCCTACTCTAAAGCCTGTTAGAATTACTTCGTCACCTTCTTTAAATTTGGAGTTTTCACTTTCTAATACTGTTCCAGAAAAATCAATGCCAGGAATATGTGGAAATTCTTTAACCAATCTTCCACCATTTTTTAATATCATTCCATCTTTAAAATTAAGATCTGAATAATCTACTTTTATTGTAACATCTCCGTGCTTTAGAAAACTTCGATCAATTTTTTTTACTTCTCTAGTAAAGTTTTCACCTTCTTGATTAATAATTAATGCTTTAAATTGATCTGACACAATATTACTTGCTTATAAATCTAAGATATCTATTTTGTATACTTAGATCTTCCTTAAATTGACCTAAAAAGTAATTAGTAACTGTTGTTGCATTTTCTTTTTTTATTCCTCTCATTGTCATACATTGATGAGCAGCATCAATCGTGACCGCTACACCTTTTGCATCTAATGATTTCATTAAAGCTTGGGCAACTTGCATTGTAAGTCTTTCTTGAGTTTGGAGTCTTTTTGAAAATACTTCAACTACTCTTGCTAGTTTACTTAATCCTACAACTCGGTCTTTTGGAATATATGCAACATGTGCTGTTCCAACTATTGGTGCCATATGATGTTCACAATGACTTGTGACTGAAATATTTTTTTCAACAACCATATCATCATAACCCTCAACATCTCCAAAGGTTTTATCTAAAATTTTTTCTGCATCTTGAGTGTAACCACCAAAATATTCTTTGAAAGCTTTTACAACTCTTTTTGGTGTTTCAAGCAATCCCTCTCTACCTGGATCTTCACCCATCCAAGCTAAAATAGTTTTAAATGCTTCTTCTGCTTCTTTGTCTGAAACTTTATTTACTTCTAAAGTTTTGTTATCTGTGTCTTTGACTAATTTCATAACGCCTTTTTATACAGTAATTACTTAATTTTAAAATATTTAATATATCGAGATTTATGCTAAATAATCAATCCATATGTTCAAAAAGAGAGAAAATGTCCTAGAAATAGAAGAGGGAAATCTTCTATCACCTAAATTTGATAATGATGGTTTAATACCAGTTGTTACGGTTTGCTCTGCGACTAAAGATGTTTTAATGCACGGATATATGAATGTTGAAGCTTTAAAAAAAACAATTGAAACAAAAGAAGCTCATTATTTTAGTAGATCTAGAAAAACTATTTGGCATAAAGGCAAAACAAGTGGATTTACTCAAAAAGTAACTGAGATTAGAATTGACGATGATCAAGATTCTATTTGGATGACTGTTGATATTGGAGATGGATCAAGTTGCCATGTTGGGTACAGGTCATGCTTTTATAGATCAATTCCAATGGGACCAATTGAAAATGGTCGTGAAATTAAAATGAAGTTTGAAGAAAAAGAAAAATCTTTCGATCCTGAAGTTGTGTACAAAGGGCAACCTAATCCAACAAAAATTTAAATGAACAAAAAACAAAAGAATGTTTTAGGTGAAGATTTAGAAGAGTGTTCTAACAATCCATTAACAGGTTGGCATCGAGATGGTTGTTGTAATACCGATGAAAATGACCACGGTGTTCATACTGTGTGTGCAAAAGTTACTACAGAATTTTTAGAATGGTTAAAAGTAGCAGGAAATGATTTAATAACACCACATCCCGAATTTGGATTTCCCGGTTTAAAAGATGGAGATGGATGGTGTGTATGTGCTAGTTGGTATGCAAAAGCTATTGAGGCTGGTAAAGGATGTCCAATATTTTTAAAGAGAACGCATAAAAATACCTTGAGACATGTACCTATTGAAACATTAAAAAAGTTTGCAATAGATCTATCTTAACTTACATATTTCCATATTTAGGTCCCCCACTTCCTTCTGGAGTAACCCAGGTTATATTTTGTGAAGGTTCTTTAATATCACAAGTTTTGCAGTGAATACAATTTTGAGAATTGATTACAAACTTATTTATATCATTTTCTTTTTGAACTTCATAAACACCTGCTGGACAATATCTTTGAGCAGGTTCATCAAATTTTTCTAAGGTATAACTAATTGGTAAATTAGAGTCCTTAAGTTTTAAATGCACTGGTTGATTATCAGCATGATTGGTACCCGTTAGATATACTGAGCTTGTTTTATCAAAAGTAATAACGTTATCATACTTGGGATAATTTATTTTAGGCATTTCATTTGCTGGTTTTAAAGTTTCATGATCAGCATGCTTATGTTTTAAAGTGAATGGTAACTTTCCTCTAAATAAAATTTGATCAATCCCAGTAAAAATTATTCCAAGAATTAAACCCCAGCTGAAACTTGGCTTTACATTACGAGCTGCATGAAGCTCATTATAAACCCAACTTTTTTTGAATTTTTCCTCATAAATAGATAGATCTTTATTTTCTCTAATATTTTCTATTATTGTTTCTGCAGCAATTATTCCACTTTTCATTGCAGTGTGTGAACCCTTAATTTTTGGCATGTTTAAAGTTCCAGCATCACATCCAACTAATAAAGCTCCTGGCATAAACATTTGAGGTAAGCTTTGAAGGCCACCCTCAATTAATGCTCGCGCTCCATAAGAAATTCTTTTTCCACTTTCAATTATTTTTTTAATTGCAGGATGTGTTTTAAATCTTTGAAATTCATCATATGGGGATAGATGAGGATTTTTGTAATCTAAACCAATAACATAACCTAAAAAAATTTGTTTATTTTCTGCATGATAAATAAAGCTACCACCGTAAGTATTATTATCTAATGGCCAACCAGCAGTATGCATAACCATTCCTTCTTCATGATTTTTTTCGTCTATTTCCCAAATTTCTTTAAAGCCTATCCCGTACTGCTGAGGATCTTTATTTTTTGAAAGGTCAAATTTTTCAATTAGTTGTTTTCCTAAATGTCCTCTGCAACCTTCAGCAAAAACAGTTACTTTTCCTAATAATTCCATACCAGGTTCGTAGTTATCTTTTTGATTACCCTCTTTATCAATGCCCATGTCTTGAGTTATGATCCCTTTAACAGATCCATCTTCATTGTATAAGATTTCACTTGCTGGAAATCCTGGAAATATTTCAACACCCAAAGCTTCCGCTTGTTCTCCTAGCCATCTACATAAATTTGCTAAGCTAATAATATAATTATTATGATTTTGTTGTACTTTAGGAAGTAACCATGTTGGCCAGCTAAGATATTTGTTTTTACCCAAAAATAAAAATTTTTCTTTTGAAACTTTTGTTTTAATTGGTGAATTAAGTTCTTTCCAATTCGGCAATAACTCGTCTAAAGCTCGTGTCTCAAAAACATTTCCACTTAAGATATGTGCACCAATCTCAGATGCTTTTTCTAATAAACAAACATTTAAGTTTGGATCAAGTTGTTTAAGTTTAATTGCTGTTGATAATCCAGAGGGACCCCCTCCTACAATTACAACATCATATTCCATCGACTCTCTAGCCATATGGTATTTTTATCTTTAAGAATTATTTTTGTATAGTGTTTAATTTGTTCAATTCTTCTAAGAATTGTGGAAGAGCTTCAAATAGATCTGCTTCTAGACCATAA
>Ga0233444_10006518_pt1 | contig 10407 bp, 10 predicted proteins | sample SI_124_October20_6_FD_182792 | JGI IMG/M metagenome (GOLD analysis project Ga0233444, IMG submission 182792) | Seawater microbial communities from Saanich Inlet, British Columbia, Canada - SI_124_October2016_10_MG | ecosystem: Environmental > Aquatic > Marine > Inlet | place: Canada: British...
TTATGGAGGAGCATGAATTTTTAGAGGTTGAAACACCTATGCTTCATCCTATTCCAGGTGGTGCAACAGCAAGACCGTTTGAGACTCATCATAATGCACTTGATATGGATATGTATTTGAGAATAGCGCCAGAATTATATCTTAAGAGATTGGTTGTGGGTGGTTTTGATCGTGTATTTGAAATTAACCGTAATTTTAGGAATGAGGGTTTGAGCGTAAGACACAACCCTGAATTTACGATGATGGAATTTTACGCGGCTTATACTGAATACAAATGGTTGATGAATTTTACAGAGGATTGTATTCGAGATGTGACAAAGAGAATATTGGGGACACTAAAAGTAAAATATCAAGATAAAACAATTGATTTTGAAAAATCATTTGAAAGACTGACATTGGTTGAAGCGATTATGAAATATTCATCGCAATTTAGTGAGGCTCAACTTAACGATATCGACTTTATTAAATCACATCTTTCTAAAAATGGTGAAAATTTGCCAGACAGCTCAGGCTTAGGGGCATATCAATTAGTTTTATTTGAATTAGAAGCAGAAGCAAAATTATGGGATCCGACATATATCATTGATTATCCTACTGAGGTTTCACCACTTGCAAGAGCTTCAGACACTAATAATGCTATTACTGAAAGATTTGAGTTATTTATTGCGGGTAGAGAGATTGCTAATGGTTTTTCAGAGTTAAATGATGCGGAAGATCAAGCTAAGCGTTTTCAAATGCAAGTGGCTGCAAAAGACGCTGGGGATGAGGAAGCAATGTATTATGACGCTGATTTCATTAGAGCTTTAGAGTATGGACTTCCCCCTACAGGTGGCTGTGGTGTGGGTATTGATCGTTTAGTCATGTTATTAACAGATAGCCCAAGCATAAGAGACGTAATTTTATTTCCGCATATGAGATCTGAATAAAATATGAGCACTTCAAAGAATATTAATCGTACTAATTTATCGCCCAAAGATGCATTAGATCTTCTTGTACAAGGTAATCAAAGATTTATTGAAAATAAACAACAAGATAAAAATTTATCTGAAGTGCGTGAAGCACTTAAAAACAATCAGCAACCGTTTGCAGCTATTCTTGGTTGTAGCGATTCAAGAGTTGCACCTGAACTTATTTTTGACCAAACTTTAGGGGATATATTTAGTGTTCGCCTAGCTGGAAATGTTGCCTGTAGAAAAGCAATTGGCAGCTTAGAATATTCCTGTAAATATCTGAGCTCAAAAATTATTGTGGTGATGGGTCATTCTAATTGTGGCGCGGTAAAAGCAGCATGTGATAATTTCGAGGAGGGTAACATCACTGAAATTATTAAGCTTTTACAACCTGCAGTTTCTGAAGAAACAACAACACTTGACCCAGAAAGAAATTCTAAAAACAGTGAGTTTGTTTCCAATGTTTGTTTTTTGAATGTTAAAAAACAAATACAAAATATTATTAACCAAAGTGATATTCTCAGAGATCTCCTTGATAAAAAGAAAATTGGGATTATTGGTGGTGTTTATAATCTTTCTTCAGGTCAAGTTGAATTTGATCTTCTAAGCTCAACTTTCTAATCAATTAAAAAAATTACCCCCCTAAATTAAAATTCCTATAACTCAATTCTTTTAGTTTTTGTCATAGAAGTGTCATAAAGAAATTTAATAATTCTCTTGTCACAGATATTTATATTATTTGTGAATTTATTTAAAACAAGGAAACGGAGAATTATTGAAATGAAGAAAAGTATAATGAAAGGGTTAGTTGTCTCTGCATTAGCTTTTTCAGTAACTGTATATTCAGACACAACTGAAGACTTGGTTAATGCGCTTGTCACTAAGGGAATTTTAACTGAAGATGAAGCAGCCATACTTACAAAGAAACATGCCGGTGAAACTAAGGCGCGTGATCAAAAAGTAAAAAGTAAGTTATCCATCAGTAAATATTTAGATGAAGGAAAACTTTATGGTGATATTAGGGTAAGACAGGAATGGAGAAATGCGGATGAGTATGGTGGCAATGAATCTAGGGATAGAAGCAGGCAGCGTTATAAAATTACATTAGGTTTTAAAACTAAAATTTCAGAAAACTGGTTTACAGATCTTGCACTTTCTATGGGATCAAAAGGTAGATCAGATAATGCAACTTTAGGCAGTGGAGGTGATCAAGGCAACAAAGAAGAACTCTTCGTTAAGCGAGCAATGATAGGATGGGCAGTAAATGATTGGCTCACATTGCAAGCAGGCCGAATTAAAAACCCACTTTATACCAAACCAATGATTTGGGATAAGGACCTGACATGGGACGGTGTTTCATGGAAAACTAAATATAAAATGAGTAAGCAAACAACTATCTCTACTACGGGTGGTGTTAATACAGTTACAGGTGATGATACTCAGACTTCAATGTTTGATGATGATAAAGATTCACAATATCAACTCTCAGCTCAGGTAATTGGTAAGCATAAGTTTGATAAGAAATCTGGCCCTTCAGCTAAAGTCGGCTTAACTTACACTATGTATACAAACGATGATGATGATGGTGATATTTTTGATCCAACGAATATTGGTCAACCTGCTCAAAATGCTCTGAATGATCTTTCATTAATTGAAATACCTGCTGATTATAAGATGATGGTTAAACCTGGTTTAGGTATGACGGTATTTGGTGACTACGCTTATAACATAGATGGTGATGATCGAAGGAAAGCTTGGATCAATTCAAATGGGGGTGGAAATAACGGCGGTGCTGATGATAATTCTGCTTTTATGTTAGGTCTCGGTTTTGGCTCTTATAAAGACTTTAAAGCTTTAGATAAAGGCAAGCAGAAAAAAGGTGATTGGAAAGGTAACTTATGGTACCAAGAAGTAGGGACCTATTCAGTTGACCCTAATCATGTTGATTCAGATATCTTTGATTCAAAAGTTAACTTAAAAGGGATTGCATTTAAAGGACAATACATGATTGAAGACAATGTTAAATTTAATATTGCCTACGCTCATGGTGAAATTAATGACAAATCTGTAGGTTGTACTCCAGGTGTTTCAGGGGATACAAAAATGTGTATAGACACAATGGATTTGCTTCAACTAGATGTGACCTATAAATGGTAGGTCGTTAGTACGACCCGTCTCGTTGTCAAGAAAAACCCACTTCGGTGGGTTTTTTTATTCTGAAGCTAAATTGATTGTATATTTGGGTATTTCAACCGTAATGTCTTGATCCTTGACTTTTGCCTGGCAAGACAGTCTTGAAGTAGGCTCTAACCCCCAAGCTTTATCTAACATATCGTCTTCCTCTTCTTCAGATTCATCAAGTGAAGAAAACCCTTCCTTAATAACAACATGGCAGGTAGTGCAGGCACAAACTTGGTCACAAGCATGCTCAATATCAATATGATTTTTTAATAAAACACTACATATTGATTCACCAGCTTTAGCCTCTAGAACATCTCCATCTGGGCAAAGGTCATGAGGAAGAACAATAATTTTGGGCATTTTAAAATTCCAGTTTGTTAATAGATTTTCCAGTTAAGGCTTTTTGAATAGATCGATCCATTCTTTTTGCAGCAAAGGATTCACTTTGCGCATTTAATTTTTTATTAGCTTCCTTAATTTTATCGTTATTTGATGACTTGATGGAGTCAATTAAGGCACTCAGATCCTTTTTTATTGAATTGAATTCTGATTCTGAAAGCAGATCATTGTCAGTATCTAAGGCTTTTTGTGTTTGCTCAATTAATTGAAATGCTTCTATTTTAGTTTCAGCAAGCATCCTGGAATTCTTATCCTCTTCTGCTAAATCAAATGAAGATTGAAGCATTGTTTTGATTTTATCCTCCGATAAACCATAACTAGGCTTTACTTCTATAGATGCTTTCGCATTTGTAGTTGTTTCTTCAGCAGAAACCGATAACAAACCGTCAGTATCCACCTGAAAGGTAACTTTAATTTTTGCTGCACCTGCGACCATAGGAGGAATTTTTTTTAAGGTAAATTTGGCTAAAGACCGACAATCATCAACTAACTCTCTTTCACCTTGAACTACATGGATGATCATGGCTGTTTGACCGTCTTTATAAGTTGTAAATTCTTGCGCCATCGCAATAGGTAGCGTTGTATTTCTTGGAATAATTCTTTCCACAATGCTCCCCATTGTCTCAATACCAAGGGATAGCGGAGTTACATCTAATAATAGAAGGTCCTCTTCTCCATTGCCTGCTAAAATATTTGCCTGGGTTGCAGCCCCTAACGCAACGACTTCATCTGGATTTAAATCATTAAGTAGATCTGTTTTAAATAATTTTTTAACAGCCTCTTGGATACAAGGCATTCGTGTTGAGCCTCCTACCATGATAATGCCATCAATTTGGTCATTATTAAGTTGAGCATCACTTAAAGCACTTTTAGTTGCTTTGAGTGTTTGTTCAATTAAGTCTTGTACTAAGGTTTTAAATTGTTCTTGGGTGAAAGTTTCTTTAATTTCTATATCACTAATTTTTTCCTCAATTACAACTTCGTTTTTAGTTGATAGTGATTCTTTAATTTCTCTTGATAGGATTGAAACAAGAGCCTGCACTTCAATATCTTTGACTTTTAATTTATATTTATTATTTAAAAAATTGACAATTGCTTGATCAAAATCGTCACCCCCCAAATTGGCATCACCATGCGTGGCTAAAACTTCAAATAACCCTTTAGATAAATTCAAAATAGAAACATCAAATGTACCGCCACCTAAGTCAAATACAACAAAGTGCCCCATCGACTTTTTATCTAAGCCATAAGCAACTGCAGCTGCAGTTGGCTCATTAATTAAACGTAAAACATTTAACCCTGCCAACTCACAAGCATCTTTTGTAGCCTGTCTTTGCGCATCATCAAAATAAGCAGGCACTGTAACAACGGTACCCATAAGTTCGCCGCCTAAGTTTTCTTCTGCAACTGATTTAAGCTTTTTTAAAATTTCAGCAGATACTTCAATAGGGTTTTTTATTCCAATTGAAGTTTGTATATTTATAATGCCTTCGCCATCAGCTAGGCTAAGAGGAAAATTATCTTTATTTATATCGCTAATTGTTTTACCAATAAGCCTTTTAACTGATGAAATTGTATTTTTAGGGTCCTTACTTAGGAGATTCTTTGCATCATTGCCAACGAGAACAGATTCTTTAGAGTAATGAACAATCGAAGGTAAAAGATTTGATTCCTCATTTGGATTTAAAATAGTTGGACTTCCACTAACGACTGAAGCTACAAGGGAATTAGTGGTTCCAAGATCGATACCAATCACCCTTCTATGCTCATGCGGCATTGTACTTTTTCCAGGCTCAGATATTTGTAGGAGTGCCATTTATTTAATTAAGTGCATTGTTAATTTTTTGAAGAAGCTTTTCAATAAAATAAAGTTTATCTATTGAGATAGCAGCATCACTCCAATTTTGATCATGATCAATTTGGGTTGAAATCAATGAAAAATATTCCTCATATTTTTTATTAATAGTCAATTTAAACTGAGCCAGTTCACTATTATTTTTTTCAATATCTTCAAGATGCTCCTCCCATTCCATTTGTTGCATTAAGAAATCAGGCGGAAGAGTTATTTTCTCAATAGATTTATGTAGCGACAAAATATATTTTGCCCTTTTGATTGGAGACTTTAAAGTTTGATAGGCATCATTAGCTTGTGTGGACTTAATCATAGACTGTACTTTTTCATTTTCTGATGAAGTTGCAAACCTATCCGGATGAATTTCTTTTTGTATCGCGCGATAATTTTCTTGCAATATCTCTAAATCTAATTGAAATCTTTCAGGAAGGTTAAATAATTCAAAATAATTTTGGGTCAAACTGTAAAGCTTTCTCCACAACCGCAACTATCTTTCACGTTTGGGTTGTTAAATTGAAACCCTTCATTCAATCCTTCTCTTACAAAATCTAATTCAGTGCCATCGATATAAATAAGACTTTTGGGATCAACCAAAATTTTAATTCCATGACTTTCAAAAATTTGGTCTTCAGGGCTAGCCTCATCAACAAATTCTAATACATAAGCCATACCTGAGCAGCCTGTTGTTTTTACACCAAGCTTCAAGCCAACACCCTTACCTCTGGAGTCTAGGTAACTTTTTGCTCTGTTAGCAGCTTTTTCTGTCATTGAGATTGACATCTTATTTTTGTTTAGATTTTAAATCTTCAACGGCCGCTTTAATGGCATCTTCAGCTAAAACAGAACAATGAATTTTAACTGGAGGTAAAGCTAATTCTTCTGCGATGGCAGAATTTTTAATCTCTGATGCTTGATCTAGGGATTTACCTTTTAACCATTCTGTAACTAATGAGCTTGAAGCAATTGCAGAACCACAACCGTAGGTCTTAAATTTTGCATCTTCAATAATTCCATCATTTCCCATCTTGATTTGTAACTTCATTACATCGCCACACGCAGGTGCGCCAACCATACCCGTACCCACATTTGAATCTTCTTTATTAAATGATCCAACATTTCTTGGGTTTTCATAATGATCTAAAACTTTATCGCTATACGCCATGATCGTTCTCCAAATAAATATTAATTAATGCTCTGCCCATTCTACTTTTTCTAAATCAACACCATCTTTAAACATTTCCCACAAAGGAGATAATTCTCTTAATTTACCAATTTTTTCTTTTAGTAACGCTATTGTAAACTCAACATCGGACTCAGTGGTAAATCTTCCAATAGAAAAACGTATCGAACTATGCGCAAGCTCATCTGAACGCCCTAATGCTCTGAGTACATAACTCGGCTCCAAACTCGCGGATGTACATGCTGAGCCACTAGATACTGCAATGCCTTTTATGGCCATGATTAAAGATTCACCTTCGACATAATTAAAGCTAATATTTAAATTGTGAGGTACTCTTTTTTCCAAGTCACCATTGACATAAGTTTCTTCAATTTCAGTAAGCCCTTTGAGAAGTTTTGCTTGTAAATTTTTGATGCGATTGTTTTCTTCATCCATTTCTTCTCTAGCGATTTTAAACGCCTCACCCATACCTACAATCTGATGAGTTGCTAGCGTACCTGATCGCATACCTCTTTCATGACCACCGCCATGCATTTGAGGCTCTATTCTAATTCGTGGTTTACGCCTTACATAGAGCGCGCCCACACCTTTTGGACCATAGGTTTTATGAGCAGAAAAACTCATCAGGTCCACGGGAAGTGTCTCTAAATCAATCTTAACTTTACCAGTAGCTTGAGCTGCATCCACATGAAAAATGATGTTATTTTCACGACAGATATTTCCAATGGTTGTAATATCCTGGATTACTCCAATTTCATTATTTACAAACATCACTGAAACTAGGACCGTATCTGGACGTATCGTTGATTTGAATTTTTCAATATCTAATAAGCCATTAGGTTCTGGCTCCATGTAAGTTGCCTCATAACCGGTCCGCTCACACTCTCTCACAGCATCAATCACCGCCTTGTGTTCAGTGGCCAGAGTAATAATATGTTTTCCTTTTTTGGAGTAGAAGTTACTTGCTCCTTTAATTGCTAAATTATTTGATTCTGTAGCGCCAGATGTCCAAACAATCTCTCTAGGATCGGCATTCACCAACAGTGCAATCTCTTTTCTAGCATCCTCAACGGCTTTTTCAGCGGTCCATCCATATGGATGACTTCTTGAGGCTGGGTTTCCAAAATCTTCCGTAATGTAGGGAATCATCTTTTCAGCAACACGAGGATCTACCGGTGTAGTTGAGGAGTAATCCATATAAATTGGCATATCGTATAACTTGTTTTTCATAATATCCTTATCATTTTTGTTAAGCTGCCACAGCAGTCAATTGTTTTAATCTACTCACTTCATCCTTAAGTGTATCTATGAAGTCATTAATTTCATTCTCGTTGCTTTCCACACCCAGGCTAACTCTGAGAGCTCCTTGGGCTAAATCTAAATCAACACCCATCGACAAAAGAACATGACTAGGTTCATCGCTTTTACTTGAACAAGCTGATCCGCTAGCGATGGCAAACCCCTTTCTATCAAGGGCTGTCAATAATGTTGAGCCATCAATATTCTTAAAAGAGAAAAATGTCGTATTACTCAATCTGTGACTTTTTTCACAAAAAATTATCGCTCCTAAATCAACTAGATTTTTTTCAAGTGTCGACTTCAGTAAGTCAATTTTTTCAGTAAATATGACTCTATTTTGACTTGAACGTTCACAAGCTTTACCAAATCCAATAATAGCCGCAATATTCTCTGTCCCACTTCGTAAGCCTTTTTCTTGACCACCTCCTTGCATATATGGAAATAGATCAATTTTTTTATTTATAATGAGTGCAGCAATACCCTGAGGACCATAAATTTTATGACTAGAGATAGTCATAGCATCAATATCAAGCGCTTCAAAATCGACTTTAATTTTACCCAACGCTTGAACTGCATCGGTATGAAACTGAATCTTATTATCTCTTGCCCAATCTGCAATTTCTGCAATATTTTGTATAACACCTGTTTCGTTATTAGCCATCATCACTGAAAGAAAAGTTAAAGATTGTTTCATTTCATCAGAGACATCCGAGACATTAAAGATGCCATTTGAATCAACCGGAATCTCTGAAACCTTAAATCCCTGATGAGCTAATGATTTAATAGGCTCTGATATACAAGGATGTTCAATAGAGCTAAATCCAAAATGAGACTCAGGATAAGCTTTTGCAATGCCATTAATAATCGTGTTGTTTGATTCGGTTCCACTTGAAGTAAAGATTACTTGAGATGGATGCGCATTTACTGAAGCGGCAACTTTTTCTCTCGCTTCTTCTATGGCTGTATGGGCACTTCTGCCAAACGTATGATTAGACGCAGGATTACCCTGCTGAGTACTTAAAAACGGTAACATCGCTTTTAAGACCTCGGGATGAAGGGCAGTCGTAGCATTATTATCTAGGTAGATCATTTATAAATTAGAAAGCCCCCATTTTATTTGACTCACTATTATTTTTATTGGTTGCAAACTCAATAGACTGATTCTCAGATTTATTTCTTTGTGTTTTAACTAATTCATCCAGAGTTGTTGACTCTAAATAATCAAGAATCTTACTATTCAAAGTAGTCCATAAATTATGGGTAATACACTGATGCCCCTCGTTACAATTTTCTTTGCCACCACATTGGGTCGCATCAATTTGTTCATCGACTGAAGAGATAATATTTTTAACGCTAATATTGTCATGATTTTTAGCTACAAGGTAGCCACCGCCTGGCCCACGAACGCTTTTAACTAAACCTTGTTTTCTTAATTTTCCAAACAGTTGTTCAAGGTATGACAATGAAATTGATTGCCTCTGACTGATTTCAGACAATTTAATGGGCATATTTTTTTCGTTTAAAGCCAGATCGAGCATAGCTGTAACAGCAAAACGACCCTTAGTGGTTAATTTCATGCGTGTCTCAAGTAATCAAATAGAATTATATTTTATAATACTTGACTAAATTAATCAAGATTAAAGCTAGGTTTAAGTGCTCTTTGGAGGCGCTTTTTTAGGCTTATCTTTTTTCTTAGTGAGCGCTTCAATCTCTCTTTCTTGTTTTGCGACTTTGTTAATAAGCGCTTGGATTGATTTTACCATTGGATCATCTTCATCTTTACCCACGGCATAAGGCCTAAAGGTTGTTCCTTTTTTAGTTTCCTTGACAGCACGAGCAGGGATCCCGACGACTGTTGCATCTTTTGTGACATCACTTACGACGACTGCATTTGAACCAATTCTAGCTCCAGCTTTAATCGTAATAGGACCTAAAACCTTTGCTCCTGCACCAATCACCACTTTATTTTCTAATGTCGGGTGCCTTTTACCCTGTTTCCAGGATGTGCCCCCTAAAGTGACGCCATGATAAAGTGTGCAATCATCGCCAATAATTGAGGTTTCACCAATCACTACACCCATACCATGATCAATAAAACATCTACTTCCAATTTGTGCGCCTGGATGAATCTCAATCCCTGTTAGAAACCGACTGATATGAGATAAAAACCTGCCCAACCAAAAAAGTTTAATTGTCCATAATTTATGTGAAAGCCGATGAATTAAAATCGCATGCACACCGGGGTAAGTGGTCAATATTTCTAAGTAAGAACGGGCTGCAGGGTCTCTTTCAAAAACAATGGAAAGGTCTTCTTTAAATTTTTTAAACATAATAGTTTTTGATATTTAATTTAAAATTTACTTTCAAATATTGTCTCATAAAATTTTATGTTTTATCTTTAATTTTTTTTTGTATATCGGTCAGTATGCCTCTTAGTATATTTACTTCATCTTTTTCCATAGTGGTTCGATTAAATAGCAATCGAAGTCTTTGCATCAACCGTTCTCCTTGTATTTTTTTTAAAAAACCTATCTCTGTTAGTAGTC
>Ga0233444_10006529_pt1 | contig 10396 bp, 11 predicted proteins | sample SI_124_October20_6_FD_182792 | JGI IMG/M metagenome (GOLD analysis project Ga0233444, IMG submission 182792) | Seawater microbial communities from Saanich Inlet, British Columbia, Canada - SI_124_October2016_10_MG | ecosystem: Environmental > Aquatic > Marine > Inlet | place: Canada: British...
ATTTTTTTGATCACAATTAAAATCCATTAAGTTTACAATTTTGTCATCAAAAATATCATTAGACGTTTCTATTTCAATTCCTTGAAAGTGTTGCCATAGCTTAGATTTATCTAATTTACCTTTAAACACACTGTTGAAGATTAATGAGTTTTTTGAATTTATCTCGCTAATACTTCTAAAAAAACTTACATTAGAATTCATACCAAGTTTAGAATTTATTTTTTTATAAAATTTTTCGCTATTAATACTTTGATAAGGAAAAGATTTGTTTATTAACTCATGAAAACCTTCCGAGGAGTTAATTGTGAAATTATTCCAACTTTTTATTACACAATCTTCAAAATTATGATCAAAAACTTTCCAAAATGACCATGTTTTATCTCTTTTGTACTCATCACGAGTTTCAATAATAGCCAAGGTTTTTTCTTTCAACTTATTATTAATTTCAAGTTCATAGGCTAAGGATAAGCCTGCACATCCGCCGCCAATAATTATATAGTCAAATTCTTTCATTTAAATTAATTTCTTGTTCTAAAATTTTATGATTTGAGTGGTTATCGTAACTTAAATTCTTAACAAATAATAATTTAACAAAGTCAAAAATTGATAAAAAAGTCTGAATTATTTTTTCAAATAAAGGAACGTAGATTTTGCCCGCTTTATTGTAATTTTCTATATTTTTTTGCTTAAGAATATAATCACCAATTTTTTTATAAATACGTCTTGCTACGATTACCGAAAATTGAGACCTTATTGTTATACTGCTGATAGATTTAAAAGATTTTTGATAAAAAATTTCAGAATCATAAATTGTTTCCTTTATTGAGGAAAAATCAGGTTTTATATATTTCCTATTACGTTTTTTATCTTCACATACATCTCGAGCGATATTTGTAAGTTGCATGGCTATGCCGAGATCAATAGCTCCTCTAAGAGATTCTTTATTATTTACTTTCAGGATTTTTGACATCATTAACCCGACAGTTCCAGCAACCCTGTAAGAATAAACAAGCAAGTCTTTTTTTGAAGTAATTTCTACTTTTTCTGCTAGGTCTGTTTCAAATCCATCAAATAAATCAATTACAATTTTTTTAGAAATATTTTCACTATCAATTATTGACCACATATCATTTATAATTTGATTGTTAGGATCTCTATTTTCAAAGTCTTTTTTAAATTTTAAGAAAATTTCTTTTTTAACTTCTAGTTTGTTATCATCATCAACTATATCGTCTAATATTCTACAGAAATTATATAAAGAGGAACATTTATTAAAAACATCATTTGATAAGAAAAAGCTTGCCCAATAAAAAGATTTAGCATGCTTCTTTAATAAATTAGTTTTCATTAAAATAATTTATCTAAAACTTTTGCAGAGGAAAGAACACCTGGCATTCCTGCGCCAGGATGAGTTCCTGCTCCAACAAAGTATAAATTTTTAAATATTTCTGATTGATTATGAAATCTAAAATATGCTGATTGTGAAAATTTAGGTTGAATTGAAAAACCTGATCCATGAAGAGTTGCCAAATCTATTTCAAAATAATCAGGTGTCAAATAAAAATCACTTACAACATTTTCTTTAATTCCAGGTAAAACTGTTTTATTCATTTTTTCTAAAACTAAATTTTTAAATTTATCTCCCTCTCTAATCCAATTTATTTTAGATAAATTATTAGGTACAGGCACCAGGACGTAAAAAGCATCTTGATCGTCTGGTGCCATATTTGGGTCTGTGGCTGATGGTCTATGTAGATAATAACTTATGTCATCAGAAAGTATTTTCTTTTCAAAAATTTTATCTAAGTGTTTTTCATAAGTGTCTCCAAAATAAATTGTGTGATGAGCTACATCATTATATTTTTTTTTGGAACCAAAATAATAAACAAATAATCCCATTGAATAATCCATCCTTTTCATTTTTTGTTTAAATAAAAAATTATAATCTTTTTTTGATTTAATTAAGTTGTTATAAACATTTGGTGGATCTGAATTACAAATGACGTAGTCACAATTTAATATTTTTGAGTTATTTATTTTTACCCCTTTTACTTTTTTATTTTCAGTAAGAATTTCTGTAACTTCAGCATCTTTAAAAATCTTTATATTTTCCTCTATCATTAATTTTTCTAAAGCCTTTACAACACTTCCAGTCCCACCCATTGAATAGTGAATGCCCCATTTTTTTTCTAGAAATAAAATTAATGTATAAATTGAAGTGGTGCTAAAAGGATTTCCACCAACTAAAAGAGGGTGCATACTAAATACTCTTCTTAGCTTCTCATTAGATATATAATTTGAAACCAGACTATGTACAGATTTGTAACTTTTTAATTTTAATAAAGATGGAATTTGTTTCATCATAAAAGTTAAATTGTTAAAAGGTTTGTCCGACAAATCTGTAAAACCTTTATTAAAAATTTTTTCAGTAAATTTAACTAGTTTTTTATACCCATCATAGTCATTGGAATTATATTTTTTAACTTGTTCTTCCATAGATTTATCATTTCCAGTGTAATCAAATGTATCTCCATCATTAAATACGAAACGGTACCACAAATCTAAGGGAACAATTTTTACGTAATCAGAAATTTTTTTGTCAAATAAAGAAAACAATTCTTCAAAGAGATATGGTGCAGTAATTACAGTAGGACCGCCATCGTATATAAACCCATCTTTTTGAAAAACTCTTGCTCTACCACCAAGGTCAGGATGTTTTTCCACCAAAGCAACTTTATAGCCTTTAGCTTTTAGTCTTAAAGACGCTGCTAGGCCACCGAAGCCAGAGCCGATAACTATTATTTTTTTTGCCATTATTATGGCCTATTCTAACTGGATTTTTTCTTAAGTGCTAATTTAGTTTCTTCAATACTGGACAAGTAAATTTTGTCTAATTTACTTTTATCAATTGAATTTTTTAATAGTTTTTCAACTGACTCTATAGCAATTTTAACTGAAGTATTCTTAATATCTTTTAAAGCCTGATTTTTTAGTTGCTTAATTCGCTCTTCAGCATTTTTTTTTCTATTTTCCATTAAATTATGAAAATCTTGATTAGTTTTAATAATATTCTTTTCCGCTTCTTCATTGGCCTTTGTAATCATTGCTTTCATCTCAGTCTTAGAGTTACTTATTTTTTTTTCATGTTCAGTTAATATATTTTTTGCATCTTCCTTCAGTTTATCAGCTTCATCGATTTGATTTTTTATATTTGAGATATTCTCTTCTAATGTTATCCTAATTTTTTGAGGTATCTGAAAGTAGATCAGCAATCCTACAAATAGAAAAAAAGATATCATTACCCAAAATGTTGCATCTATCGTCATAAATATTTACCTGTATAGTTTTTTGAGACATTTTCTACGGCAGCTTTAATGCTACTCTCATTTAATTTGTCACCTGATATATTCTCAATAATATTTGAAGCTAAATCTTTTGAAATATTTTGAATGTCTGAAATAGAGTTCTTTTTAAGTTCAGCAATCTCTTTTTGAGCTTTAGTTATTTCAGTTTCTATTTCATTTTCCATCACATTTTTTTTTGTTTGAATATCCTTGTCTAATTTATTTTTAGATTCTAAATGTATTTTAGTTACTTCTTTTTTAGAATTTTCTACAATTTTTTCATATTCTTTAAATTTTAACTCAGATAATTCTTTAAATTTATTTGCAGCATCTAAATCTTCCTTGATTTTATTTTCTCTATCATCAAGATTATCTTTTATTTTTGGCAGATAAAGTTTAGCTATTGATATGTATAAAATTGAAAAAACTAAAATCAACCAAAATGCTTGTGACGCCCAATACTTTGGGTCCAGCTGAGGCATACCAGCCTCAGCTGCAAACAAATTATTTTGTATAGCTAAAATAGCTATAAATAAACTTAAGTACCGCTTCATTTTATTTATTAAAATGCAAATAAAATAATTAAGGCTACTACTAGTCCAAACAATCCTGTTGCTTCAGCTAAAGCAAATCCTAAAAGCAAATTAGGGAATTGTTTTTGTGCTGCGGATGGATTTCTCATAGCTCCAGAAAGGTAGTTACCGAAAATAATCCCGATACCAACACCTGCTCCTGCTAGTGCGATTGCTGCAAGGCCTGCTCCAATCATTTTTGCTGCTTCTAACTCCATTTTTCCTCCTTTATTAATTAATGATGTAAGTTTAATGCATCATTTAAATAGATGCAGGTTAAAATTGCAAAAACATAAGCTTGAAGAAATGCAACTAAGATTTCCAAACCAGTTAATGCTACTGAAAAACCAAGCGGTAACCACCCGCCTAGTATTCCTAAACTAATAACAAAACCTCCAAAAACTTTTAACATTGTATGACCTGCCATCATATTGGCAAATAATCTGACAGATAAACTAACAGGTCTACTTAAATATGATATAATTTCAATTATAGTTATTAAGGGAAGCAAAACAGTCGGAACGCCACTAGGGACAAAAATACCCAGATATTTAAAACCGTGTTTTGCAAAACCAATAATTGTAACTGCTATAAAAATAAATATAGCCAAAATTAAAGTTACAATAATATGACTTGTGACCGTAAATGAATAGGGAAGCATGCCAACCATATTGCAAAATAAAACAAACATAAATAAACTGAAAATAAAAGGGAAGTAAGGTTTAGCTTTTGAGCCAGCTGTATCACTTATCATTTTAGCAACAAAGCTATAAAACATTTCAGCAATTAATTGGATTTTATCAGGAATAATTTTTTTTTCTTTTGTCCCTAAAAATAGGAAAAGCATAATAACAGAGGCGCTTATAACCATAAATAAACTTGCATTAGTAAAAGATAAGTCAAAACCTGCAATTTTAATCTCTGGTCCAATTTTATGAACACTAAATTGTTGCATCGGATTTCCAGCCATAAATTCCTTTATTTAATCTTCATTTTGCATCCGGCTGGCAGTTCTAATTACGTTTAACATTCCTGCAGCTGCACCCAAAAAAAAGAAAATTATTATTAACCAGGGTTTAGTATCAAACCAACTATCTAAAATAAACCCAATAATTGTCCCAACTACAACTGCGGCCACAAGTTCCGTGCCTAATTTAAAAGCATTGCCAATAAATGACCCTTTTTTTTCGCTATCAGATTGAATTTTTTTTTTTATTTTGGATTTTGCAATTTTTAGGCGAGTTTTGAAGTCTTCAGGAATAAACATTATCTAAATTTATTATGCAACTAACTCTTCTGCCTTTTGTAAATCAACAGAAACTAATTGACTAATCCCTTGTTCAGCCATTGTAACTCCGTACAGTCTATGCATTCTAGACATTGTTAGTGCGTGGTGAGTAATAATAATAAATTTTGTTTTTGTAATTTTAGTAAGTTCATCCAACAAACTACAAAACCTTGTTACGTTAGCGTCATCTAATGGAGCATCAACTTCATCTAGTACACAAATTGGAGACGGGTTGACTAAAAATACCGCGAAGACCAATGACATAGCCGTTAAAGCTTGTTCCCCTCCTGATAGTAAAGATATTGATTGCAGTCTTTTTCCTGGAGGTGAAACATACATTTCTAAGCCTGCTTCTAATGGATCATCCGAATCCACAAGTTCTATTTTAGCCGTACCTCCATTAAATAGTTTTGTATAAACTTCATTAAATTTTCGATTCACTTTTACAAAAGCTTCAAGTAGACGCTCTCTTCCTTTTTGATTAAGTTCATCAATACTTGCTTTTAATTTAACAATTGCAGAATAAAGATCAGCTCTATCAACTTCCATTTTTTTAATTTCTGTTTCGTATTTTCTAGTTTCCTCATCAGCTCTAAGATTGACAGAACCAAGCGACTCTCTCTTTTTTTTTATTTTTTCAACTTTTTGAGACTGCGCTTCCAGAGACGGTAAGTTATTAGGTGAAACATCGTTTAAATCAGATTGAGGAAGTAAAGAAGATTCATCAATAATATTTAATTCATTTTTTACTGAATGTAATAAATCTTTTTTTCTATTTTCTACACCTTCTATGGTTGCTTCATTTCTAGCTTTATTTTCTTTTAAGTCAGAGAGCTTTGATTGAATCTCTTTTAGATTTTGATTAATTAAATTATATTTTTTTTCCGCAGTTATTAGTTCATTTTCAATTTCTTCATTTCTTTTTTTTGTATTTTCTAAGTTTTGTAAATTTTGACCCTTTGAAGTTGCAATACGTTCTGGGTTTTTTTGATTATCACTTAATTCTAAAAGTAATTTATTTTTACGATTACTTAACTCTGAATTCATTTTTTCTGAATTAGTTTTTAAATTTCTCCAATTTTCTAACTCGACATCAATATTTTTAATTCTTTCCTTCCTTTTAATAGAGTCGCTTTGTATCGATTTATCTTTTCCATATTTTTCTGCATAATCCTCTTGCGAAGAAGTAATTTGTTTTACAAGTTTTTTAAGTTCTCTAAAAGTTTCTTTTGAAAGTTTTTTATCAGCATCAATATCCTTTTCAATCTGGTCTAGCATTATATCCAAGTGTGATTGTAAATCATCTAATTGAGTTTTAGAGATTTTAAGTTCTTTAGATGAATTGGCCTCTACAATCAGTAAATCATTTTCAGTTTTTAAAAGGCTTTCTTTTTCTTTTAAAATTCTCTTCTCGTTAAGATCTGCATCTAACGATATACTTCTTTCACGTTCTAGGTCGGAGTCAATTGTCTCAACTGATTTTTTAAGTTTTTCTTGAAGAGATTTAACTCTAAGCTCCTCTTCTATTAGGTTAGCCATATCCAAGTTAAGTTTTTGAAGTTTTGCCGCACTTTCCATTTTTTTATCTCTTAAAGGTGCTAATTTTTTATTTTCTTCTTCTAACAAAGCATTGTTGTGGTTAAAATCTATATTAACTGCACTTATCTCATCGTCTAATTCACTAAGTTTTTCTGCTAAATTTTTTTTATCTTTTTCTATCTCGCTAATTTTTAAATAATACAATCCAGCTTCAATTTTTTTTATCTCACTAGATATTTCTTTGTAAAGTGTGGCTTCTTCAGCTTGTTTTTTTAAATTATCAAGTTGCTTTTGTTGTTGTTTTTTTAATTCGTCAGCTCTTTTTAAATTATTTTCTGCAGCATTTAATCTTGTTTCAGCTTCTTGCCTTCTTGCATGAATTCCAGATATTCCCGCAGCTTCTTCAAGTATAGATTTTCGTTCTATGGGTTTAGAAGTTACCAACTGACCAATTCTTCCTTGACTAATGAGAGAAGGAGAATGCGCACCAGTTGATAAATCAGCAAAAAATGTTTGAACATCTCTAGCTCTTACTTCTTTGTCATTAATGTAATATTTTGAGCCTTTTTCTTTTTCAATTTTTCTTCTTACTAAAATCTCATCAAAATCTTTATATTGTGCTGGACCATCTTTATCTTTGTTGTCTAAAAGCAAAGTTACTTCAGAAATATTTTTTGAAGTCCTGTTTGAAGTTCCCGAAAAAATAACATCTTCCATACCAGAGCCTCTCATACTTTTTGCAGAGTTTTCCCCCATACACCATCTCAGAGACTCAACAATATTTGATTTACCACAACCATTGGGACCAACTATACCAGTTAAGCCATTTTCGATAAGAAATTTTGTTTTCTCTGAAAAGGATTTAAAACCAGTTATTTCGAGTTGCTTAAAATTCATTTACATTTTTTTATCTATAGCTTTTTTAAATTGTTTATAATTAATTTTACCTGAATATTTTTTTTCATTTATTATAATTGTCGGGGTAGACTCTATTTTATACTTTTTTTGAGCTTCAATTCTTTGTTCCAAAATTTCATCTTGTGCCTTGTCATCTTTAAGACACTTATCTATTTTTTCATTACTTAAACCAAAATTTAAGCTTACTTTTTTTATCAATTCATTTATTTTATTTATATCTGATCCAACTGCCCAAGTTTTTTGCTTGTCATATATTTCGGTCAATAGCTCAAATTTTTTTGTACTATTATTTTGACATCTAACTACAACTTCAGCATTTAGTGCAGCTAAATCTAATGGAAAGGGGTGATGTTCAAATTTTACCAAACCTGTATCGATGTACTCTTTTTTTAATTTTACATAAGTATTTGCGTGAAAGTTTGCACAATGAGGACAAGTTAAAGAAGAGAACACTTTTATAGTTACTTTAGCATCAGGACTACCAATTGATAAAACTTTGCTTTCTGCTTGCGTAGAAAAGACAAAGAATATTAAAAAAATTGTTCTATAAAAAAATTTATTTATTTCTATCATTAAATGCTTTCAAAAAATCATTTAGAGAACTTTTAAGTTCTTTATTAATTACTTTACTCATTTTTTCTTCTATTTTCGATAAATTTTCTATTTTTGGAAAAACTTTCTTATTAAAATTAATTTTATCTTGTACAATTTTTAAAGTAACGTGGCTAATACAATTATAGCCAAAAAAGCTATTTATCTTATCCTTTATTTCATTTTTTTCATACTCAACCTCTACTTCTTTTCCATGAACTACATTAAGAACCATTGTTCCATCTCTCATTTCTTTTCCCATTTTAATAGCAATAGGATAGCAAGCATCAGAGATTTTTTTACTCACTATTTTAGTCCAGTTATCAACTATGTTAGAATAATTATAACCACCTTTCCTTAGATGCTTTTTTAAAGTTTTTGGAATTGAGCTTGAAAAAGGTCTTAGCCCTTGAATGAAAGCGGAAGTTTTATTATTATTTTTATTATGCATTTAAGTCCAACATTATCAAAAAAAATTCTTGCTTGGTATGATAATAGCAAACGAAATTTACCATGGCGTGTGAGCAAAAAATCACCAAAAAAGCTTTATTACAGGATTTTAAGTGAATTTATGCTGCAACAAACCCAAGTTAAAACAGTTATTCCTTATTTCAATAAATTTACGAAAAAATTTAAGACACTTCAATCCTTATCAAAATGCAAAGAAAGGCAAATATTAAAATTATGGGAAGGATTAGGCTACTATAGGCGAGCAAGAAATCTTTTAGCATCCGCTAAAATGCTAGTTAAGCAATATAATTCAAAGCTACCTAAAACAATCAAAGAAATTAAAAAATTACCAGGCGTAGGGGAATACACTGCCAATGCTTTACTAGGTTTAATTTACGATCAGCCGACGATTGCAGTTGATGGAAATGTTAAAAGAGTGTTTGCTCGAAATCTTAACAAAAAAGAAAAAAATATAGATTTTGTTAATCTCTTTCTATTAAACAGAAAAAACCTTTTTAACACAAATAGAAATGCTGATTTTGTTGAAGCACTAATGGAGTTCGGAGCCTTAATATGCAAACCAAAAGACCCATTATGTGGCGCTTGTTGTTTGAAAAAAAGCTGCAAATATTTTAAATCTTCAAATAAAATTATAACCACTAATAAAAAAAAAGTTAAAGAAATGAATTATGATATCTTTTGTTATTTGAATAAAAAAAAACAAATTGCTTTGACAAAAGAAAATAAAATTAGTTTTTTAAAAAATTTTAATCTTCCTGCAATTAAAAAGATGAAAAATATTTCAGACAATAAAAACTGGAAGTTTTTGAAGGGTTATAAAAACTCCATATCAAATCTTAAATTGAATATAAATTTATACTACAAATTTTCTAATAAAATACCTTCAACTTATAATTGGTATCTATTAAAAAATAATAAAGAGTTTATTCCAAGCTTTACAAAAAAAATATTCAAACAGGTTTCAATCTTATTTTAATGAAAAAAAAATTAGCAATTATTGGTGCCGGTATAGCAGGACTCACCCTTGCAAATTTTATAAAAAAATATTCTGAATATGAATTTATGGTTTATGAAAAAGAAGAAAGCTTATCTCTTGATGAAGGATACGGCATTCAACTTTCAACAAATAATATTAAAATTTTAAATCAGATTAATTTTAGCAGAATTAGTAATGAAAAAATATTTCACCCGAATACTTTAGATTTTTATGATATTAAAAATGAAAAAATATGTGATTTGAATCTATCTAAATTTAATACTAGTGAAACTAAATATACAACTTTGCAAAGATCTACTTTAATAGAATATCTTAAAGAGGATATTTACACTCAACATTTAAGGTTCGGCAAAAAAATTAAAGAAGTTTCAGAATTAAAAGAAAAAATTTTAATTAAGTTTGATGATAATACAAACGATCTTGTTGATTATGTAATTGCTGCAGATGGAATATTTTCTAGTACAAGATCTTTTTTTGAAAAAAAAAAAAATACACCGAAATTTAAGAAAGCTGTGGCTGTAAGAGTAATTTTAAAATCAAAATCAGTCCAAAATATTAGCGAGCAAAACATAAGTTTATTGATGGGAGGAAATACGCATATTGTACTTTATCCTGTAAATAAAAAGCAAGAGCTAAACATGGTATGTATAATTAGAAGTAAAAAATATGATCCAGA
>Ga0233444_10006530_pt1 | contig 10394 bp, 10 predicted proteins | sample SI_124_October20_6_FD_182792 | JGI IMG/M metagenome (GOLD analysis project Ga0233444, IMG submission 182792) | Seawater microbial communities from Saanich Inlet, British Columbia, Canada - SI_124_October2016_10_MG | ecosystem: Environmental > Aquatic > Marine > Inlet | place: Canada: British...
GGATCACGGCAGATTTCTGATGCCGAACTTGAAGATGTTGTCAAACGGGCGGTTGATGACATTGTTGCGACAACCCCGCTGGACAGTATCGTCGCTGGTAATGACCAGATCGAAAGCGTTATGGCCGACATTGCCGAAGCGGTTGGCAAAGCTGACCCATCCGAAACATCAACCACCACCGCGTCCCCCGCATCCCCCACCACATCGGACACGGCTGACAATGCGGCTATATTGGCAAAAACGCCTGCCCAGATTGATTTGCTTGATCTGAACAATCTTGTGGCCAACACGGTTAAATCGGTTATCCGCGAAGAATTATCCAATCTGGTGCAATCGACTGTCAAAAGCACATTGCAGGAATTACAGACCACGCAGGAATTACAGGCCACGCAGGAATTACAGGCCACGCAGGAAGATAAGCCCGCATCTGATCGCTAGACGCCAATGATGATCGCATCCCCAAATACCAAACAATCATCTAATTAACGTCTTTTTCATGATTTACCGCTATTACATATTATGATTGGCGAAATATCGTAAATGTCAGCATGATATGCCGCGCACCGTTATGACTTGCCTTAATGACGGCTATGGTTGCTAAAGGACGACAAAATGCTCTTGAAATGCCCACATTGTGATGATGAAGCCAACATCCCAAATGCCTTGAGCCAATATGAAAACATGCCGATTGCCTGTCATGCTTGTGGTGGGTTTTTCTTTGCCCCCCCGCTTGATTCGGATGATCCCACGCCGCGGCGCCAAGACAATATAACCCGCTCAAACCGCCAGATCGAATGCGCTCAATGTGATATACCGGTGCTGATCCCTGATATTGATGCGGCGGGCGCACGTCATAAATTCAGCTGTCCGGCCTGCCATGCTGATTTGCCGCCCCTGCCGCCTGAGTTAAAATCCCCGCCCAAAGCTCTTAGCACCTCCAGACCAGCATCCAAATCCCGCACCCGAACACGCATCAGCATTCTGACGATTGCGATTGCGGTTGGCGTCGGCGTTGGTATCGCGCTTGGCGTCCTATTGTCCCAGAATATGATTGCGCTTGATCTTGATGCGCTATCCGAACTCGCCAGTCAGACAGGCCAGCAACTTACCCATATATGGAATGAAATGCTGACCAACCTATCCTCGGCATTCTAGCTAGATGATCGCCTAGCGGCCAAGCACCCGGGCAATCGCGCGGCTGGTATAATCAACCATCGGAATGATTTTGGCATAATTCATATGGCGCGGGCCAATCACGCCAATCGCACCAATGATCGAACGGCTGGCGCTTCGATAGGGGGCGATCACCAGAGAACATTCCGTATTGGTGAACAGGTTATTTTCGGCACCAATGAAAATCTGCACGCCGTCCCCATCCTTGGTCGCATCCAGCAGACGCAAGGCGTTTTCGCGGGCTTCCAGCGCATCGAACAAACCACGTATTTCCGCCAGATCATCGCCATCCTGCACATCTTCAAGCAAATTTGACTGGCCACGCAGAATCAGTGCCGCGCCTTCATCACCTTTGCCATCCGACCATAATCCAAGCCCCTGTTCGACAAGCGATGCGGTCAGCTCGTCAATTTCGGCTTTGCTGGCGGCAATTTCACTGCGGATCAGATGCATAGCCGCGGCCATATTATTGCCTTCAAGTTTTGCATTCATATAATTATTGGCGCGGGTCAGCAAGCTGGCAGGCACCCCGACAGGCAAGTCAATCAGCCGGTTTTCCACCTGACCATCGGCGCGCACCAGCACCGCCAGCGCCCGATTATCTCCAATCGGCACAAATTCAAAATGCTGAAGCGCCGCATCGCTAGGCGGCGACAGCACCAGCGAAGCGCATTTCGACAGGCCAGAAAGCGTCCTACTTGTCTTTTCCAGCAATTCACTAACGCTGATACCACGCGCGGCACATTCACCATCGATTGAATTTTGTTCGTCTTCGGCCAGATTGACATCATATTCCATCAACCCATCTACAAACAGCCGCAACCCGCTTTGCGTCGGAATACGTCCAGCCGAAATATGCGGCGAAAACAACAAGCCAGCCTCTTCAAGATCACTCATATTATTACGGATCGAGGCAGGTGACAGATCATAAGGCGATAATTTGGCCAGCGTGCGCGATCCCACTGGCTGCCCACCATCAAGATAGGCACTCACCAAAGTATGAAAAATATCAAGGGCGCGGGGGGTGAGCCCCTTTATGCTGGCTTCCGTCATAAAGAATACCTAAAATGATTTACCACCGCAGGTCAATCTTGCATGTTCATTTTGCCACTCACCTCAGCTTTCAACAAGGCTGACCATTAATGGGAACCGACCTATGACACGTCCATCTGGCCGCGCACATGATGCGCTTCGTTCTATCTCTCTTGAATCAGGCTTTTCGCTTCATGCCGAAGGGTCATGTCTGGTGCGATGTGGTAACACGCATGTGCTATGCACCGCCTCGGTTGATGAACGCGTACCGTCCTTTTTGCGTAATGCCGGCAAAGGGTGGGTCACGGCTGAATATGGCATGTTGCCGCGATCAACTCATACACGAAGCGACCGCGAGGCAGCACGTGGTAAACAAGGGGGCCGCACCCTCGAAATTCAGCGCTTGATTGGCCGATCATTGCGCGCTGTTACCGATCTTCCAGCCCTAGGCGAACGCCAGATTAAAATTGACTGCGATGTTATTCAGGCCGATGGCGGCACCCGCACCGCATCCATCACTGGCGCATGGGTAGCGCTGAAAATCGCTTGTGAAAAATTACTGCTGGCTGGTGCCATCACCCGCCAGCCTATCATTGACAATGTCGCGGCCATTTCATGCGGTGTTTACAATGGCAATGCTGTGCTTGATCTTGATTATGACGAAGACAGCAACGCCGCGATTGATGCCAATTTTGTTATGGCGGCTGATGGTGGTCTGGTTGAAATTCAGGCAACTGGCGAAGAAAGGCCTTTCTCGCGTGATGTGCTCAACACAATGCTTGATCTGGCCGAAGCGGGTAGCAAAACTTTATTCACCTTACAGGATGAAGCGGTACATAATGACCCGGCGCTTGCTGGCTAACGCATAATCAAACAAGTCATCAAACAGGCATATGTGCCAAACTATGGGCAAAACAGCATTGTTACATTTTGTAACATTTGGTTACATAGCACCAGACAGGATTACAGATCATGCCACCGCGCGCCTTTACCGACTCGAAACTTGTGATTGCCACGCATAATCAGGGCAAGCTTCCGGAAATTGCCGCCTTTCTTGATGGCTTTGGCATTAGCTTGGTATCGGCAGGCGAACTTGGTCTTGATGAGCCAGACGAAACCGAAACCAGCTATATTGGCAATGCCATTCTCAAAGCGCGCGCCGCGGCACTGGCTTCGGGTCTGCCCGCACTGGCAGATGATTCGGGGCTGGCGGTGGCGGCTTTGAATGGCGATCCGGGCATTTATTCGGCGCGTTGGGCAGGACCAGACAAGAATTTTGCCCAGGCGATGCAAAAGGTCGAAGATGCCTTGCAGGCCAGTGGGTCATCGGATCGACAAGCAGCCTTTATGTGCGCCTTGTCACTTGTCTGGCCGGATGGTCATGATGAAACCGTCGAAGGCACAGTCACAGGCGCACTTGTCTGGCCACCGCGCGGCCAGAATGGATTTGGCTATGATCCGGTTTTTGTCGCTAACGGCTATGATATAACCTTTGGTGAAATGGACCCTGATAAAAAACATGCAATCGGGCATCGTGCCGATGCCTTTGCCAAATTGTTGCACCGTTGTTTTAACCATCGGGCAGATGACCAGCATGATTAACCGCGCAAGGTTTGCGGAAACATGACCCAGAAACAGACCCCGACCAGATCCACACCGCGAACGCCTGAACGCCCCTGTAAACCACCACTGGGACTTTATGTGCATTGGCCTTTCTGCAAGGCAAAATGCCCCTATTGCGATTTTAATTCGCATGTCAGCACGCATATTGATGCAGATGCTTTCCTTGCCGCTTTTCATACCGAAATGGCCTATATGGCCAATCAGCTGGATCACCGCACGCCCTTATCCAGCATTTTCTTTGGCGGCGGTACACCTTCGCTTATGCCTGCCTTTGTTGTCGAGGCTGTTATTGACAAGGCTGCTGATATTTTTGGCTTTATGCCCGACATCGAAATCACCGCCGAAGCCAATCCAACTTCGGTTGAAGCCAGCACGATGCTGGATTTTCACCATGCAGGCGTTAATCGCGTATCTATGGGTGTTCAGTCCTTGCGCGATGAAACATTGGCCTTTTTGGGGCGTGAACATAGCGCCATCGATGCTAAAACGGCACTAGCCACTGTACGATCTGCCTTTGACAATATCTCGATTGATCTGATCTATGCGACGCCTGACCAAACACCCAAAGACTGGCATGATGAATTATCTGCCGCCTTGGCGCTGGGACTGGATCATCTATCGCTATACCAATTGACCATTGAATCAGGAACGCATTTCTACACGCGCCAGCGACGCGGCGAAACCATGGCGCTTGATGACGACCATGCTGCTACATTATTCGACATCACCCGCGACCTAACCCAGAATGCAGGCTTGCCTGCCTATGAAATCTCCAATCATGCCAAGCCAGGTCATCAATGTCGGCATAATCTGATTTACTGGCAAAGCGGCAACTGGCTTGGCATCGGGCCGGGGGCACATAGCCGCTTTACGCGCCAGGATTCTGCACATAAGAACAGCCGTATCGGCATCAGCACGCGGCGCAGTCCGGCTGGCTGGCTTGACGCCATTGCCAAAGATGGGCATGCCACCGACACATTTGTTACCGATGACCAAAATGACTGGGCGGCAGAAATGCTGATGATGGGATTACGCCTGACATCTGGCTTGTCACTATCACAAATAAGCGCGGCATGTGGTGATTATCACAACTGGCTTGATATAAAGGGGTTACGAAAATGCCTTGATGCTGGATGGCTTGTGGCAACGCCCCAGTTCGACACTCCCCAGTTCGACACTCCCAAGTTTGAAGCCCCAAAGTTTGACACTCACGATACCGAAATCACGCATCTACATATCCGTACCAGCGAATCTGGCGCGATTCGGCTTAATCACATCCTTGCCGAATTGATTCTATAATCTGCCCAGATATTCAGGTTTTAAATTGATATTCAGGGTTTTAAATTTTACCTGGCGCACGCTGGATAATGTCGGATTTACCAGCCCAGATCCGCCGTATTTCATAAGCGCGCACATTGCTACCATTATTTCGCAAGCGGAATGGGCCACTATAGCCATTAAAGCCCGAATCATTGGTGATTTTTGCCGTCCAGTCTGCACGGTCTATTTCGGTCAGCGAAGACACAAGCGCCATCGCGTCAAACCCCAGACGTGCCAGCTGTCCGGAACCATCATGCGGCCAGACTTGCGCCCAGCTTTCCTCGAAAACTGGATCAGCCACGCTTGGGCGTTTGGCAAAGATACCGCCTTGCAAAGACGGTTCACTAAGCAACTGGTTCTGATTCCACAAAGCCGTGCCCAGATACAGACTATTATCAGGGCCAACATCATAATAGGCCAGAACAGGCGCGGTTCGAAGCGCAAAGGACGGGCCACCTGCAAAGACCACTGCATCATAAGGCGACTCTATTACCAGAACCTCTTCATCGTCGCTTGGTGCTTTATAACGTGCAAAATTTCGGATTTTGCGCTTCAGCATGGCTTCATCCGCCAGATCGTCAGCCGATAGAATGGCAATTTCCTCGGTTTTGAAACCAAATTCCTGAAGCCTGGTTTTCGCATGATTTGCTAGACGTTTGCCAAAATCTGTATCCTCGGCAAGGATCGCAAAACGTTCGCGTCCCTCAGCAACGGCAAAGCCTAAAAGCGTATCAAGCTGTTGTTCGGGCAGATAACCCATAACCCATCTTTGCGCGCCTGCCACATTGACATTATTCGAAAAGACAATCATCGGAATTGCATTGAAATCAGCAATCTGTTTCACCTGTTCGACTGATCTGCTGAAAAGCGGGCCAATGATAATGTCGGTACCGTTCTGCATAGCTTTGGCGGCGGCTTGGGCAATCGCCTTGTTATCATTTTTGCCATCACTTGCCGTATCATAGATCAGCATTTCAACTTTTGGATTGGCGATTGAAAACAGGGCCAGCTCAGCCCCTTTACGCAGTTCCTCACCAAATTGCTTATGTGTGCCGCTTAACGGTGCCATCAGCGCAACCCGCAGACGATCTGGCGTTTTTGCTGGTAGCACAAACTCATCTTCATCAGGCGGCACGGGAATTTTGTTGGCCAGCAGGGCAAAGGCGGCATTCAACGCTTCGGCAGCCAATGACGGATCGGGGCCTTCGGTCACGGGGGTAACGGCGTCAGGTATCTTTTTTGGGGCTGATGACTGAATTTGCCAAATAATCTGGTTAATCGTCGATTCACGTTTCATTTCTGCCGCGATCGCGGCTTTGGCCATGGCGGTTGCTTCTTCAGGTTCAAGAACGCTATCAGCCAGATCATTTATAATGACATCCAGGGGACTCATTACATCAGCTTCGGTCTCAACGGCTTGGGTCTCGGCTGGCTGGCTTTCATCTTGCTGGGTGCTATCAGGCAGGCGCATATCTGATACAGGCGCATCTTCGGGGCGCGGATCAGGCACCATCAGCTTTTGTAGCAAATCAATTTTTGCGGGATCGGCCTTGGATACAGGCTTGATAATAACCGTATCATCTTCCCTTATTTGCGCTTTTTGTTGCGCCGCCTTGGCCAGTGCTGCTTTGCTTTCGGCATTCAGCGCGATGGCTGTCTCTGCCGCTGCTTCGGGGTTAGGTTCGGGCGTAGGTCTTACAACAGGAACCGATGAAACAGGTCTGGGTGTGGTTTGCGACCCACAACTTGCCACCATTACAGAAATCACAACATAACATAATAAATGCCAAGGTTTGGCCATAGTGTCTCCCAACAAGTCATCTTTATCATGGCTGGCTGATCTGCGCATGTTATTATTTGCTTGGTTGCTATTTAATTCAACCGTTATCATGCCCAACAGAATGAAATAACTCACAATCGGACAGGTGCAGATCATGAGCGATGCGTATGGATTACTATCGGTGGTAGCGACCCCGATTGGAAATCTGGGTGACTTTTCACCACGTGCCGCCGCTTGTCTCGAAGCGGTCGATATTATCGCTTGTGAAGATACACGGATGACCCGCAAATTACTGACCTTAACAGGCACCTCGAACAAGGCGCGTTTATATCCCTATCACGATCATAATGGGCATCTGATGCGGCCAAAACTGATCAAACAGCTTCTGGCTGGACAAAATATCGCCTTGGTCAGTGATGCCGGCACCCCGCTTATTTCTGATCCTGGGTTCAAGCTCGTCGCCGCCTGCCATGACCATAATATCACCGTGACCGCAATCCCGGGGCCCAGCGCGCCGATCACGGCCTTGGCGGCGGCGGGCTTGCCAACGGACAAATTCATGTTTGCTGGTTTTATCCCGGTATCAAGCAAAGCTGCGCGTGATGCTATGGCCGACGTCGCGATGCTGACATGCACCACCATCTGGTTTGCAACGCCGAAACGTCTTTGTGTCAGTTTGCAGATGATGCGCGATATTTTGGGCGATCGGCTTGCCGTTGTCGCGCGCGAGCTCACCAAAATGCATGAACATATTCATCGCGGCACCTTGACCGCATTATGCAATCACTATGAAACCACCGATACGCCAAAGGGCGAATTGGTCATTCTTGTCGAAGGCCGTAAAAAAGACGAGGCCATGTTCGATGATGTCACGATCGAACAGATGCTGCGTGCTGAACTTGAAGGTGCCACCTTGCGCGATGCGGTACAGACAATCACCGACATGACCGGACAGCCACGCAAGAAAATATATAAGCTGGCGATTGATATTCAAAGATAAGTATCATGCCCGATTCAAAAACGCCCAACCCAGATAAAGCTTCATCAAAAACCGCACAATTCAAAGCTGCTGAAAAAACGGGGCATCTGGCTGAGGCGCGTGCCATTCTATGGTATCGGCTACGTGGGTTTCGCATTCTGGCGCGGCGCTGGCAAAGTCATAGTGGCGAAATTGATATTATTGCACGGCGGGGACATCTGCTTGTGTTTTGCGAAGTCAAATTCCGGCACAAAGATGTTCATGCGGCCAGCCCGTCCCCCCGTCAGCAAAAACGGATCACACGGGCGGCGGCATTATTCATTGCCGCATCACCCCTTTACCAGAATTATGAATGCCGTTTTGATGTGATTTTGATCGAACGCAAACCCTATGCATTATGGGGTCACTTGATAGCAGTTGTAAATGCTTGGTAGAACGTCTATAGGCCTTGACCATAATGCAACAACTTGTCACATTTAAGCGGCTATACACAGCCAGACTGCAAACCCAATAGGAGACCGTCCATGCAGGCGTCGCGCCCTTCACATATCTCAACCATGACCCGTGTCTCTGCCTGTATTTTGATTCTGGCATCGCTGGCTTTGCAAGGCTGTGTTGGGGCGGCAATTGGTGTTGGTACGGCGGCGGTGGCAGCGTCAACAACGGAAAAAGGACTGTCCACCTCGGTATCTGACAGCGTTATTTTTACCAAACTGCATGACAAATTCATTCAGACCGATGCCAGCCTTGGCACTGTTGTCGATGTGGCTGTCAATGACGGGGCGGTATTGATGACAGGCAAGGTAAAGACCCCCGAAGAAAAAGTGCTGGCCACCAAGCTGGCATGGGAAATCAAAGGCGTCCGTGAAGTCGTCAATGAAATACAGGTAACCGATACATCAACACTCAAAGACGTGGCCAAGGATCTGGCAGCCAGTGCCCAATTGCGCGGCAAGCTGATCACCGATGGTGATATTTCATCCCTTAACTTCAGCATCGATGTGGTGAATGGCATTGTCTATCTGTCGGGTGTTGCCTCATCACCTGATGAGATGAATGCCGTTGTCGCGCATGCACAGGATTTGCGCTTTGCCCAGCAGGTGGTCAATTACATCAGCTTGGCAACTGACACGCGCGATTAGCCTGACTATGACCGTTTCACCGAATCTGTCCGTTGCCATCCAGATGGATCCGGTTGACTCAATCGAGATCGCTGGCGATACCAGCTTTGCCTTTGGTCTGGAGGCGCAAAAGCGTGGTCATTCCCTTTGGTATTACACCCCCGACAAGCTAAGCCTGAATGACGCAAGAATCGAAGCGCGCGGTCAGTCACTACAGCTATTTGACCATCAGGGTGATCATTTTAAAACAGGTGCCCTTGAAACCCGCGCTCTAACTGATTTTGACATCATCCTGATGCGCCAGGATCCCCCGTTTGATATGGCCTATATCACCGCCACGCATCTGCTGGAAATGTTGCCGCCTACAACCATGGTCGTTAATAATCCTGCCGAGGTACGTAACGCTCCGGAAAAATTGCTGGTAACCTTATTCCCCGACCTGATGCCGCCAACCTTGATAAGCCGTGATCCCGAAACGATTGCGGCCTTTCGGGCAACGCATCATGACATCATCGTCAAGCCGCTTTTTGGTAATGGCGGGGCCGGCGTTTTCCGCTTACGCCAAGATGATCAGAATCTTAGCGCTTTGCTTGAAATGTTTTTTCAAACCAGCCGCGAACCGGTGATGGTACAGGCCTATATACCCGCCGTGACCAAAGGCGATAAGCGCGTCATTCTTGTCGATGGCGAACCGGTTGGCGCGGTAAATCGGATTCCGCAAAAAGGCGAAGCGCGGTCCAACTTCCATGTTGGTGGCAGTGCCGCCCGGGCCGAACTCACGGCGCGTGATCTGGAAATTTGCCATGCGATTGGCCCTGAATTACGCCACCGCCAGCTTTTATTTGTCGGCATTGACATCATTGGCGATTATATAACCGAAATTAATGTCACCTCGCCGACAGGCATTCGTGAAATTCTGCGTCTATCGGATATCGATATTGCCGCGCACACATGGGATGCGATCGAACGCATCCGTCCCACTTATGCAAATAATGGCATCGCCCGATAGGCCAGCGCTTCAGCCAGATGCGCGCGGGTGACATCATTATTATTATCCAGATCAGCAATCGTTCGCGCCACGCGCATAATCTTGTGATAGGCACGCGCTGACAATCTTTGCTGTTCAAGTGCCGCTTTCAACAGATCCTTTGCTTCATCTTCCAGCTGGATAGCAACATCCAGATCATCGCCTACCAGCTTGGCATTGAGTGTGCCATCCGCCTGACTAGGGCGGGCTGTCGCCATAGCTCGTGCGGTCATGATACGGTCATAAATATCTGCCGAACTTTCCGCCACCTCATCTGCCATTAACATTTGCGGGGTGACTTCGGGTACTTCGATAATCAGATCAAAACGATCCATCACT
>Ga0233444_10006531_pt1 | contig 10394 bp, 6 predicted proteins | sample SI_124_October20_6_FD_182792 | JGI IMG/M metagenome (GOLD analysis project Ga0233444, IMG submission 182792) | Seawater microbial communities from Saanich Inlet, British Columbia, Canada - SI_124_October2016_10_MG | ecosystem: Environmental > Aquatic > Marine > Inlet | place: Canada: British...
ACCTGCACCTGCAGAATCAAGAGCAATGCCGAGGAGTTCGCCTGGAACTGCTTGCTTCTGGATATCTAACTGCTTCTGTCGAGTTGTAGATAACTCGTCATAAGGAACACCGCCCTCTTCTGAGTCCAAAACTCTTTCGACAGGCATGTAACCTGACGTCAGATAGTTTCTTGCTTCAACAGTACCGACAGTGTACATGTATCTCCAAACGTATCCGTCGTCACCAACAGAGAAAGGATAACCCGAAATATCGTTGGGTTTAAACAGTGAGTTCTTTGCTGTCCCGTTTGCTGCTCGACCTTGCTGTAGACAGACGAACACGTTATTCTCGTCAGTCAGGACATAGTAAGGATACTGGATATCGCCAAAGGGTGAAACAGTGGTGTTCGAACCATAGTAGTTATCCCATGCCTCGTACACCTGTCCAGCAGTCCAGTTATATCGTGGGACAACATAGGTGACGTTGGGAACCAACTTCATGGATTGAATACTCTCTTGGAATGAAAGAGTCTCGCCACGAGAACTATTAGGAATGGGAGGAGTTGCATCCGAATCCCACTCTTCGGTTCGACCAATCGCTATGTAGAATCTGTCTGAATCTTCTCCAGAATCCAAATTGACATTCAGATAATCCGAGTAGATCTGATCAAGAATGTCCCACTTTAAAAAATCCGATACTGTTGCTACCATTGTCTGTTTCCTTCCTTACGATGCGCCGACTATGGAACGTACTTCCACGTCAGTTTCGTTATAAGTGTGCCAGTTAGTTCCTGTCCAAATGAAAGAACAAACTCCATTTTGCAGAACATCGACTTGTGCTCCATTGGCAAAGTTTGCTGGTTCAATATATGCTTTTGCGGTGTTGATATTGACAAACCTTTTTATATCACCAGGAGTCTGTCCATCTGCCAAATAGACCCTAAATGGTGTTTGAGTCCTGTTCAAAAATGTTGTGGCGGCATTAAGATCGACATCTGCCTCGTGGTTTACAATCGTTTCTGTATCAAGAACCACTCTTCCTTGCACCCGAATGATGCCATTGTTCCTGCCACTGAGTACCAAATCAACATCAGCACTATCGCCGCCTATCGACAAAGTGACTCCATTGTCACTGTCGCCATTAGTTAGGATAAGATAGTTGGGAAGATCGCCAGAACCGTCAAACTGCACCAGAATATTTTTATCGTTGTCATGGATACCATCGATGATTGGGTAGTGTAGAGTCTTGTTGTATAAGGTATCGACGGTATCTTTCAGAACTACTGTTCCCGTTTCGTCGGGTAGGGTAATGGTTATATTTTCGGATGTCGCATCTGTAGCAGTCAACTTTGTGTAGTAGTTTCCTGTGCCACTAAACAGAATATCTCCATTAGAGTCAAGGGAGATATTCGTGGTCAGGTATGAGTCGGAAGATCCAAGTACTCGCCACAAATTTGCGAAGTTGTTATTGATCTTTGTGGTGGCATCACGGAGGGTATCTCCGGTGCCGTCATTCGCGACTGTCCCATTGTTTAGTATAGATCTTGTTGCCATTGTCGTTACCCTATGTATTTGTGCCTTTATTTATACCGTTCCCAGATCATCTTTATAGTCTTGTGAAGAGTTATCTGGTCTCAAATCTGAGTCCAAGATTGCAGGCGACTGGTTATACTCGAGTATTGGGTTAGCATAACCGTTTTGTGCATATATCTCAGTCGTTAGAACCATCGCATCACCCCAATCATTTGGTTGTTCTGCAGTGATGGCGTCATCTACTGATTGTTCTGTAATCAGAACCTCACCAAATTGCCCAATTCTCGGTGCTCCGATCGGAATTGTCGGATAACTATCCCATGCTGAATTGAAGTTAGAATTCCAAGCACTATCATAGTATGAGTAATGATAGTTATTCTCGTCAATCAAGTTAATGGTATTGGAGAGATCTGCTGCGACTTCGTCCAATGTTCTGCCATCTACGAGATCCGCACGGTGGATGCTCTGGTACTGTAAGTGCCACTTCTCAACATTCTTATAAGAGAACATATCGTTTGTTTGCGTTCGTATTTGTGCACCACGCTCTTGTATGTCTGCAGGTCCAGGTCCGATCTCGGTGATATCGGTGTTGAGTATACCACTCTTTCTGAATAGTTTGTCGAAAATTGGTGCCCTCTCTATAATCTCTACTGGCGGTGGTGGTTCGATGATCGACTCTTGTGGTCCGAGGTTGAAGTCATATACAGACAGAATAGCAACCTGACCAGCAAGGTACATTCCTGCTGGGTGGACAAAGGTTTTGTATGCTTCCTTCCAAGTTGAGACACCAACGGGCGTCTCGATCAACAATCCGTACAACTGGTAGAATTTATTGTTTGTAATCTTCTTATCAGTAACATCTGAACCGATAGTGGTGTATGGTGTGTTTCTGGCAGTAGTGATTCGTAGTTCTGCCCCAGCAGGCAACCAAGCATTATCATTCATTTCCCGAATGATAGTATCGTCTGGTGCAAGGTATTCTTCAGCAGGTTCTCTCTCTAATGAGTTCGGAGTCAAGAATGTCAACTCTCGGTCAATTCTCCTGAGAGTGATGAACCTGTGGGTGAAGTCCATGTAGTAGTCTAAATCCTGACGTAGAACTACATAATCTCCAGCATCGTTTTTGACCTCCACAACAACATCAGCACCCAAGAAAGTGTATGCGAAGTTGCTACCGCCTAACTGCCCAATTCCGTCATATATTAGAACTTCTTCGTTTGGGTCACCAATGTAGAAGACTTCTTCCTTACCATACCGAACATCGATATCAAACCCATAGAATATTCTAAAGAATTGTTTGATCGAATACTCTGTGCCCTTTGATCGATATAGAAGGTTTGAGTATTGTAGTGCTGTTCTTTTGTCGTTGAAGGACTCAAAATAAGGTTTGCCCAACAACAACTCATTTGCAATAAACGTAAGAAACTCTTCTCGTGCAATAACGATATCACGAGAAGTCAAGAGGTCATTGATTGCCTCTGTCGGCATATCATCTTCTTCGAGATACTCATAGTATTTGATCAGGAACTTTGTTAGTTCAGGATACTTGTCGTCGAAATGTCCTGGAAGAACTTCAAACACATGGTACTTGTCAAAGTCTAACGCTCGACGATTGTTGTCTGTTAGTGTCTTATCTAATGGCATTATCTGGTCTCAACAACGATTGCCTTCGTAAATGATTCTTCTGGGTCGTGTTTAATGATATTGTTCAACTCAGATACCACCACAGATTGGTTTGCTGGTATTGCAAACAACTTGATGTAGTTTTTTCCACCAGGAACATTCTGTACTTTGAGTCCAGTGATGGACACCCTACCCGTCTCGGGGAAGTACTGTCCGACATTTTCAATCAGAATTCTGCCTGCTTGAGTGACCACTTCGAGAACACTTGAGGGACCAACCCTAAACTGAGAAGGCGCATTCACTTCAGTTATTCTTACTCGATCATTCAACCTGTTCCTGATGAAACAGATCTGATTCTTATAGGTGAATAACGAAGAGGTGATGGTTGCTTCATTTGTAGACTCTGGTAGTTGTAATGCTGTGGGGAAAGTCTCTTCATAGTTATGAGGGAAGTTGAGCAGTGGCAGTATTCTTCGTTGTATAACTGTCTTTGACCTTGACGACAACACAGAAGGATCAGTTGCATCAACTTCAGTTAGCATATTAGATCGTCGGAATACCTGATCAAACTTACCAGTGTTCACAGCAAAGTAATTGGCAATGTTTCTTTCTACGTTTGCTCTGATAGTCGAAGAAGAGATGCCTGTCAACGATGGGTTAAACTGGAAGAATGTTTCAGTTGAAATATAAGTTGTTACAGGATCGGTAAACTTTAGATTAAACGAAACGATCGAGAAGTCGTCAGCGATGGCGATGATTCCTTTCCTAACATCTGCGATTGTAGAGTTTTCGATGCCTTCTTTCCAAACGATAGAAGTGAATGTCGTACCATAGTCTGGTTTGGGGTCGTCTTCACCGCCCCAAGACTTTATGTCTTCAATAAATGTAGAGTATTTCTTAAGGATCAGGGAGGAATAGTCGAGTGCAGTTACCATTCGATTCTGTGCGGCATATTGGAACGGTGCGTTCTTACGCATTGATTCGATTGTTTCTTTGTCACCGCCACCTGCTGTAGTCGACAACATTGTAACAGCGATATTGTCCGGACTAATTTCAACGCCATCCAATGTAATTGGGTTTCTTAAAACCAGAGAACGAATTCCATTTGCCTCTTCGCCCCTTGTACGCAAATAGTTCACATTGATTACATTGCCTGCTTTGGGTGCTTCACCGAGAGAATTGCCGTTACCGAATGTTAACTCGTAGTAACCATTGGGCGATTCGCGGAGAACATAAAGACGAGATGCTTCATCGATAGTTGTCGCATCAAGAAGATTAGTATAGATGGTGAATGCAGAACCGCCGTCAACAACAGAGGATCCTTGATCAGAGAACACCTTAATAATCGCTGTCTCGATATCAATATTGGAATCTGGAGTCACATACACTTCATCTTGTTCTGTTCCAACGATAAAGTTCTGGTTTCGCTCAACCCCCTCATAAACTTTGATTGGTTGGTCGGGGTTGTCGAACGGTTCAAATGTATAGATTCCTGTTCCCTGAGCGTTTGCTATCAGTGACACTCGGTTTGTGAAGGTGTAATCGATATCATCCTTTGTCCCACGGAGTACCAACTCTCCTGGTTGCAACACAACGACCTCTGCCAACCCTGCAATACCCACAGTATTAATTGTTAGAGAAACAGCAGACTCTGCTGCCTTCTTCGAGTCAGGAATATATCCAAGTGATTCCACAAGAGATACAACAGAAGGTCTCAACTGCGCAGTTACGAGATAAGACTCGTTCAATGCAAAGTTGGCGACCAGAGCGTTGATGTGCGTATTGTGTGACAGAACATCAAGGACATTGCTGAGACCCGAACCTTCAAAGTCGTAATCATTAAACTCTCCACCTTCTTTCAGGAATGTCTTGAGCGATTCTTTGAGATTCTGGAAATCCAGATCAGATGATTTTATTGTTGTTGGCATGATTACCTCAGACGGTTCATGTTAACTTTCGCGACGAAAGATTCTTGGTAGTTATCAATTTTAAATTCGACCTTGATGATAACACTGTTATGTATTTGGTGTCTTAATATACCAGCACCTTGTGGCACCTGCTTTGTGCTGTCCCAGAAGGTCACATCTAATACTGTTGCCCTTGGTTCATGCCTTTGGACCGCCTTCGTGATTTGATCTCGAACAAGTTCCTCACTATAGTTCTCGACAGTCTCGAATAACATAGCACGGATGTTGGCGCCAAAGTATGGGTTGTATGGTTTCTCGAAGTAGTTGGTCAGTAAGATATTTTCTATAGACTGCAGTACTGCTGCGGCATCTTCTTTCTTATAGATGTCACCAATCATCTGCCCTTCAACTAAAACCATTCTCTGGGACCTTGGGTCCCATCGATGCACAGGATCACTTACAGTTCCAGGTTTTGGTTTAAACTGCAGGTCGATATCTCTATTTTTTCTGATTCTGGAAGTCGCAAGAGTTTTATCTTTCAGTCCAGGTGTTACTCTTCTGAGTGCCATCAAACTTGTCCACAGGTGTATTGGTCTTATTTATACTGCTATCAGTCAGTTATCTCCACAAGATCAGCACCAGAGAACATCTTCCTGTTGAAGTATGTGCAAACTTTCTGTTCGAAAGTTGCTTTATAGTCCTTTTCGATCTTGGGCATTACAACAATCAACTGCTGAGACATAGTCCCGTCGGGGCGAGTGATGTCATAATCGAGACTCAGCTGGTCGAAGAAGAAAGTATCTCGAATATACAACGCCAGATCAAAGGAAGCGCGATAGTCGATCTTGCCTCGTGAGTTATAAAGGGTGTACACAACAGCGCGACCCTCATACTTCAATTGGTTGATTGGATATGAACCTGTTACGATGGACTTCTGGGTGCTACCACCATCTTCTTTGCGATATGGTTCTCGCCAGTATCTCCGTGAGACTGGTTCTTTCTCGCCATACTTTCTTCGGATACCGTTGGCAGGATTATAGTATGCTTCGGTGACTTGTAATCTGTGGTGCTTGAAGTCTGCGCAACCAGCAATGCCTTCCATCAACCATGCGTGCAGGTAATACTGACGAGCAAGGTCTTGGCGTTGTTTGATGATGGGCACAAACTCGAGACTGGTCATGGATCCAGGTGCACCAAAGAACTTTGATACGGTGCAAGACTTCGACAACTTGGTGCTGCTCGTAATCGGGGCGTCGTATCGATCTGGGTTGTATAGGGGATCGGCAAGAATAGTTCTCGTTGCTGCCTGCTTGTTCTTGGGCAGGAAGGTCTTGCTCGCCCTCTCTACGGGGTTTCCGAGGAGAGTATAACCGAACCTTGGAACGGGTTCCGATTGACCCGTTCGTTTGACCTCGTACGGAGGAGGAGGTGCTGCGATGTTGTATGTGGGGTGCAGTCTATTCTCGTTCAACAGAGACTCAATGCACTTGGGTCCATCGGTCTGTTTCTCAGGAGAAGTAATGACATCCTGTGCCCCATCCATCGTTCGCAACTTCGATCGAATCTCCATAGTGCTGGGAGTCCAGTTGAAGTAGTAACTGTATGTGTCGGTCTTGGCAATCTTATTTTCGATATAGTCGTCTTGGTCGACCTCAACCATACGCACGGCATATGGAGAAGTTTTCTGCCAGACTTCCCACCAGTCTTTGGTATTGGGATAGTGCTTAAACAGAGGTTCGTGAGGTGCTTTGGCATCTGGCCATTGCGCCATAAGATTAACTGCATCAGGATCTTTAGGAGTCGTCCATCCTTCTGACCACATATCAACAGAAGCATAGACAATATGTCTGTCCTTTGCCTTCCAACCCCATTTAAACTCATACTCAGGAGTCTGGAGCATGGGAGAAGGGATTATCTCACCAGGAGGAGGAGAAGGTGCTCCACCCGCCAATGTTGCGTAATGGGCACTGCTGGCAAACTGGGAGTTGATTGCAAATTTTGAGGTCCATGCCTCAAGTGCTCGCCCGACGAGATTTCCGTGGAATACTGTATCTTTACCCTGACCGTCTTCACCACCACTGAACAAAGCGCCGAAGTGATGGAAGTCGGGTCCACCGATCTTTCCTCTCTTACCGATGATTCTTGTATCTTCTGATGACAGGACCATGAATTTCCCACTGGTCACTGTGTAGTGGTTCATCGCAGAAACACGGATGCCCCTTTTGGCATTGGGTATAATATCATTGCCAGAAATAAAACGCAGGTCACCTTTCGTGATGATCTTGTGCTCTGATGAACCATAGTCTAATCGATCGCCCCAAACCTTCGTGTCCTTATTACCGCGAACGATAGTTGAGTGAGTGTCGCCAGTCTCCGTAATCATTGTGCCGTGAACAGAGTGGTTGTGGTTGGCGCCAACAGTGACGTTGTAACTGCCACCAACATGCATGTTGTAGTTGCCATTCACGGTGAGGTTTAGGTCTCCGTCATATGTCATGTTACCCTGACCAGATACAACCAACTCGTGGTCGGCACCGACCACTTGCACTTGGTGGGTTCGGGAAGAGATGAGTATCGAACCGTCCTGCTTGAGTTCGACACCAGCACCTGTGTGGTGCTTGATCAGTATACGTTGGTTTCCAGGTGTGTCGTCCATCTCGAATGAGTGACCCGAAAGGGTTTCATTTGCTTGATTGAATGGATATATCGAGGCAGATGCCATCGGGAGATCAAAGTTTGTACCTACACTACTACCGCTGGTCCAAACTTCATTGATCTTTATGCCCAGTCCTGCGCGACTTAATGAAGACCCAAACCAGTTTCCTCTGCGGGGAAACTCGCCTGTGGGATCAGCAAATCCATCGATGGGAATACCAGTGGTGAGTTCTTTCTCTTCACCACCTTCTTCTTTGGCACGCTGAGTTAATTTGTTATTTCCTGTAGTCATTTAAAACTTCTTATCCAGTACGTCGGGGTCTTTCTCTGATACCTGCGGACCTTCAACTTCAAGTGCCTTCAAGATATCGTCGGGCGAAAGGGCAGGGTCATTAGCAGGGTCTGCATACAAACTCTGCTTATTAAAATTGTTGTAAGCATAATCTCTCACATCGAATCCAGGGTCGTCTTGGGAAGGATCTACGTCCATATGCCCTAATGCCTGACCACCTGGAAACTGCTCGTAGAATGCTTTGAACACAGAATACAAAGTGTTATATTGTGCAGAAGTAATGCCACGAGCATTCGACTTCTCATATATATCATCTGCTCCGGAAGCAGCATTGATGCCGCCAACCAAACACACTCCAATTGAATATGCATTATGGTTGTTAACTGGGCAATGGTCGCCTGGTTGGTTGATAGGAACACCTCTCTGTATAGAACCATCTCTCATAATAATTATGTGGTATGCGTTATCGCCGCTACCAGTCAGATCTGTCAGGTTTGCTGCTGACAGATGTGCATTACTATATGTATCAGAATTGTGAACAATGATTTCGCTAACATCTCTTGTGATAGATGATATCTCTGCTTCCAACTCTTCATAGGAAGATATGTTATTATCTGCCAATCCTGCCTGCAGATTACCGATCCCGATCTCATATGGAGGTGGCATGGGCAGGTCATCGCTGGCACCAACCGTACCAGCGAGAGTCGGGAGATATGAGTTCAGGGTATTTGCCAAACTGTTTGTACTTACAACGGCATCAGTTTTGGACTTAATAGTTTCTGCTGCGATGGCATTTCGAAAACTTTGTGGTATGTCTTCAACGGGGATTGTGTCAGGAATAGGTGCACCACTCGGAGCATTCTTACTCACAAACTGCCTGACAACATTGTCAGGTATTGCGTCAGTGGTGAGTGAACCATTACCGCCTAACACATCTGTGACGACACTTGTGAGAGAGTTGTCAATCTGTATCTGTACGCCATCTCCATTCACAATGCCTTTGACAGCGTCATTGAGAACCTTTCTTGTCTGATCTGTCGCATCAGCAACCACACCCTGCATGAATCCGTTGAAACCAAATTTGTCGAGAACTTCATCGACTGCTCCGGACTTCTCGAGCAGGTCGATATTATATCGACTGATTGCCGTATTCAATGAACGAGAAATAACGAAGTCTATGTCAGTTCCCGCACCAAAGTTATTGAACACCCCATTTGTGCGAAGTGCAGCAACAAGAGCGTTCTTTCCCATTCCAGGAGTCTGAGAAAGCAGAATGTCTGCTGCTCCTGTATACGCTTCATCAGGCACCATTCCATCCGGACCAATCTGGGATTGCATGAGTTCAATGTGCCTCTCGAGTTCCGCTCTTGTACCAGCATCAAGATTTCCGCTCGAAAACTGGTCAAGTCCTGCCTTACTGCCTGTCTTGATACTCTGGGCAATTATCTCATTGTAGTATGACTGATCTGGGATACTCATGCGTCTGGACCATATGGAACATTATTGGGATTAAAACCTCTCGCTGCTCTATCTTCTGGTGGTATTTCATTCGGCGGGAATGTTGTTGGGTCTGTAACATCAATGCCTGTCCTATAGAAGAATGCTCTTGCATATTCGACACTATTCTTGCCATTGCCTCCAGCGGGGACTTCGTTGATTGGAGATAGGAAGTCGATAATCGCTTTCTTGCCACCCTTGACGAATTTGTGACCTGGAATTGGAGGGTAAGTCCCTACCTCCTCAACGATTGTGGGGATCTTGCCATCGTACATTCCATTTTCATACTCGTCGACGTATCGGTCCAGCATGTCATTGATTGCTTCGGGGGATGCTGCACAAATAATCCTATAGGGGAAATGATTACGCTCATTGCCCAGATGATAGATGGAATCATCATTGTCGCCATCGGGAGATTCACTGTTTGTTTCTTTAACAATGTCACTACCAATATTGTATGTGATGGTTTCCATCATCCAGCAATCAGGTTCAGAATATGATGCTGTGGTTCCACCGATAGGTGTATCAGTCCCTTGTAGGATATCTTGGTCTACATCAGGAGTATCGTGCCACAAGTAACCATGCTGCCAACCCTGATCGCCCCAAGCAGGTGCAGGACCGAGTCGTTTGGCGGGTCTGTCTTTTGTGGGTTCAGGTTCATACCAGAACACGGGAGGAGGGTCGTTCCTTGTTCTTTGGAATATGTGCTTCTGCGTTCCGCTGTAGTTTGTCTGGTGGAACTCATCATCATAGATGTGATCACCTGCCTCACCGTATCCGTCTTTGCTCTGTTCTGGCCAATAGAGAGGGAGTTCCATCTCGCCGTGAACATATAGCATACCTGTGCCATATGTTAAGTGATCAATGTCAGGAACTTCTTCCGTCAGGGAAACCCAACCATCAGAACG
>Ga0233444_10006533_pt1 | contig 10392 bp, 11 predicted proteins | sample SI_124_October20_6_FD_182792 | JGI IMG/M metagenome (GOLD analysis project Ga0233444, IMG submission 182792) | Seawater microbial communities from Saanich Inlet, British Columbia, Canada - SI_124_October2016_10_MG | ecosystem: Environmental > Aquatic > Marine > Inlet | place: Canada: British...
CTTACTTTTCTTTCATCAAATAAGATCAAGTCAATATCTGCCAAAAAACTTTAAAGGAAAAGTTGTTTTAGAAATGGGAGACTTGTATTCAGAGAATTACTTTCAAACATTTAAAAATTTAAGTTACATTAATTTTTTTAAATATATTTATTTAATAGAGAGTTTGCTTGTAAAAAAAATTGAAAGAAAATTATTTTCATATTTTAATAAAATTATTTTGTTTTCTAAAAGTGAAATAAAAAAGGTAAGTAAAAAATTTAGGAAGAAGATTCATTACATAGGTGAATCAACTGAGCTGATAAATAAAAAATATTTATATTCTAAGAAAAACTATAAAATATTATTTATTGGTAATCTTGGATATGTCCCAAACATTTTAGCATGTAAGGACTTTATAAAAAATATTCTACCAAAAATAAAAAATGATATACCTGAAATTCAATTTCATATTATTGGAAATATAAATAGAATAGATAAATTTTTATTTTCTTTTTATAAAAATGTTAAAATTTTAGGACCTCAAAAAAAATTAGAAAAACATGTTAAAGGCTCTATCTGTGGAATGGCAAATTTAAAGATAGCCACTGGAGTTCAAGGAAAAATTTTAACATATATGTCTTATGGGTTACCAGTAATATGTAGTAAACGAACTTCAAAAAATTTTAATAATGATGTTCTTAGTTACTCTAATGACAAGGACTTAATTAATAAAATATATAACTTAAAAAATAATAAAAAATTTAGTGAAAAATTTTCAAAAAAATCACTTGCCTGTATAAGAAAATTAAGTTGGAGTAAAATAAGCTTGGGTTATTTAAAAGTAATCTAATAAAAAATCTCTTTAAGATATAATCCTTCTGGTGGGGCTGGCGGTGCACAATTTTTTCTTTTTTTGGAATTAATTATGTTCTTAATTTTTTTTGGTTGCCATTTATTTTCACCTACATATTTTAAACACCCAACCATAGATCTAACTTGTTTTTGTAAAAAAGATTTTGATTCAAATTTAATAAATATTTTTTCTTTAAGTTTTTTTATACTCACTTTGTTAATTGTTTTAATAGGACTCTTTGCTGTACAAGAAGATGCTCTAAAAGCTGAAAAATTGTGTTTTCCTTTGAAATGATGAATTGCCTTTTTCATTTTTTTAATATTAAGACTCTTGTTCACTAACCATGCTCTTTCTTTATCAATAGTTAGTTTTGATATACGATTTAAAATTAAATATTCATACACTCTTTTTTTTGCACTGTGTCGGGCGTGGAAATTTAATTTTTTTCTTCTTAAATCAATAATTGAAATAGAATATTTTTTTAGAAAATAATTAACAGTGCTTAAAAATTTAAAAGTATTACTTATCTCATTTTTATGAAAAAAATTAGCACTTTGACCTAAGGCATGAACACCTGCATCTGTTCTACCAGATCCATTGATTTTTATTTTTGATTTTAATGTTTTTGTCAATGCTTTCTCTACTAATGACTGAATTGAAACACCATTTTTTTGAATTTGCCAACCTACAAAATTAGTTCCTAAATATTCGATAATAATTTGATAATTAAATTTCAAATGATCATTTCACCTTTTTTTATTATGTAGCCCGCTAAGAAATTTTTTGTACTTAAAACTTTTTTACCTTCTTTCTGTATTAATAAAATCTTTATTGCCTTGTGCTTACAAGCGATAGTAAGATTGTTATCCAATACTTCACCTGCTTTTCCCTCTTGATCTGTTTCAACAGCTTCTATAATTTTAATTCTTACTTGGTTATGTTTGAACCACACACCCGGCGATGGGTTCAAGCCATTAATTTTTGCTATTAAATTTTTTGCCGGAATATTCCAAATTATTTCTGACTCCTTTTTTTTAATTTTTTTTGCATAAGTGATTTTATTTTTATCTTGTTCTATAAAATTAAATTCTTTTTTTTTTAATAAATTCAATGAATTGATAATTAATTTTGAACCTAGTATGGATAATTTATTACTTAATGTCGTTAAATTATCATTAATTTTTATTTTAATAGCTTCTTGCAACATATATGGACCAGCATCAAGTTGTGGTATAATTTTCATAATTGTAACTCCAGTTTCTTTATCCATTTCAATAATAGATCTTTGAATTGGAGCTGCTCCTCTCCACTTAGGCAATAGGGAAGCATGAATATTTAAAAATATTATATTTGGAATACTTAATATCTTTTCTGGAATAATTTGACCATAGGCAACTACAATTACATAGCTTACTCCTGAATTTTTAATAAAGTCAAACTCTATATTTTCATTTAATTTTTCTGGACATCTCACTGGAATATTAAGCTTAATTGATTCTAAATGTACAGCTGATTTAATAATTTGTTGTCCTCTAAGTTTTTTTTTTGGAGGTTGAGTATATATGGCCTCTATTTTATAATTGTTATCGTGAAGAGATCTTAAAATAGGGACAGAAAAATTTGGTGTCCCCATAAAAATAATTTTTTCTGACATTAAAATTAAACAACAATTCTCTCTAAAGATTTTTTTTGTTTAGAAAGTTTTTTTATAATCATACCTTTTTTTAATTTTGATAAATAATCAATAAATAATATTCCCTCTAAATGGTCTATTTCGTGTTGGACGCAGGTTGCTAGCAAGCCTTCTGTATCTAAAATTTTTTGTTCTCCATTATAATCTACGTATTTTACCTTGCATTTATTAGGTCTATTTATTTCAGCAAATTGACCTGGCACAGATAAACATCCTTCTTCGTAAGCAATATTATTTATTGAGCTGGTAATTATTTCTGGATTTATTAAGTATAAGGGAGTTTTTTGTTCATCATCACGACTTAAATCAATTACTATAATCCTTTTCGGAACACCTATTTGAATAGCTGCAAGCCCAATTCCAGGTGCATTGTACATAGTCTCTAGCATGTCATCCATTAAGTTCCGAATTTCATCATTAACTTCTTCTACATTAGCAGATTTTTGTCTTAAAAATGGATCTGGTTCCGTTAAAATTTTTCTGATCATTATAATAAACTTTATATTATAATTAGACTCTAAATGGTAGAGCAGAATTAAAAACTATATTTCTTATTTTTTTTAAATCCATTTTATTTAAAAGATTTGTTATAAAATATATGGTTTCTGGATCTAGCTGGTTTGGTTCATCTTCACCAATTATTTCAACGATTTTCAAAGCTAAGAATGCATTTTGATTTTGATCAATTAGTTTTAATAAATTTTTTGGTATTTCGTATTTTTTTGATAATGAGGCATAATCAAAGTACGATGGTAAAAAAAAACCATCTTTAATAAGTGAATCTGCCAGGGCTAAATCTTTGGCAGAATAAAAATATTTCTTATTTTTTCTTATTTTTTTAAATATTTTGTCTATGTCTTTTTGTATTTTTTTTTCATTTTCTTTATCTATATAATACTTTAGAATTTTTGACTGATGTAAAATCTTATCGTTATATTTAATTTTTCCAAGCAATAGCTCATCATCTGTTATTATTCTACTCATAGCAGCTGCCTGGTATTTTTCAGAAATATTTTTAATACCTATTTCCTCAATTTTATCACTAAAAAATTTTGAATAAATATTTGCAAGATTACTTTTTTTAAATAAATCTTCTAGTAAAAATAAATATTCTATTTTAACATCATTACTTTCTGATAATAAAAATTTTTGATAAATTAGAGACCTTGCGTCACTTTCATTTAAAGTTTGATATATATTCTTAGCATTAATAAGATTATTCAGCTCAAAGGGGATTTGTTGGTAAATTTTAAAAATTGTGTCTTTATCTACTTGACCTTGGTTTGCTGCCAATTCTAATTCTTTTAATCTTTTTTTATCCGAATAATCATCCAATTTAATTAGATTGGAAGCATTTAGATATTTCCAAATTTCTTCTTTTGTATTTTTAGTTGGTGTAAAACTAAAATCTTTAATTGTTATGCTTGAAAGATAAAAATTTAACAAATTATTTTCATTAATTTTATTTGTTGTTTTACTTGAGACGCCTAAAAGAAAATTTATTTTATCGTCATAGAATTTATCAGACTGTTTTTGTTCTCGCAAAAGATCTAGTAATAGTTGTGCTTCAGATTTTTTTTTATTTAGTATTAAGCAATAAATTTTAAATTTTTCTAAATAAGAATCTTTTATTTTGATATCAATAAATTTAATTCTTTCGCAACCTTTTTTTAGATCCGCATTAGCTATATTTTCATTTACTAGAAATTGGACAGCTTTGCTTTTGCTTTTAAATTCTTTATTTTGTTTTATAAAACTTTCTATTAAATCTGATCGATTATTTTTTATTAACCAATTAATTTTTATGTCTGCAAATTCTTCTTCCCCCATATTTTCAGGTGGATATGAAAAAGAAAGCAAAATTTTTTCAAGTATCTTATTGGCTGTTCTAGATAGTTTTATTTTTTCTATTCTTTTTAAACTTGTTTTAACATCTTCAGCTTTAGTTGATGACCACATATTTAAATTAAAATCATTTTCAGCAGGATCATATATTCCAAAAACTTTACTCTCATTATTTTCTCCTAGCCGCTGGTCTTCTATCTCAATTGTTTTGCCAGAATCTAAAATCTTTATTGGATCAAAATTTAATTTTTGTTGGTTTTTATCTGTATTTTTTTTTTCATTTTCAATTTTAGAATTTTTATTTTTTTTCCAAATATCAATTTTTTCCTCTCCTTGTAGAGGGTCAAAAATTATAGAAATAATTAGTAAGCCTAAAAAATAATTAAAGCTTTTTAATTTCATTTGTTATGTCAATTTTATAATTTTTTTCTGGACTTGGAAAATTTATTTTTTCAATTAAGAAAATAATGAAAATTAAAAAAATTGTTGCTAGAAACAATTTTATTAAAATAATGATTAATGAACTTCCTAAACTTTTTTGTCTGTTGTATTTAAGTTGCATACTTTTTGAATTAATTTAAACTTAATAAATAAGACATATTTATGAAAAATCAAATTTTAAATAGGATATACAATTGAGAAAAAACCTAATTTTGACAGGAATGATGGGTGTGGGTAAATCAACTATAGGCAAAAGTCTTGCAAAAAAGCTATCTTACACATTGATAGATATTGATAAACTTGTTGAAAAAAAGGAAGGTTGCTCAATTAATTTAATTTTTAAAAGAAAAGGTGAAAATTACTTTAGAACAATAGAAAATGATATTACCCTTCAAATGCTTAAAGGAAATAATTCTGTTATAGCCCTAGGCGGTGGTGCTTTTTTAAACAAAGCTATAAGAACAAAATCAAAAAAGCGTGCTATAAGTTTTTGGCTTGACCTAAGCATCGAAGAATTAATCAAAAGATTAACAAAAGCAAAAAAAAGGCCACTTCTATTTAAAAAACAATTAAATGAAGAAGTTAGGAAAATTTACTTAGAGAGAAAAAAAACCTATAATGAAGCTGATTACAAAATTAATTGTAATTTTTTAAAACCAGGTAAAATTGCAGATCTAATATTAGAATTATATGAAAAATCAGGAAATAAAATTTAATAATTTAAAACATAAATATTCAATATTAATAGGTAAAAATGTACTTGGATTATTGCCAAAAAAAATAAAGTTAATATGTCCAGAAACAAAAAAAATTGCAATAATTATTGACAAAAATGTTCCAAATAAATTTATAAAGACTCTTAAAAATAAACTTAAAGGATATAAACTAATTATTGTTTCGTTTTCTGCCAATGAAAAGTTCAAATGTCTTAAAACAGTTAATTTATTATTAGATAAATTGTTATCTAACAATTTTAATCGATCTGATCTAGTAATTTCGGTGGGTGGTGGCATCACAGGGGATGTGACCGGTTTTGTTGCCAGCATTTTTAAACGGGGTATAAATTTTATTAATATCCCTACTACACTACTTGCTCAAGTGGACTCATCTATTGGAGGTAAAACAGGAGTAAATTCAAATTATGGGAAAAACCTAATAGGGTCTTTTTACCAACCTAAATTAGTTATTAGTGATACTTCCTTTTTAGACTCTCTTACAAGGAAAGAAATGATTTGTGGTTATGCTGAGGTATTGAAGCATTCTATTATTAAGGATCAAAAATTTTTTCAATGGCTAAAAAATAATACAAAATATATTTTTTTAAAAAAACCTGAAGCACTTATTTATGCAATTAAAAAAAGTTGTGAAATAAAAATGTATTTTGTAAATAAAGATGTAAATGAAAAAAACATACGAATGATTTTAAATTTTGGTCATACTTTTGCACATGCGATAGAAGTAAAACACAACTATTCAAAAAAAATTACTCATGGAGAGGCAGTTTTATCAGGAATGATTTTAGCTTTGAGGGTCTCAATCTTAAAAAAAATTTGTAATAAAAAAACCGTTGATAAAATTGTTAAGATTTATGATGATAACAATTTATCCTACACTTATAAAAAATACTCTAATTCTAATTCTATAAATGATATAATTCCTTTTCTTAAAAATGATAAAAAAAATAATGATGAAAAAATAAATTTCATTCTTTTAAAAAAAATAGGTAAGACCTCTGCACCAAATAAAAATAAAATTTCAATAAATAATTTAAAAAAATTAAGTAAATTTATTGCTCAATACTAATTTCTAAAGCATGTATTGTTTTTTCAAGATCTTTTTTCAAAACTTTCATAATTAATTTTTGAGCTATAACTCTTGATAATGAGCTTAAATAGATTGACTTTATTTTTAAATGTAAATAAAATTTTTCATTGGAATAAAACTTATGTCCTTTATGTTTATGAGAATTATCAATAATTATTAACTCTTCTATTTCAATCTGATTTTTTAATTTAATACTAATTTCTTCTAAATAATTTTTCATTTTTATAATTTTACTATATAGAGTTAATTAATGAAAATTATATGTGATTGGGATAATTGTAAAGAAGCAGGAGCTTATAAAGCGCCAGTTGAAAAAGATAATAGCAAAAAATATAGATTACTTTGTCTTGATCATATTAAAATATTCAACAAAAATTGGAACTATTTTAAGGATATGAATGATCAAGAAATAGAATTTTTTATAAAGTCTGATTTAACTTGGCACAAAACTACAAAAACTTTTGGTTCATCTGATAACTTTTTTAATATGTTATGGAATAATGCTCTCGATGATAAACTTAATATTTTTAAAAGCTCTAATTTTAAAGATTTTAAAAAAACAAAAATTTCTCATCAAGACAAAGACGCTCTTCAGGTTATGGAATTAAATGATGAAGTAAAATGGGAACAAATTCATAAAAGATTTAAAGAACTTGTAAAAAAATATCATCCTGATAAAAACCAAGGCAACAAGAAATTTGAAGATAAATTAAAAATGATTACACTTGCTTACAGTCAGCTTAAGAAAACTTTAGGAAAAAAATGAGCTCACAACAATTTGTGCAAAAACCTGATATAAAACTTTCTGTTAAACAAACCTTTGGATTCGATAGTGATATGCAGATTGGCGCTTTTTCAAAAAAAAATGAGTACGTTCCAAAAATAGACGCTGATTACAAGTTTGATAAAGATACTACTTTAGCAATTTTAGCTGGGTTTTCTTTTAACAAAAGAGTTCTCGTACAAGGCTATCATGGAACTGGGAAATCCACACACATAGAACAAGTCGCAGCAAGATTGAACTGGCCTTGCATAAGAGTTAACCTTGATAGTCATGTTAGTAGAATTGATCTGATTGGTAAAGATGCAATCGTCCTAAAAGACGGAAAACAAATTACAGAATTTAAAGAAGGTATTTTGCCTTGGTCTATTCAAAACCCAATAGCTCTTGTATTTGATGAATATGATGCAGGAAGACCTGATGTAATGTTTGTTATTCAAAGAGTTTTAGAGAGTGAAGGCAATTTTACTCTTTTAGATAAAAATAAAGTTTTAGAACAACATGATTTCTTTAGAATTTTTGCAACTACAAATACTGTAGGCTTGGGAGATACGACCGGTCTATACCACGGGACGCAGCAAATTAACCAAGGTCAGATGGATAGATGGAATATTGTTTCTACTTTAAATTACCTTCCATTTGACAAAGAGTTAGAGATTGTTTTAGCTAAAAACAAAAGTTTTAATAATAAAGATGGAAAAGAATTATTGTCAAATATGATTAAAGTGGCTGACCTTACTAGAAAAGGTTTTATCAATGGAGATATCTCTACCGTAATGAGCCCACGTACTATTTTACATTGGGCAGAAAATACTAGTATTTTCAAAGACCAAGGCTACGCTTTTAGAATAACTTTTTTAAACAAATGTGATGAATTGGAAAAGAAAATAATATCTGAATATTACCAAAGATGCTTTGGTGAAGATTTACCGGAGTCATCAATTAACATCACTTTATAAAGTGGACAGTAAAAAAGAAAAATTAGAAGATTTTAAAACAGCTATAAGTTCGACTGTTAGGTCATTATCAAATTCTGAAAAAATAGAGGTTTCTTTTGGAAGTCAGACTCCAAAATCTGAGAAAAATTCAATCAAATTACCCGAACTAGGTCAAATTAATAATAAATTAAATTTTGATCAAATAAGAGCCATAGCGGACTCCAAATCATTAAATTTCAGATTTTCAAACGAAAAAACATTTAAACAATTTGAGCCAGATGGAAATATTTCAAAAAAACTTTATAAAATTTCAGAAAAGATAAGATGTGAAAAAATAGGAACTAGTTATTTCAAAGGTGTTAAAAACAATATTGAAAAATTTTATCAAGAAAGGCTTTCTGGTATGGATTTAAAAAGTAGCGAAGACAAGATAGTTGAATCATTTGAAAACTACCTTAGAACACAATTTCTTGATTTTAAAAATGATAGTCAAATTGATAAAAAATTGAAGTCATATAAGAAAGATTTAAATAAAAAATTCAAAGATAAAATTAACCAATTAAATGAAGCTACATTAGACCAAAAAAAATTTAATTCTATTATCTCTGAATTGATTTCAAAAATGAATTTAGACGACAATCTTGACGAAGAAGAACAAAATGAAGAAGACAATAATAGCGACGATAAGCAAAACAAACCTGACAATCAAGATAAGCAAGCAAAAGAGAAGCAGGAGAAACAAGAAGAAATTTCCATAGACTCAGGTATGCCAGATCTTGAAAATGAAGCAAAAGAATCAGACCAAGCTGAAGAAGATATAGAAATAGAAGATAGTTCTCAGCCAGATTTAAAAAAGAAAGGTAGAAACAATCTGGGGGATATTAATTACAAAACTTATACGGAAGAATTTGATGAGATAATTAAAGCAGAAGACCTAGAAAATGCAGAGGAATTGACAAGATTAAGAAAAAATTTAGATCAACAATTATTACAGTTGAAAAATTTTATCTCAAAACTAGCAAATAAATTACAAAGAAAATTACTAGCAAAACAAAATAGGTCCTGGAATTTTGATCTTGAAGAGGGATTATTAGATACATCAAAACTTCCTAGAATAATTATGGATCCTTTTAATGCTTTAACATTTAAGAAAGAAAAAGATATCGAATTTAAAGATACCCTTGTGACAATTTTAATTGATAACTCAGGATCGATGAGAGGCAAACCAATTTCAGTAGCAGCTATCTGTGCTGACATTCTTTCTAGAACTTTAGAAAGATGCGCTGTGAAAGTAGAAATTCTCGGTTTTACAACTAAACATTGGAAAGGTGGTTTATCTAGAGAAAAATGGATGAAAAATGAAAAACCAACTTTACCTGGAAGATTAAATGACATTAGACATATTATTTATAAATCAGCTGACACTCCGTGGAGACAGGCAAAAAATAATATGGGACTTATGCTTAAAGAGGGGTTATTGAAAGAAAATATTGATGGAGAGGCACTTAAATGGGCTTACAATAAAATGAATAGAAGAAAAGAAGATAGAAAAATATTAATGGTAATTTCTGATGGCGCCCCTGTAGATGACTCCACTCTTTCAACAAACACAAGTGATTTCCTAGAATCAAATTTAAAGAAAACTGTTAAGTGGATTGAAAATAAATCAAATATTGAATTACTTGCAATTGGAATTGGTCATGACGTTACAAGATACTATAATCAAGCTGTAAAAATTACAGATGTTCAAGATTTAGGTGATGTTATGATTAATCAGCTTACTGATTTATTTGTAGAAAAAAATAAAAAGACATTGCATTAATTTAAATACAATTAGGATTAAAACCAATTAAATCGTCTATTCCATCTGGTGTATGCATTTTTCTTTTTTGTAAATATATTGGATCGTGTTCCAATTTAACACCAGTGACCACCTCCATAAGTGTATCTATAGCTATAGCCATTTGATGAGTATGAGGTGTGGCTTTTTTCGGATCTGTAATCCTGTTTCTTGCTAATCCATTAGGATTTTTTCTTT
>Ga0233444_10006537_pt1 | contig 10390 bp, 10 predicted proteins | sample SI_124_October20_6_FD_182792 | JGI IMG/M metagenome (GOLD analysis project Ga0233444, IMG submission 182792) | Seawater microbial communities from Saanich Inlet, British Columbia, Canada - SI_124_October2016_10_MG | ecosystem: Environmental > Aquatic > Marine > Inlet | place: Canada: British...
TAGATCAACTCAGGTTTAATAAATATGCTTTTTCCAAAAAAATACGTATTTGACAACCGCTTAAAATGTACTTCATAATACGTATTTTAATTAAATAAAAACGAAACAATTTATCATCTAATCCGAGACGTTGCATTAATTTGCTGATCGAAGGTGGAAAGTAAAAATAATCACCGCAAAGAATTACGTGTCGATAACATAAAAATCAATAATTTTTAACTCATTCATGTCTAAATCTGATAATATGAACGCTGCCAAAACTTATCGATGGATTGAATCCCTGTTGACACTTTGCCTCATTTCTTTAATCTCAGTCTTCATTTCTTGTGAGGGATATGAAGCTATTGAACCCATTAATTATCAAGAAATATGGGAATCCGACAGCCTAACTATAGATAACTACATAAAGGAAAATGGCCTTTATCCAGTTTTTACAACGGCTTCAGGAGCAAGGTATGCGATCCAAAGTATTGGAGAGGGCGACAGTATAAATTATAATGATCTCGTTACAATAAATTACACCGCATACGACGCAGACGGAGTAGTTTTTAAATCAACCATTATTCCGGATTCTTCTGAATATTACATTTATCCGGTTTTTAATCCTTTAACTTTTACTTATACCTCTTCAGGTTGGACACTAGAGTACACCTCCTTATTTGTCACTCTTCAAGGCAATGGTTTGTCTGAAGCCATATCGGCAGCACTCGTCAACATTAAAACTGGAGGTCAAGTTGTGATATTGTTGCCGTCTGCCTTAGGCTTTGGCGCTTCAAGTGATCCTTCTAATATCATCTCGCCCTATTCCGTCCTCAGATATGAAATTTCCCCTCTTTATGTCCGTTAATGGAACTTATTTTTGCTACATACAATCCGCATAAATTAAGTGAAATCCGTAATGCATTGGGACCTAGCTATACTATCCAAGGCTTAGTTGATCTCAATGAAAAGGAAATTCCAGAAACAGGTAGTACGCTAGAGGCAAACTCGCTCATAAAGGCTGATTATATTTTTAATAAATATCAAAAAGCTTGTTTTTCGGATGATACAGGTTTGGAAGTATCTGTCCTCAACAACGAACCTGGCGTATTTTCTGCGCGATATGCTGGAACGGGAAATAGTGTAGACAACATTGATTTATTATTGGCCAATCTCATCGATCAAAAAAACAGGAAGGCTCAATTTAAAACCATCATAACTTATTTTGATGAAAACGGGATAAAATTTGTTTTTGAAGGGGTCGTTCATGGAGAAATAGTCTTGGAAAAAGAAGGTATTGAAGGATTTGGTTATGATCCCATCTTTCAACCGAATGGCTTTAGGGAAACTTTTGCTCAAATGTCCTTATCTCAAAAAAACAAAATCTCTCATAGAGGTATCGCTCTTAAAAAATTACTTGCACATTTGACATCAAGATGATCCATCAACTGATCATAGGTGTTTCTGGTGGCAGTGGTTCAGGGAAAACCTTCTTTGCCAATCAATTAACTCAGTATTTTTCGAAATATCAAATAAGTCAGGTTTCTTTGGATAATTATTATTTGCCTTGGGACGCTCAAGTCAAAGACGAACAAGGTGTTAAAAACTTTGACCTCCCTGAGGCTATTGATCATCATCGGCTCTATTCTGACCTCATCAAACTAACATCAGGGAAATCCATTGAAATGAAGGAGTATCAATTCAATCAAAAAGAAGTTGCAGCCAAAACACTGATCATTCAACCCTCTCCTGTTATTATAGTTGAAGGTTTATTTACCTTTTATTATCCCCAATTATCAAAATTATTAGATCTCAAAGTTTTTTTAGAGGCTCCAGAGGGTGTGATGCTCAAAAGAAGAATAGCCCGGGATTCACATCATAGAGGATATGGATTAAATGAGGTCATGTATCAATTTGAAAAACATGCCATGCCCGCTTATAAAAAGTATATTTTACCCTTGAAAAATGATGCAAACTTGCTCATTTCAGATCAATACGGATTTAATAAATCCCTCGCTTTAATTTGTGATGAGATCAAGCAACATTTAAAAATAGTATCTAGACAATAAATTTCTTAGCTTTGTCTGGTATTATGAAAAGAGCATATAACATATGGATCTATAAGACTGCCATTGTTGCGGTGATGGTTCTGTCATTGACCTCTTCTATGGCTTTTGTGCCGCAGATGGAACAAAGGGTCATGGCCCCTTGCGCGTCTTCAGACAATCAAGACAATGATATAAGTACGCTAGCCATTTCAGTATATACAGCAAATCAATCTTCTACAGCGGCCCTCAATTTTAAATTTTCTAATGAATTTATCCATTTTTTTTCAGGCCTTGAAGAATGCAAGTGTGTCAGTCCATTATTAAACCAATTTGACCTTTTCCTTTCTAAGCATTTTCTGGTCTTAGTCCAGCGTATTATTTCCCCTAATGCCCCTTAGGGTACTGCATAGAACACTCACCTATTCAAATTTAAATTCTTCAATTACTTTTTTTAATATTTAACAATTATGAAAAATAAAGGTTTTATAGTCTTTTTGACAGTTATTATATCTCTTTTGTGTATTTACTACCTCTCTTTTACGTTCGTAGCTCAAGGCATCCAACAAAAAGCCACTGACCAAGCTACAGATCCTTCGGGGACTGTGAATTTCACAGAAAAACAACGGTATTTAGATTCGGTTTGGAATACCCCTATTTACTCGCTTTTGGGTCAAGATTACACCTATCAAGACATCAAGGAAACAGAACTAAATCTTGGACTTGATTTGCAAGGGGGCATGCATGTAACACTAGAAGTTTCTCCGGTTGATATCCTCAAGGGATTGAGTGATAACAACCAAGATCCAAATTATTTAGAGGCCATCAATACAGCTGAAAAAAATATTCGAGGTACACAGCTCAACTTTTTAGATGAATTTTATGTAGGCTACAAACAATTAGAATCTGAAAAAACATTGGCTTACATTTTTTCTAACGCCTCCAATAGAGGACGTATCAATTTGAATTCTACAGATGACGAAGTTTTGGAAATCATTGGTACAGAAATCAATGGTGCCATCGATCGATCATTCAATATACTAAGAACCCGAATTGATAGATTTGGAACTTCTCAACCTAACATTCAAAAATTACAAGGTTCGGGAAGAATCCAAATAGAATTGCCTGGTGTCGATAATCCAGAGCGTGTGAGAAAGCTACTCCAGGGCGTCGCAAAATTAGAGTTTTGGGAGGTTTATGAAATCAATGAACTAACTCCTATCCTACAAAGCATAAACGATATTGCAGTAAAAGAAATTGCTTTTGCTACAACGCTTGATGATGACGCACAATCCGTTGACCCTTCTGCTTTGGAGGATCTTTCCACCTTATTATCGGATAATGATGATACTACGGCAAGTAATACCGCTGATCCCGCCGCCGCTTTAAATCAAGAAGCTGACACGGCCCTTGCTTCTTTAGATACAATCAAAAATAATCAGGTATCTCCTATCTTCAGCTTACTACAAGCCCAATATGGTCTGGTTTACAAAATAAAGGATACCTCTAGAATCAATAGAATTCTTCAACATCCCAGTGTTCTGGCTGTCATTCCCTCGACAGTCAAATTTCTATGGCTTGTCAAAAAAATTGATACGCAAGATGCCCTCGATCCCGTTGAACTTCTTGAACTGTATGCCATCAAAAAATCAAGAAACGGTAAAGCTCCACTGACCGGCGAGTCTATTATAGATGCCCGTCAAGATCTTGATGAAAGATCAAGGCCTGCTGTTTCAATGCAAATGGATGCTATGGGTGCGAAAGCTTGGAAGCGTCTCACAGGTAGTAATATAGGTAAAAGAATTGCCATTGTATTAGATGATTTTGTGTACTCAGCACCTACCGTTCAAGGAGAAATCCCGAATGGAAATTCATCCATCTCAGGCAATTTTACTATCGATGAGGCTCAAGATTTAGCAAATATCCTTAAGGCAGGTGCCCTACCTGCACCCACTACGATTGTAGAAGATGTAGTCATCGGACCAACACTTGGTAAATCCGCTCGTGCACAGGGCATCAATTCAATGCTGGCTGGTTTGGCCATTGTTATAGTGTTCATGGTTTTTTATTATTCAAAAGGTGGATTAATTGCCAATCTTGCCTTGTTTTTGAATGTCTTTTTCATTCTAGGTATTTTGGCTCAATTAAATGCCTCATTGACCTTGCCTGGTGTTGCAGGAATTGTATTGACCATCGGTATGTCAATCGATGCAAACGTATTAATCTTTGAAAGAATCAAGGAAGAATTACGATTAGGGTCGGGGTTAAAACAGGCCATTAGTTCGGGTTATATGAAAGCCTATTCTTCCATCATAGATGCTAACGTCACTACCATGATTGTAGGATTCATTCTTTATACGCTCGGACAAGGACCTGTCAAAGGTTTTGCCATTACGCTGATCATTGGTATTATTTGTTCTTTCTTTTCTGCCGTATTCATTACCCGAGTAGTCATTGAATGGTTTTCTAAAAAAGGAGATCAATCTAACATCAGCTTTGCAAATAAAATATCAATGAACAGTTTGACTCGTTTTCATTTTGATTTTCTAAGCAAAAGAAAAATAGCTTATATTTTTAGTGGTACTTTCATTAGTGTAGGGGTACTTGCCATGATCTTTAATGGCCTATCTATGGGGGTAGATTTTAAAGGAGGTCGGTCTTATGTTGTCTCCTTTGATCAAGCTATGGAAACTTCCATGCTCAAGACTCAGCTCACTGAAAGTTTTGATGGACAAGGAACTGAAGTAAAGACCTTTGGATCAGATAAAATTATCAAAATCACGACCAGCTATTTAACGGATGACGATACAGACCTTGCGGATGAAATTGTTAAATCAACCTTGATTTCAGGACTAGAAGTTACTACAGGTCAAACCTACATTGCCAATGATGCAGCAGTCGATGCCACCCATTTTTCAATTGGTAGCTCTTCTAAAGTAGGTGCCACTATCGCGGATGATATCAAAAACTCATCTTATAAATCTGCAGTGATTGCATTGATTTGTATTTTCCTTTACATTTTGGTTAGATTTAGGAAATGGCAGTTTGGTATTGGTGCTATAGTAGCCCTTTTTCATGATGCTTTATTCGTTATCTCATCCTTTGCCATCGCAAATCTCTTGGGTATTTCGTTTGAGGTAGATCAAGTTTTTGTGGCTGCCATACTTACCATTATTGGATATTCAATCAATGATACGGTAGTGGTCTTTGATAGAATCCGTGAAAATTTGGGCATCAAGTCAGGTTCTGAAATCTATCAAGTATTTAATGAATCTTTAAGCAATACCATCAGTAGAACTTTCATTACTTCATTAACTACGTTGATTGTTGTAATCATTCTTTTTTTATTTGGTGGAGAAGTACTTAAAGGCTTCTCATTTGCGCTTTTAGTTGGTATAATTATTGGTACATATTCATCGCTATTTATTGCTACTCCAGTGGCCTTAGATTTAACTTTAAAGAGTAAATTTTAATAGCATAAACTGATAATAGAAAAAAGTCAAGGCGCAGGAAACCTTGACTTTTTTCTATTAATTATATAATGCGTAATTTTATATTTTAGTAAACAGTTTAATGAATCAAAAATTTCCTGATCGGTCACTTCTTTATTTATTGATAGTCTTTTTAGGCTTTGCGGCTCTATTTGGTATTGATTTCATGGGCGACCCTCAACCTCCCGAGGAAACGTTAGTCGCCTACAATGAACCCACTTATTTGCCAACGAATTACACCCGCTCTGACACGCTGGTAATCAAAGAAAAAAAAGAGGAAGGAAAGGGGGAAAAAGTAATTGATACACTTAATGTTGCTTTTAAGGAAACTTCGTCACCCATGACTCCTATTGAAAAGAAAAGAACAGAGCAACCCAAACAGAAGAAAATATTGATGACTCCTGCTGATTCGATATTCTTTGATTATTTATTTGACAATTATAAAAACACCAAAGTTAATAACCTTCGACCCAACCAATTACGATCTGATGTTCTTGTTCAATACTACAACCGCAAGGATAAGGTTAAACAATCCATGACATTAACTCAACTGGGCTTTGAAATACATAATAAATATACTAATAATTCAAAGGAGGTCGCTAATGTTCTTCGATTTGGAGAAGATGTTTTACTAGAAGATATTCAAATAGTCGCTTATGTCTTATTGAGCCAAGGTATCCCATTAAGGCAAATCGTTCCCTCCAGTTATCACAGCGATTGGAAACCCTATGCCATAGAAATTGGAGTTGATGCTTTAATTGAGAAATTTCCTGTGTTAACTTTTAAAAAAATCCGAAATTTTGAACGCCCTGGATCTGCATTCTAAATGATCTATTGTTTAAATCATGACAGACTCCCAAAATTTAATGGTTACGACAAATTATATCTCTCATTTTTCTTTTTAATTATCTAGTACCTTATTTTATATCAGAATCTGAAATCATGATTATTTTAGATCTCTTGGTTACTTATAAGAAGCTATCTAAAATATTATTTAATAGAATTAATTAGTATCAAATAACAAAATGACTAAATCAAGCTCTTCCTTTTTTAATCTGATCTGTAATCTCATCATCCCCACGATTATATTGACTAAGTTTAGTTCAGAAAGTACACTAGGCTCATTTTATGGTTTATTGATTGCCTTAAGTTTTCCCATATTTTATGGACTTTCAGAATTGTATTTTAATAAAAAAATTAACTTTTTTTCTGTCTTGGGACTCATTAGCGTATTACTTACCGGTGGCATAGGTATATTTCAGTTTTCTGCCAGTTGGTTAGCCGTAAAAGAAGCCTTTATACCTGGTGTTATTGGCGTTGCTGTGGTTATCTCTACTTACACAAAGTATCCATTACTTAAATTATTTTTTGAAGAAACTTTAAATATTGAGGGACTAAGAGAAAAACTCACGCCCTCTGAAAACGAATGGTTTAATACAAGATTCAAATTTAGTTCACTCCTTTTAGGAGGTACTTTTTTTATTTCCTCTTTTCTTAATTTTTGCTTGGCCACATGGATTGTTGTGAGCGATCCCGGTACAGAAGCCTTTAATCAAGAGCTCGGACTGATGAACTTATTAAGTTTACCCATCATTGCACTCCCTATGATGATTATTCTTATAGTCATTATGTGGTATTTACTTAATGAGACTTTAAAAAAAGTAGAATTAACGTGGGAAGAATTTTTAACACCCAAGGACAGCTGAGGCGCTTGATCCATAAATTGGCCTCATCATCCCTAGATTTAGATCCTAAATCTTCTTTTTGCGACTTAAAAAACGAATAATCCCCTTTTGCATAAATTAATGGAACCATTGGAAGGGTTCCTATCTTTTTCTGTAGTCGCTAATACTGTGAGAAGATGAATCAAATTTGATTCTTTAGAGCTGCATGGATAGTCTATTCAAGAAATATAAATTATTTGATGGTAACTCTTTTATGAAAAATTCATGAACTTTAAGCTCATGAATCAATCCTTTGCCCATATTACGCTCCTCGTAAGAGACTATGATGAAGCGATTGCCTTTTATACAAAAAAACTCAATTTTACATTAATTGATGATATCCAATTATCCACTTCAAAGAGATGGGTCAGGGTACGCCCACCGGGCCTCTCAAATTGTTCCTTGCTTTTTGCCAAGGCAAAAAATGATGCTCAAAAGGCTCGGATAGGTGATCAGACTGGTGGTCGAGTAATTTTATTTTTACATACCGATAATTTTGATCGTGATTATGATCATCTCCAGAAGCAGAACATCAAAATTATTAAAAATGCAAAAATAACCCCCCATGGTAAAGTCGCCGTATTTACTGATTTATATGGCAATCTTATCGATCTTGTTGAACCTCCCTCTTAATTCCACTAATCATGAAATCCCTTGACGCTTTAGAAAAAATTGCCAAGCAGCTAGATCCCAATAGGGAGGAACGTCGATACATTAGGACGCTCATCATCCAGCATACTGAGAAATTTCTTGAGAAATTACCTAATGGAAAGGCCTACTCCAATCCAGATAAAAGTAATACTTCATGGGATGAGGACTTTATCGAAGAAGGATCTGACCCTTCTCAAGTCGTTAGGCTTACCTCCCGTCAAATAGATCATGATGGAATTAATGCCGCTTCAGGCTTCGATATGGCTTATGTTCCTGGTGGTGGTGTTTATACCTCCGCCTTGGCAGATTATTGGTCAGACATAACCAATTTATATTCAGGTGTTTTTTTTGCAAATCCTGGTGCGGTACGCTTAGAAAACCAAGTCATTTCATGGCTTTTCTCCTTAATTAGCTATCCAAAAACAGCTTGTGGAAATCTAACTTCAGGTGGAAGCATTGCTAATTTAACTGCCATAATTACCGCACGCGAAGTCACTCAGCTAAAAGCCAAAGATCATGCCCATTGCGTAATTTATTTGGGTAAACAAACCCATCACTGTGTGACTAAAGCATTAAAAATGGCAGGTTTAAAAGAGGTTATCCTCCGTTATATAGAACTTGATAATGGCTACCGGATGATCCCCGCTCAATTAGAGAAACAAATTAAGCAAGACCAACTTAATGGATGTATCCCATGGATGATTGTGGCGTCAGCAGGGACTACGGATACAGGCGCCGTTGACCCTCTTGAAGCCATTGGATCCATTGCTCTAAAAAATAAAATTTGGTACCATGTTGATGCGGCTTATGGAGGGTTTTTTTTATTAACTTCAATAGGAAAAAAATTATTAAAAGGTATTGAAGCTGCAGATTCAATAGTCTTAGACCCTCATAAGAGTCTCTTCCTCCCTTACGGCTCAGGGGTTATCTTGATCAAAAATGGAGCGGATATGAAAAAGACTTTCAGTGATACCGCGGCTTATTTTCAAGATTTCGAAACCAATGATATGAATACATCTCCTGCCGATTTATCCATCGAATTGACCAGACCCTTTAGAGGATTAAGGATGTGGTTACCCCTGAAAATCCATGGTCTAGCTCCTTTTAGAGCTGCTCTAAATGAAAAATTAATTCTTTCAAAATATTTTTATAAACAAATATTAACGTGTGGATTTCAATCGAGTGGCCCTCCTGAACTCACCATTACTACCTTTTGGTACCCTATGGATAGGGGTGAGAATAATGACTTTAACAAAGAGTTAATTCAAAATATTCAGCAAGAGGGTAAGATCTTTCTATCCAGTACGATGATCGAAAACCGATTTGTTCTTCGGTTGTGTGTCCTCGTTTTTAGAACACATAAAAGAGAAATTGACATCGCCATAAAAAATATCGTCCAGCATAAAGATGAATTACTAAAAACTTGGCCCTAATCGAAATCTATTTAAGATACCTATTTCTGACAAAAACTTAAATTTTAATTATATTTTCCCATGTTAAAATTGTATTGATAATGAAAAATGGAAAACTACCATGCCCTCAATGCTTACCGTAAGCTGTCCTTTGCTTTACATTTTGAATTTCTGAAGTCCGAAACTTGTCATTTATTAACCTAATTACTGACCAATTAAATCAAATATCCACAGATGTAGATCATTATATTCCAGGCCACAGCGTACATTGCGTAATTTTCGGTTTTGAGGATCAAAAAATCAAAGGAATAATCCTGAAATTAACAGGAATAAATCTGTGGTCCCTTTCCGAAGGCTTTATTCTGAAAAATCAAAATTTAGATGAGGCTACCAAATCAATATTAAAACAATGAGTAAGCTTTGAAGATTTTTTTTAAAGTCAATTTCATACCTTTGGAGAACTGGGTAGACAAGATTTAGATTCCCACTAGGAACTCATATGCAATCAAAATAGAAAACTCCTGGCTTAGTTTGGTCAAAGATTCATCACCACCTGCTATTTTGCATAGCTAGATATAAAATCTGTCATACCTAACCTGACCCAATGAGCGATCAATGTAAATGGGTAGACCTAAATAATCTACCACCCCTTTATGCCGATCATAAAGAAATCATTCATAAAGCATTTAACCATATTCGTATCCAATTAAATTACTTGCCTTTTGGCTTATCTTTACTACCCAAATTTTTTGCCTTGACCGATTTACAATCTCTATATGAGTCTGTTTTAATTAAAAAATTAGATCGTGGAAATTTTCAAAAAAAAATGTTGAAATTAGGTATTTTTGAATGTTATAAAAAAAATAACTTGAGGAGCGCACCGAGCACCCTTCTTATATAGTTTTAATTTGATTACATACAACAAACTACTAAAAGAAGGCATCGGTTTTATTTAAGACTCAACACTTTAATTTAAAAAATCTCAATAATATGAAAATCTTACCCATAGTTTTAACAATAATCTTAAATGGTACATTGGTCCAATGCAGTTCCGCACCGGAAAATACCTCCGCCAACGAAAAAATTAT
>Ga0233444_10006541_pt1 | contig 10384 bp, 9 predicted proteins | sample SI_124_October20_6_FD_182792 | JGI IMG/M metagenome (GOLD analysis project Ga0233444, IMG submission 182792) | Seawater microbial communities from Saanich Inlet, British Columbia, Canada - SI_124_October2016_10_MG | ecosystem: Environmental > Aquatic > Marine > Inlet | place: Canada: British...
AGAGGCTCTGCTTGTTTAAATTTTAATTCCTTAGTTTCCCCATTTTGGAGATTTAAAATTTTAACTCTTTCATTTCTCCCAGGTTTTTTAGCCACCATTACTGGTGAATGTTTTACTGTCTGGGATTGGTTTTGCTGAGCCATTTCACTATTCATTTTAGTAGACTGGGCCAAATCTTCTCTTCCAGCTTTCAATTTACTAAAGTCTTCCCTCGGTCTCTGTGATGGTGCAGAAGAAACTGTTTCTTCATTAGGATCATGTAATTGACATTTCATTAAAAATGAAATAATGTCTCTGTTCATCTTATCCATCATAGTCTGGAAAAGTTCATAACCTTCCAGCTTATAAATTAAAAGAGGGTCTTTTTGTTCGTACTGGGCATTGTAAACACTTTGTTTAAGAAAATCCATTTCTCTTAAATGCTCTTTCCATTCATTATCAATAAAAGCTAATGTGATATTTCTTTCTAAAGCTTTTAAAGCTTCTAAACCTTCGGATTCATATACTTTACTAAGTTTGGCAACTATCTTCATTGCTCTTTTTCCGTCAGTAAATGGAATTACAATATTTTCAATATTATCTGACTGATTTTCATAAATATTTTTAATGACCGGAAATGCAGTTGATTTTATGCTATCAGTCTTTCTCGAATATTTATCTTTTGCTTCTTTATAAAGCTGTTCAGTTAATAAATTTGCATCTTTTTCCAAAAATTCTTTCTCTGAAAATGGAGATTCAATACCAAAACTGGTAATTACATTATATTTAAAATCTTCAAAATCGGAATTTTGCTGAGCATTAACAACTATTACATTAGAAATATCAAACATCATATTATCCAAATCTAAATCTAACTTATCTCCAAATAATGCGTTTTTTCTTCTGTTGTAAATAGCAGTACGCTGACTATTCATCACATCATCAAATTCTAAGAGTCTTTTCCTGATTCCAAAGTTATTTTCTTCTACTTTTTTCTGTGCTCTTTCTATGGATTTAGTAATCATTGAGTGCTGGATTACTTCTCCGTCTTGATGACCCATTCTATCCATCATTTTTGCAATTCTTTCAGAACCAAAAAGTCTCATTAAATTGTCTTCTAAAGAAACAAAGAACTGAGATGATCCAGGATCTCCTTGTCTACCAGCTCTTCCTCTTAATTGTCGGTCAACTCTTCTTGAATCATGTCTTTCAGTTCCAATAATTGCTAATCCTCCAGCCTCTTTAACGCCTTCACCAAGTTTAATGTCTGTTCCTCTACCAGCCATATTAGTTGCAATAGTTACAGTTCCTGGCTTACCAGCTTCAGTAACTACCTCAGCCTCTCTTTGGTGAAGTTTTGCATTCAATACCTGATGAGGTAGTTTTTTAAGTTTTAGCATTCTTGAAAGCAGTTCAGAAACTTCTACAGAAGTAGTTCCAACTAATACTGGTCTACCTTTAGAACGTATATTTTCTATTTCTTTAATAATTGCTTGATACTTTTCCCTGCCTGTTTTATAAACTAAATCATTTTGATCATCTCTAACAATTGGCTTATTGGTCTTTACAACCACTACATCCAGCTTATATATGTCCCATAATTCTTTAGCTTCTGTTTCAGCAGTACCTGTCATCCCAGCCAATTTATGATACATTCTAAAATAGTTTTGCAGAGTAATAGTTGCATAAGTTTGGGAAGCGGCTTCAACTTTCACATTCTCTTTTGCTTCAATAGCTTGATGAAGACCGTCAGAGTATCTTCTGCCATCCATGATTCTACCGGTTTGTTCATCGACAATTTTAACTTTATTTTCCATTACAACATACTCTATATCTTTTTCGAATAAAGAATATGCTTTAAGCAACTGGTTCATAGAGTGAATTCTCTCCGCTTTAATAGTGTAGTCAGACATCATCTGATCTTTCAACTCTACTCTTTTTTGAGAATCAGCAGTATTTTGATCAATTTCAACAATCTTCGCCCCTATATCAGGTAATATATAAAATTCAGGATCGTTTTCTCCAGAAATTAAGTCGATTCCTTTCTCTGTTAAGTCTATAGTATTGTTTTTTTCATCAATTACAAAATACAATGGCTCATCTGCATTAGGCATTTCTTTTGCATTGTCTTGTAAATAAAAATTTTCTGTTTTTTGTAAATGAATTTTTACTCCTGGCTCACTTAAATATTTAATTAAAGCCTTGCTTTTAGGCAAGCCTCTAAAAGATCTAAAAAGTGACAAGGAACCTTCTTCGTATAGTTTTTTTTGTTCTTTTTTTTCTATTCCCTCTTGCTCAGATTTAGCAATTTTTGTTTTGGCTTCATTAAGAAGTCCATTGATTAATTTTTTTTGGTAACTAACTAATTTTTCGACTTTTGGCTTTAATCCAACATATTCTTGCTCATCTCCCTTAGGGACTGGCCCAGAAATTATTAAAGGAGTTCTTGCATCATCAATTAAAACTGAATCAACTTCATCAATTATTGCATAATGATGTTTTCTCTGAACCAAGCCTTCGGTTTCAGAAACCATATTATCCCTTAGATAATCAAATCCAAATTCATTATTAGTTCCAAAAGTAATATCTGCATTATAGGCTTTTATTCTTTCTGGTGAGTGTGGCTGATAGAAGTCAATACAATCTACTGAAAGTCCATGAAACTGATATATGGGACCCATCCATTGGGAATCTCTTTTAGCTAAATAATCATTGACTGTAATTAGATGAACACCTTTACCTACCAATGCATTGAGATAAACTGGTAAGGTGGCTACTAAAGTTTTTCCTTCTCCAGTCATCATTTCAGCAATTTTTCCTTTATGAAGTGCAGCACCACCCATCAACTGAACATCATAATGAACCATAGACCAATCAACTGCTGTACCTGCTGCATCCCATTTATTTTTCCAGATGGCATCTTCACCAACTATAGAAACAGCATCTACCTTTTGAGATAAATCTATGTCGATTTCGTTGGCTTTAACTTTAAGTTGCCCATTTTCAGCTAATCTTCTAGAAGTTTCTTTAATTACCGCAAAAGCACTTGGCATAATTTCTAAAAGTGTAGCTTCAATAGACTCATTTTCTTGATTTTCTATAGCTTCTATTTTTTCATAAATGGCTTCTTTTTCAGAAATATTAAGTTCATTAGACTTTGCTTTATTCTTAAGATTGTTTATTTCATCTCTTGATGGCTTACAAGAATCCTTTATAATATTTTTAAACTCATTGGTTTTATTTCTTAACTCATCATCACTAATATCTTGCAATTTTAAATGTGCTTCATTAGTTAAATCTACAATAGGCAAAAGCTCATTGAGATCTTTTTGGTTTTTATCACCAAATATTTTTTTTAATATACCATCAAGCATTTGATCAATTTTCGGAAAACAAAAATAGATGAATAGTTGGAATTATAACGAATGTTTATCTTAAAAAAAGTAAATGAAAAATAGAAATTAATATTCGTCTTCGTTAAAGAAGAAATCTTCTTTTGTAGGATAGTCAGGCCAAATTTCTTCAATTCTGTCATATATCTCTCCCTCATCTTCAATTGCTTGAAGATTCTCAACTACTTCTAATGGTGCACCAGTTCTCATAGCAAAATCTATTAATTCATCTTTGGCAGCTGGCCAAGGTGCGTCTTCTAAGTATGATGCTAATTCTAAAGTCCAATACATAATAACAATTATAAGAATTGGCAAAAGTAATTTTTTTAACGACAATCCAAAGAAAATTTAAAAAAATTAATTCTTAATTATTTTTATTTTTTGTTGGGCAGCCATGGCTGTTCAGGAATTTTAGCATCAAAAAGAACTTTTCTTGATAAAACGAATAAAAAATCAGAAAGCCTATTTAAAAATTCCACAATTACTGGACTAACTTCTTGAATCTCCGCAGTTTCAATAGTTAACCTTTCTGCTCTTCTACATACGCATCTAGCAATATGACAATAAGAAGAAAGAATACTACCTCCTGGTAAAATGAAATTTTTCATTTCTGGTAATAAATTTTGAATTTTATCTATGGCATTCTCTAGTTCAATAGTAGCATCCGATGATAAGGGTGGTAAATGAATCATCATTTTTTTATTGTTCCCTGTTGCTAGATAAGAACCAATAGTAAATAATTGTTCTTGAACTAAAATTAATAGATTAATTTCTTTTTTGTCCATATTATCTTTTATAAGGCCTATCCAAGAGTTTAATTCATCAATGGTCCCGTAAGCTTGTATGCTTAAATGATTCTTTTTTACTCTTTCACCTCCAAAAAGAGAAGTTTCTCCCTTATCTCCAGATTTTGTATATATTTTCATGCTGGTTCTAACTCAAATTGATTTACGATATTGTTAAGAACTCCAAAAAGTTCTTCAGTAGTTTCTAAAGTAACTAAGAGGGTTCTAATTGGTTTGAAATTGGGAATTCCTTTGAAATAATTTGCGTAGTGTCTTCTCATTTCAACAATACCTAATCTTTCGCCTTTCCATCTTATGCTAAAATCTAAATGTTCTTTAACAACTTTTACCCTTTCTTCAAGTGAAGGTAAAGCTAATTCAGTACCAGTTTTCATAAAATGTTTTACTTGATTAAAAAACCACGGATTGCCAATACTTGCCCTTCCAATCATAATACCGTCAACACCATATTTGTTTTTATATTTCAAAGCTTTTTGTGGAGAGTCAATATCTCCATTACCAAAAACAGGAATTTTCATTCTGGGGTTGTTTTTAACTTTGGATATTAATGACCAATCAGCTTCACCTTTGTACATTTGAGAACGAGTCCTCCCATGAATAGAAATTGCTTTTATTCCAACATCTTGTAATCTCTCTGCAGCATCATAAATATATTTTGAGTTATCATCCCAACCTAACCTAGTTTTAACTGTAACAGGCAGATTTGTAGATTTCACTATTTCCCTTGTCATTTCTACCATTTTAGGAATATCTTGAAGTATTCCAGCTCCAGCTCCTTTACAAGCAACTTTTTTAACTGGACATCCATAATTAATGTCAATAAGATCTGGATTAGCCTTTTCACAAACTTCTGTAGCTTGTCGCATAGATGAAATTTCAGATCCAAATATTTGGATCCCAATAGGTCTTTCATATTCAAAAATATCTAATTTCTGAACGCTTTTTACTGCATCTCTTATTAAGCCTTCAGATGAAATAAATTCTGTATACATCATATCAGCTCCATGTTTTTTACAAAGCGCTCTAAATGGAGGATCACTAACATCTTCCATGGGTGCAAGTAAAAGTGGGAAATCTCCTAATGATATACTACCTATTTTAACCATAATTAGAATACAAAGTTATGTATTAACAACTAATTACTATATTTCGTTTATGAAAAATAAAGCTTTACTTCCTGTTAGAAAATACTTAAGCTTTTTTTTATTATCAATTTCTATTGTTTTATTAGTGAAATCATTATTTAATATGGTTGCTTTAGGCTTTATTGAAAAAATATGGGGCTTAAAAAGTTTAGAAATATTCAATGATCTTCAAAATCAAGAATTTCAATATATATATGCCCATAAGGCCTTGGCTTTTTTCGATCAATTAGGAACCTTTCTTATCCCTTCAATTTTATTTTTTATAATTATTAAAAATATATCCATAAACTACCAATCTCCGAAAAAAAGTGATTGGATAAAACTCCTTATTTATTTTTTCATCCTTCTTGGTGTAGCTCAAATTCTATTGGTTATTTCTAACTATATTGGATATGACTATCTACCCATATCAATGCAAGATTTTTTAAAGAGTCAGCAGGATTTTAATACCAAAATTCAAGAAGGATTTATTACTGATAGTTTTACTAGTTTTCTTTTTAATATTTTATTATTGGCAATAATTCCAGCAGTTGGAGAGGAATTATTTTTTAGAGGCATTTTACAAAAAATATGTATTGGTTTATTTAAAAACAACATTGCTGGAATATTAATAACATCCTTAATATTTGGAATACTTCATTTTCAAATAGATAATTTACTATCTATAATATTTGCTAGTATTCTATTAGGATTTATTTACGATTATGCTAATAATATATTACTGACAATCATACTTCATTTTGGATTTAATTCTTTTTCTTTATTATGTATGCAGGGGATGAAATGGAATTATATTTCGGGAAATCAACTTGATTTAATTGGTAATTATCTGATAATACCCATAGGAATTATTTTTATAATTATTGCAGTAGTTAAAAAAATAATTTGGGAAAAAAGTTCTATTTCTCTCGGTTAACTGAATACACAACTTTAAACGCTTCTGCTTCTTTAAGTTCATCATGAACTTTTCTAACTATTCGCATTTCAGTTTTTTTATCAACTTTAAAAACATTAAAAAAACGAGAATCCCAGACTTGAGAGTACTCCGGATTCTTTCTAAGTTTAACTAAATACTCTCTTATTTCAGAGTAATCATTAATTAAATCATCATCTAACTGAACTCTAAAGTCATCTACCTTTCCAGGTACTCTTCCAATCCAAAAATAGGAGGCTTTAATATTTTTTTCTAAATCGATTGTTTCTTTAATTGCAACTTTATCAATTTCTAATTTTTTAGACTCTTTTTCCTTAAAAACAGTAGTTACCATAAAGAAAAATAAAAGCATAAATACTATATCTGGAAGAGCAGCAGTTGAGATTGCTGGATCTTTTTTCTTTTTACCTTTTGAAAATTTAGACATACTTAAAATTATTGTACTGATCTGTTTTTTTCCTTCATTATTTTTTTAGGATAAACCTGTCTAATGGCGGAAATCTTTTGTTTATCACTTTCGACCTTATCATTGAGCTTATTGAATGGCACTCCAAATCTATTTTTACACAAACTGTCTCTTAAAGAATTAATACCTTGCATTATCTGGTCTAATACATTCATGTAGGTAACATATTTAGTTGTGTTATCTAGCTGTATGGAAACTGTTGCATTATTTGGTAAAGTTTGAAAACCATCTCCGAATGCAATACAGGCGTCCAACCTTCTTTTCCAAGCATCTTGCTCAATTTTAAAAAGAGGGGCTTCAGGATAAACAATTAATGCATTTTCTAAAGATTCTAATGTGTCGTCACAAATTTTTCTAGTAACCTCAACATATTCTGGTTGATTTGGGGTTCCAGATTTATGTTGGTAGAATTTTTTAACTGCATTTTGAATATCCGATATTTCAGCAAACTCGCCTTCAATTCCTATTTTATCATTTTTATTAGCCATTATTTGAAGTACATTTCTTTCGTTTAATAGAAACTCAACATCAGATTTTTGTGGCAATCTTTCTTCATGAACTTGTGGTAAATTCATAGTAGTTGTGATAAGGAAAAATATTAACAGCAAAAAGGCAATATCAGCCATTGATCCAGCATTTATTTCTTCAACTTCTCTTTTAGCCATTACTTTCTTAGATATTTAAAAAACGGACTTCCTACCCAACCCATTATAGCTATAAATATTAAAATTATCGTAGATGAAATAGCCATTTTAGCCATTACTATATCTGATTTTACAACTTGTATACTTAATAACTTGCTGTTGTAATCTAATAATTCTTGATCACTTACATTGAAAGAAAATAAGTAAACGGCTAATATGAAAAAAGAAAAAATACCTAGTCCAATTAAAGATTTAATCGCTTTTTTAGTATCTATATATGCCAAGTAAATAAATGCTGCAACGACCAACCCAATAGCTAAATAGATTATAAACATAGAAAAATTTATAAGGGCAGAAACATCACTCCAAAGCGTTTCCTGTTTCTCTTTAGAAATTTCTATAGTTCTTTCGGAAAGGTGGGCATTTAATTTTGTAGCTGTCATTTCTGAAGCTAAACCTTGTTCCTTAGCCTCAACTATAGCCCATTGTTTTTGCTGCTCATAACTCATTTCCGAAGGATTGTCGTCTTGCATAACCCATACGGTGAAAAGTATTCCAAAAAATACAATAGAATAAGTTACAATTTTTGTAATTAAATTTTGTTTGTTATTTTCCATTTTAAGAAATTTTACAAGAATTTATTTTCCAAGGTTGTGCTTAACTAAAACATCAATAAGTGAAATAGAGGCATCTTCCATTTGATTAACTAATGAATCTATTTTAGAAACAATGTAATTATAAAAAATTTGAAGAATAATTGCCACAATTAAACCAGAAACAGTAGTAATTAATGCAACTTTAATACCACCAGCTAATTCATCAGGTTTTGCCTCTCCTTTTAGTTCAATAATGTCAAAAGCTTGTATCATACCAATTACAGTTCCCATAAAGCCAAGCATTGGAGCTAAGGCAATGAATAAACCAATCCAAGAAAGTCCTCTTTCAAGTAATCCCATTTGTACACCTCCATAAGCAATGACAGACTTTTCTACCATATCAACTCCTTCAGAACTTCTTTCTAATCCTTGTAGAAAGATACTTGCTACTGGGCCACGAGTATTTCTACATACTTCTTTTGCTGAGTCAACACCGCCATTTGATAAAGCATTTTCAATATCATCTAAAAGTTGTTTCGAATTCGTTGTAGCTAAGTTTAGATAAATTATTCTTTCTATTGAAAGTGCCAGTCCTAATATGAGAGCAATTAAAACAAAAGACATAAAAAGCGGACCTCCCTCTATAAATTTGAGTTTTAATGATTGAGAAACTGATGTTTCTTCTTCAGCTACTTGTTCAACTACTTCTTCAGGAGTTTCTTCAGTTTGCTCAGCATCTTGATTTTCAAGCTGTTCTTGACTTGAGTCTGAGACAATTAAATCGATTGAATCGGATTGAGCATTTAAAGAATTGGTAAAAATTAATCCTAAAAATCCTAAAATAAAAATTGCTTTTTTCATGGTAAATCTATATTGATATTTAAAAATATTATTTTTTTTGCGGTGGCCAAATTACAAAAAATTATAGCTTTTTAATAACAAAAGCATTTTATCTTAATCAAAAAATTATGATTAGGTTACTTCTCCAGCAATATTGAAGTTGAAATTTTCAATAAATTTTATTTTATCTTTTGGAAACTTATTGATTAAAAACATTGATTTAACAATAACTGCTTCAATTGTCATATCTCTAACTCCTATGACTCCCGCTTTTTTTAAATTATCGCCATTTTCGTACATGTTTTGTTCTGTAGAACCTGAAGGACATTGACTTACATTAAGAAAAATTTTATTTCCTTTTGACTGTTCTTTAATAAATGAATATAATATTTCATTAATTGGTAAATTACCAGATCCATAGCTATTCAATATTATAACATTACTGGAGCTACTTAGTATTGCTTGAGTAATTTCTTTGATTAAAATTCCTGGGTAAAAAAACACAACATGTATTCTTGGATCGAATCCAAAATTATATTGAAATCCTTGATCATTAGTTTTTAAAAATGAGTTTGAATTATATCTAATATTTACCCCTGCTTCTGCTAAAGAAGGATGATTATACGACATAAATGCATCAAAGTGCTGGGAGCTTACTTTAGTAGTTCTGTTTCCCCTAAAAAGTTGATATTCAAAATATATAGCAACTTCATTAATAACTGACTTATTGTTTTTTTTAGCTGAGGCAATTTCAATTGAAGTAATTAAATTTTCTTTTCCATCTGTTCTTACCTGACCTATTGGCAACTGAGATCCTGTTAAAATAATAGGTTTATCTAAATTTTGAAACATAAAACTTAAAGCACAAGCAGTGTATGACATGGTATCTGTTCCATGCAAGACTACAAAACCGTCATATTTATGATAATTTTTATAAATATTATCTCCTATTTCTTCCCATACAGTTATATTAATATCTGATGAATCTATTGGGGGGTCAAATGATATTGCATCTATTCTACAGTTAATTTTATTGAGCTCCGGAACCTCCTCAGTGATTTGGTTGAAGTTAAAAGGTTTTAAAGATTTTTTTATCTCTTCCTCCTTCATACCAATAGTGCCTCCTGTATAGATTAATAAAACTTTGGAATTTTTCATAATAAAAAAAATGGTAAAATAATTAACAATCCATCTATACCGATTAAATAATAAAATTCATTATTGCTTTTGGTTGAAGGTAATAAAATCAAACAAGTAAATATTAAAAAAATACATATTTTAAAGTTTCCAATAAATGCAAAAAAACCAAATAAAACAATTGCTAAAAAAAAAGAAAACAGAATAGCATTTCTTGATCCAATAATTTGAGGAATTGTATTAATTTCTTCATCTAATTCCATGTCTCTTATATCAAAAGGAATGGTAATTAATAATATATAAAAGAAAATGAAAAATACTAAAGTCCAATCCATATTCAATGAATATAAAATCTGAGGTAATATACAGCATGTCCAAGTCCAACAAATTGAAATAATTAAAATCTTTAAACCTGGAATATTTCTAAATTTTATTTTATTAAAAA
>Ga0233444_10006542_pt1 | contig 10383 bp, 6 predicted proteins | sample SI_124_October20_6_FD_182792 | JGI IMG/M metagenome (GOLD analysis project Ga0233444, IMG submission 182792) | Seawater microbial communities from Saanich Inlet, British Columbia, Canada - SI_124_October2016_10_MG | ecosystem: Environmental > Aquatic > Marine > Inlet | place: Canada: British...
TAATCCGAGAAAGATTGATTATAATTTAGTAGATGCACAACAAGCTAGAAGAGTTTTAGATAGAATAGTTGGTTATGAATTATCTCCTGTATTGTGGAGAAAAATTAGAAGTGGTCTTTCAGCTGGTAGAGTGCAGTCTGTTTCAGTAAGATTAATTGTCGAAAAAGAACGTGAAATACTTGGTTTCACCCCTGTTTCATCCTTTAAAATTGATTGTGTATTTACAACCCTTGAGGGTGATTCATTTAAAGCTAGACTTTCAAAATCTTTTACTTCAAAAGAAGATGCTGTCAGTTTTCTGAATAATAACATTAATTCTAAATTTTCAATTAAAAGTTTAGAGAAAAAACCTACAAAAAAAATCCCTGCCCCTCCATTTACTACATCAACTTTACAGCAAGAAGCGTCGAGAAAATTATATTTTTCAGTTTCTAAAACTATGACCTTAGCTCAAAGACTTTATGAAGCTGGTTTAATTACTTACATGAGAACAGATAGTGTTAATTTGTCCAATGATGCTAAAGAAAGTGCCAAAAATGAAATTATCAAATCTTACGGAGAAAAGTATTCAAATCCAAGAACATTTAAAGGAAAAATAAAAGGTGCTCAAGATGCTCACGAAGCTATTAGACCAACAAATTTTTCAACAAATTCAGTTAATATTGATAGAGATCAAGCAAGGCTATATGATTTGATTTGGAAAAGAGCTATTTCATCACAAATGTCTGATGCTAATTTAGAAAGAACAAATGTCAAAATTCAATCTGACAAGCATAATGAGTTATTTGTATCCAACGGCGAGATAATTAAATTTGATGGTTTTTTAAAAGTATATATTGAGAGTACTGATGAGGAAAATCTTGAAAAAAATGATTTATTACCGAGTTTATCAATAAACCAACCTCTTGAAAACAAATACATTAATGCAACTCAAAGATTTTCAAGACCTCCTTATAGATATACAGAAGCTTCACTTGTAAAAAAGCTAGAAGAGTTGGGGATAGGTCGTCCTTCAACATATGCACCAACGATTTCTACAATCCAAAATAGAGGTTATATTGAAAAAGGAACTGTTGACGGAAATAGTAGAGACTATCTTCAAATATCTCTTATTGAAAATTCAGTTCAAGAGAAATCTTTAACAGAAAAGCATGGGTCTGACAAAGGTAAATTAGTCCCAACTGATATTGGAATGATAGTTACAGATTTTTTAGTTGAACATTTTGAAAATATTCTTGATTATAATTTTACAGCAAAAGTTGAACAAAATTTTGATGAAATTGCTGAAGGTAAAAAAGAATGGACAAATATGATGAAATCATTTTACAAAGATTTTCATCCAGTTGTTTTGGATGTTAAGGAAAATGCTGAACGAGAATCTGGAAAAAGAAATTTAGGTGTTCATCCAGAAACTAATAGAGATGTTAGTGTTCGACTTGGTAAATTTGGCCCAATGGTTCAAATTGGAAATGTAGAAGATGAAGAAAAACCTTTATTTGCTAGTCTTTCACCTGAAATGCAGCTCGGTTCAGTCACCTTGAAAGAAGCTTTGGATTTATTTGAGCTTCCAAAAGTTTTAGGAAATTATGAGAATGAAGAGGTTCTTGTTAATAACGGTAGATTTGGCCCATATGTAAAGCACGGAAGTAAATTTATATCTCTACCAAAGGGAGTTGCACCTTTATCAGTGTCTTTTGAAGAGTCTATTGAAATTATTGTTGAAAAACAAAAAGCTGATGCCCCGATAGCATCATATAACGACATGCCAGTTCAGAAAGGAAAGGGTAGATTTGGCCCATTTATAAAATGGAATAATATGTTTATTAACGTTAACAAAAAATACGACTGGGATAATTTATCTCAAGCTGAAATAGTTGAACTTATTGAAACTAAAATCCAAAAGGATATTGACAAAGTAATATATGATTGGTCTGAAGATAAAATTAAGGTTGAAAAAGCAAGATGGGGTAGATTTAATATAATTTCAGGAAAGATAAAAATTGAGCTTCCAAAAACTTTTGATATTGAAAAGTTAACTTTAGAGGATGCTAAAGAAAAGATTGCTAAATTATCTAAAAAAAAATCAAAAAGTAAAAAATAATAGATGATCAATTATAACTTTTTAAGTCCTGTGGATGATTTAATTCTATCTCATACGAACTTAAATTCATCTTTGATTTTAGGTAATAGAATAAATGTATATAATGATGTTTCTTCTCCTCCAGATTTATCTAATATCGATATTGTGATAGTTGGAGTTAATGAATACAGAAATGCAGAAAACTCTTTAAATGAAAATTTTTCTTTAAACGAAGTTAGAAAAACCTTTTACAATTTATACCCGGGAAATTGGTCTTTAAATATAGCTGACATTGGTGATTTAATATTAGGCGATACTGCATCTGATACTTATCAAGCAATGCAAAGCATTATAAGCGATCTTTTAAAAAACAATATTATTCCTATTATAATTGGTGGGACTCAAGATTTAACCTATGCTAATTACAGATCTTATGATTTTCTAGAAAAAACAGTAAATATTGTTAATATAGATTCTAATTTTGATTTGGGCGATTCTTCAAAACCTATTAAAAACAATAGTTTTTTGGGAAAGATTATTTTAGATAAGCCTCACAATTTATTTAATTACTCAGTTTTGGGGTATCAAACATATTTTAATTCTCAAGAAGAAATAGATCTGATGGAAAAGTTATATTTTGAAGCATATAGACTAGGAGAATTAAATAATAATATACAAAATGTTGAGCCAATTTTAAGGGATGCAAATATTGTTTCTTTAGATCTAAAAAGTGTTAGATCATCTGAACTAAGTTCTAAACAGAAGTTTTCTCCAAATGGGTTTAATGGTAAAGAAATATGTGCAGTTTCAAGATATGCAGGGATAAGTAACAAGGTGTCTTCATTTGGTATATATGAATATTTACCATCAAATGAAGATGAAGCAACAGAAATGTTAATTGCACAAATATTGTGGTATTTTATTGAGGGTGTTAGCTGTAGAGTTATTGATAATAATTTTAATAAAGTTGATGATTTTCAGAAATTCACTGTATTGGTAGACACTCAAGAGTTAATATTTCTAAAGAGTGTTAAATCGTCCAGATGGTGGGTAGAAATACCTTTTGTAAAAAATTCAAATAATAAATTAGAAGACCACTCGTTATTACCATGTATGCATGAAGATTATATCGATGCCACTAATGGAATAATTCCTGAGAGATGGTTTAAGGCACAGAAAAAAAATATAATTTAATTTGCATATTTTAAGTTTAAATTAACACAAAAAGGGTTTGCTTATATTTGTATATTAGAAATTATATAGATAAGTTTACGTGCTTTTAGAAAAATAAAAGCTAAAAATTATTTAAAAATATGAAGAATATTATCTTAAAAACAGCACTATTGCTTATTGTAATGAGTTGTGGATCTGGTGATAAAGGAGAGTTAGTAGGGGTTAAAGGAAAAAAATATTTTTCTGAAAAACCATTTGGGATGACTCTAGTTCCTGGTGGTTCTTATATTATGGGTAAATCTGATGATGATATAGCTGGTATAAATGATGCTCCTACCAAGACAGTTACTGTAAGATCATTTTATATGGATGAAACAGAAATTACTAATTCTGAATACAGGCAATTTGTCCACTGGGTTAGAGATTCAATAATGAGAACAAAATTAGCTGAAGAAGCTGAATATTCAAATGCAGACCTTGAAGGTGATGGAATAGCTCTTTATGCTTACAAAGATGCAGACACATCTGACCTAGGGGTTTATCAAAAATGGAGAAAGGAAAATACTTTTGATAACAGACCGTTAAATTGGGATGTTGACTTAATACTAGACAGGAATGACTACCCGGATGACATTTATTTAGAAGTTGTTGAGAGTATGTTTATGGATGAAGACGAGGTCTTCAACGATGTTAGAACATGGGATGTAAAACAATTTAAATTTAAATACAAGGATAGCAGAGTCGCTGAATATTTAGAGGTAAAAGAAGATTTGATAAATCAACTTGCTAATGATAATCCACCGATTTTAAATCCAACTGATGAAGAATTAGAGTTATTATTTGATGGTTTCAAACGATCCAACTTTATAACTGACGAAGTTATAGAAGTTTATCCTGATACCACTGTATGGATTACGGACTTCAAGTATTCTTACAATGAACCAATGCACAATGATTATTTTTGGCATGATGCATACAATGACTATCCTGTGGTAGGAATCACCTGGAAACAAGCTAAGGCTTTTTGTGAATGGAGAACAATGAAAAAAAATGCTTTTCAAAAAACAAAAAATAAAGACTTAGTTCCAGAGTTTAGACTTCCTACGGAAGCTGAATGGGAGTATGCTGCCAGAGGTGGTTTACAAGGAGCTTCATTTCCTTGGGGTGGTCCTTACACTAAAAATGATAGAGGATGTTTTATGGCTAACTTTAAACCAATGAGAGGTGACTACGCTGTAGATCAAGCTTTATACACAGTTGAAGGTGATGCGTATGATGCAAATGGTTATGGCTTATATAATATGTCAGGAAATGTTGCTGAATGGGTAGATTCATCATATGAATCTGAAGCTTATGATTTTTCTTCAACAATAAACCCGAATGTTAACAAGCGATTTAATAAGAAAAAAATTACTCGTGGTGGATCTTGGAAAGATGTTAAGTATTATTTACAAGTTAGTACCAGAGATTACGAATATGAAGATATTCCTAGAAGTTTTATTGGTTTTAGAACAGTACATGATTATTTAGGTGCTGATTTAACTGCAAATGCACAAACTAATAGTTCAAGAATAAAAAGATAATTAATTATAAATTTTAACAAACATTAATATTATGGCACTTAAATTAAGTAAAAAAACAATGAATATGGCTTACGGCCTTGGAGCAGCAATTGTAATCATTGGTGCACTTATGAAAATTATTCATAAAGATTTGGGCCCATTAAGTGGAAATACTTTGCTTTCAATAGGTCTAATTACTGAAGCACTAATATTTGCTCTTTCTGCATTTGATACTCCAGAGGAAGATCCCGATTGGGCATTAGTTTACCCTGAATTAGATGGAGGATCAGCTTCAGGAACTTCAAAAGAATCTCCTCAAGGATTATTATCTAAAAAATTAGATGGTATTTTAAAAGAAGCTAAAATTGATGCTTCGCTAGTAGGTAGTTTAAGTAGTAGTATAAAGGATATGGAAGCTTCCGCAAAGTCTGGTGCTGATAGTGCTGATAGTTTAGCAAAAGTTAATAAGGAATTTGCAGATAACGCTGAAAAACTTCAAAAGCAAATGGCATCTTTAGCAGCTAACTTAGAGTCTTTAAACAATGTTTATGGTGGTGTATTAGGCGCTATGAACAACAAAAAATAGTTTTAATTTATATAAATAATTAAAAAACACCAATATGGCTAGCGGAAAGGAAACCCCAAGACAAAAAATGATCAATTTGATGTATCTAGTATTCATTGCGATGCTTGCTTTAAATATGTCAAAAGAAGTTTTAACAGCATTTGGTTTGATGAATGAACAAGTTGTTGAATCTAATATGAACGCAACTGAAAGAAATAAAAAATTCAAACAAGGATTAGATGAAAAAGCTAATGAACAACCTGGTAAATATTTAACATTAAAAAATAAAGCAGATTCTATTTCCACTCTTGCTGATAATTTATATAATCATCTTGAGTCTATTAAAACTGCTGCTTTAGATTACTCTCAATTAGAAGATGTTAGAGACTATGAGGTTATGGACAAACCTGATGCGGTAGATGAAATGTTCTTTGTTGGAGATAAATTAACTCCTCAAGGATATGAGTTTTTAGATCAAATGAAAGTTTTTCGTGAAGGTGTTGCTGAAATCTTAAAATCCAATTTATCTCTCCAAGATATTTCAGATGATGTTATTAAAAAATTCTCTACTAATCAAGTAACTGATAGAGAAGGAGTAGTAAGAGATTGGATTGAATACCATTACATGGGATATCCACTTGTTGCTTCATTAACAAAATTTACCATGTTACAAGCTGATTTAAAAACTATAGAATCAGAATTACTTTCAGCTATGCTTCAAGGAAAACTAAAAATTGAAGCTTCATTAACTAATTTTGATGCGATTGTTGTCCCAGACAAAACTGCATTCTTTTCCGGTGATAATTTTACAGGAAGAATTATATTAGGTAAAAACGATAAAACTTTAAAAGCTGATAAAGTACTTATCAATGGTGCAGAGTTAGACGAGTCATCAATGTTAACTGGTCAAACAATTCTTGATTTTCCTGCTGGTCCAGTAGGAGAGCGTGAAATAACAGGTGAATTTCAATTTAAGGAAGGTGATTCTATAATTACAATTCCAGTAAATAGTACTTACGCAGTTGTTCCTAAACCAAATTCAGCTACTGTTTCAGCTGATAAAATGAATGTTGTTTATCAAGGTGTTAGAAATCCTTTCTCAATTTCATTTGCTGGAATTCCTGATAATAAAGTTGATCCACTTGCTACACCAGGTTTACGAAAAGGTAAATTAGTTGGTAAAAAAGAACGAAAATCAGCTGGCGATTACGAATTAGATCTAAGAAAAATGCCTGCAGCACTAAAGGGTAAAAAAACTATAAATGTTAAAGTTGTAGGAACCTTACCAAGTGGAGAGAGAGTTGTTACGGAAGTACCATTTAGAATTAAGCCTATACCATCTCCATTAGGATCTATTGATGGTGAAACGGGTTCCATGTCAATGAACAGAGCAGATTTAGCATCGGCAATAATTGATGCCCAGTTTAATGGATTTGATTTTGATTTACCACTTTCTGTTGACAATTTCAAAATAAATATTCAAGGTAAAGGGGTGTTTATTTGTGAAGGTGATGAATTGAGTGCTCAAGCTAAACAAGCCCTTAGAGGTGCTAGAAGAGGCTCACAGATAACTATTACTGATATTGCACCAAAAGGAATAGGAACTAGTACTATTATTCCTACTGCTGCACCATTAATCGTAACCCTTAAGAATTAATTATATGTTACTAAATAAAAAAGTCATATTCGTTTTTTCATTATTTGCAACTATAAATTTTACATTTAGTCAGAGTAATCTTTTAAATGCAAAAAATCCTGAAGAAATTGGTGTTAAAACATTGAGTCAATTAGATTTAGATGATGAATCTGTTTTAGAATATGGATACATTGATGATAAAGACGTTCTTTTTTCAAGAACAGTTTGGGAAATCATTGATTTAAGTGAAAGAATAAATTTTCCCTTTTTATATCCTACTGACACTACTTTAGTAGGCAAAGAAAGAAGACCACTTATATGGTATTTAATCAAAGGAATTGAAGAAGGAAAGATAGCTAGAATTTTTGATGATGGTAAATTTAATTTTGAAGTAGACTCCTCCAGTGTATTTAAAAAGTTAACTGATACTGTTATTAAAAGAAGAGGTATTAACAAAATGAATGATTTTGGAGGTTATAGAGATTTTGCACTTTATAATAATGTTGATTTTGGTGAGTTTACTTACGTAGATGAAGATTCTTTAAAAGAAACAAATGCACCTCTTTACAACTCGTATTTAAAATTTAGAAAAGCTGCTGTATTGCCATATTTAACTAAAGGTCGAGATTACGAAATAAATAACTTTTCGTATGACATGGTTACTCAGTATTTAATTAAAGGAGTTTGGTATTTTGATAAAGTTCAAAGCGATTTAAGATATAGACCTCTGGCAATTGCACCAGTAACCAGACAAGTGGCTAATATGGAACTTGATGCTAATGCTTTCTATGAAGAGGATATTGAAAAAGTACCAATGTTCTGGGTTTATTACCCAGACGTTAGAAATGTATTAAAAAATGCTTATGTTTTTAGTCAAAAGAATAGTTCTGTGAGAAAGTCGTTTGATGAATTAATCAATGCTAGAAGATTTAATTCTGTGATTTATCTTGAGGAAAATATGCAAGAAGATAGAGAAGTAAAAGAGTATATCTCTAAAAACTCTTTCATGCAACTTTTGGAATCTGAGAGAATAAAAGAAAAGATTAGAAATTTCGAACATGATATGTGGAGTTGGTAATTAACTTCTCTTTTATAAAAAAAACGCTTATTATTTAATAAGCGTTTTTTTTATTCTATATTTTTAGTAGGATTAACTATTTAATCTATTTTTGCAACTGATTTTTATAAATATTTATGTTAAATATCCACAAAGCTTCTATATTTTTTCAAGGAGAACCCCTCTTTAGTGATATTACTTTTAGATTAGGTAATGGAAATAGGGTGGGTTTAATTGGCAAAAATGGTGCTGGTAAATCAACTTTATTAAAAGTAATTTCGGGAGAAATAGAGGCAAGCTCTGGACAAATTGCAAAAGAAAAAGATGTTAATATTGGATTTTTAAAGCAGGATATTGATTTTGAATTTGGTAGAACAGTTTTAGAGGAATCTTATTTAGCATTTTCTGAAATTATTGCTATTGAAAAGCAGCTTTCCTTTATAAACACTCAATTAGCAGAAAGAACAGATTATGAATCAAAAGAGTATAGTCAATTAATAGTCGATCTAAATGATTTACAGCACCAATATGAGATTATTGGCGGGTATAGTTATCAAGGCACTACAGAAAAAATTTTACAAGGACTAGGTTTTTTACGTGAAGATTTTAATAAGTTAACAGATACTTTTTCAGGAGGTTGGAGAATGAGAATTGAACTTGCTAAGTTACTTCTTCAAAACAATGATATTCTTTTACTTGATGAACCAACAAACCATTTAGATATTGAAGCTATAATATGGTTAGAGAATTTTTTAAAGAATTACCCAGGAGCTATAGTAATTGTTTCACACGATAAGATGTTCTTGGATAATGTAACAAATAGAACTATAGAAATCTCATTAGGAAAAATATATGATTACCCAAAGCCGTACTCCAAGTTTTTAGTTTTAAGAAATGAAATTAAAACACAGCAGTTGGCTTCACAAAAAAATCAAGCTAAACAAATTGCCCAAACAGAAAAACTGATTGAAAAATTTCGTGCTAAAGCTTCCAAGGCTACAATGGCTCAATCGTTAATTAAAAAGCTTGAAAAAGTAGACCGAATTGAAGTAGATAAGGATGACAATAGTGTGATGAAATTAAGTTTTCCAATTTCTGTTACACCAGGAAAGGTAGTTGTTGAAGCTGAAAATATTTCAAAAAACTACGGAGATTTAAGTGTTTTACAAAATATTAGTCTTTCTGTTGATAGGGATAGTAAAATTGCATTTGTCGGACAAAATGGTCAAGGTAAATCGACACTTGCAAAGATTATTGTAGGGGATATTAAATCAGAAGGTAATATTAAATTAGGGCATAATGTTCAAATTGGATATTTTGCTCAGAATCAAGCCGAATACTTGGACGGATCAAAAACTGTACTAGACACAATGATTGATGCTGCAAATGAAAAAAATAGAAGTAAGGTTAGAGATATACTGGGGTCTTTTTTGTTTAAAGGAGATGATGCTGATAAATTTGTTAGAGTATTGTCAGGAGGAGAAAGAAATAGATTGGCTTTAGCTAAATTATTGCTGCAACCACTTAATGTGCTAATAATGGATGAGCCAACTAATCATCTGGATATTTTATCTAAGAATGTCTTAAAAGTAGCATTAAGTAAATTTGAAGGAACTTTAATATTAGTATCACATGATAGGGATTTCTTACAGGGTTTAGTGAATAAAGTTTATGAATTTAGAGATAAAAAATTAAAAGAATATTTAGGAGATATTGATTATTATTTAGAGGAAAAGAAAGTTGAAAACCTCAGAGAGGTAGAATTAAAAACAAAAATTAAAGTTGATAAACCATTAAGTAATAAGCTTTCTTATGAGAATCAAAAAAAATTAAAATCCTTAAACAATAAATTGTCTAAAGCTGAATCAAAAATAGGTTTATTAGAAGCTGAAATCAAAGATTTGGATAATAAGTTAGAAGATAATTATGATAAATATTCTAAGGAGGATGGATTCTTTGATAATTACCAGTCCAAAAAAAGTGAGTTAAATATTTTAATGAAAGATTGGGAGTTAATTCAAAATGAACTAACTAAATTATCTAAATAATTTTAAAGATGTTTCATGAATTATCCTTGTATAATTTAAAAAGCGTTGTATATTTGTAGACTACATCGCGGGATAGAGCAGTGGTAGCTCGTCGGGCTCATAACCCGAAGGTCACAGGTTCGAGTCCTGTTCCCGCTACTAAAACAATAAAACGGTTATACTTTTATAAAGTATAACCGTTTTATTTATTACTAACGAGGGCTATTCAATTAAGGAAGTATGAACAAATCTTCAACTGAACAATTTAAAGTCTTTGAAATTT
>Ga0233444_10006549_pt1 | contig 10378 bp, 18 predicted proteins | sample SI_124_October20_6_FD_182792 | JGI IMG/M metagenome (GOLD analysis project Ga0233444, IMG submission 182792) | Seawater microbial communities from Saanich Inlet, British Columbia, Canada - SI_124_October2016_10_MG | ecosystem: Environmental > Aquatic > Marine > Inlet | place: Canada: British...
CTTCATCTCAGTGTAGGAATTGCTGTAGTATTCTTCTCTCATCTGCTGCGTAGCTCTAGCCATAAGCTCAGACAATGACATGCAGTATACCTGATACTCTATAAGCTCGTCAACCATGACGTGGGTTTGTGGCTCTATCCAGTCGCTAGGCTCATAGCCAATCAAATCTTCTTTAACTCTGCTCACAGTTCAACCTCCTCGTATACACGTCCGTAGGTGATTAGGATAAACGGTAGGCTCAGCATGACACCCTCAAAGGCCATAGCTACCGTCTCTCCTGTCTCGTGGTTGTAGCACCAAACAGCGCGACTGTCTGAAAATTCCAAAAACACACCGCATCCGTTGATAAACTCCGCGTTTAACATTCTTCCAAATAGTTTCATCAGTTGTTACCTCCAAATTTATGTAGTAGCCCAGCCCTAACTCCTCTCTGGTAGGCTGAAGGTTCTCTTCTATCCTTAGCTGCGCCCGTTTTAAAACCCTCTAAGAAAGCCTTCTCGTCGTCTGTAAGTGGTTCCTCGTCGCTGTACGTGTCCTCCTTGACAAACACACCGCCCCTCATCTCACCGCGTCTGAATTTTATCTCATCATAAGCGTGCTCGAGACACTCTGTAAGTGACAGTCCGTTGCGCTCCGCTATGTTGATTAGCACGACCATGATGTCGCCTATGTCGTCTATGGGGCTATTCCCTTTGCCTATGCTTACGTGAAGCTCCTCCACTTCCTCCTGTAGTTTAGTGAATTGCGCTTCATCTGTAGACCCAGCAATCAAGTTGCGATCCCTGTGCCATAGTTGCACCAAAGTTTCTACTCTCTCAAACATTAGCCTGCTCCTGTACCCGTTCATCATCACCAGCCCAATCAGCTAGCGCCTCGTCTATTTCTTGCTGCGTCAGCGGCTCGTCGAAATCCTCGTCGCCGTGACAGTCTTGCCATCTGCTCATCATACGTGCTCCAGTACTACCCTCGTTTTGTTATAAAAAGTTAGTTAAACCATGTCGACACAGGATTGGCCAAGAGCCAAAAAATGCCGGTGAACAGTAGATAATTCACAGAGGCGATTGTACACCACCCCACCAGAGCAGTCAAAGTGTTTAACCGCTCCTCTCGTTCTATTTGTTTACGTCGAGCACTGTTCATTATACCGCCTCCCGTTTGTGTGCTTCATAATCTGCCGCCCATGCTTCAGACACAGCATCGAGCCCGTAGTCATAGATTATTTCATCAGGACTTTGCTTCCATTCGTGCATGTAGCCAAAGTAAGAATAATCTGCTTCGCCTTCACCAGTTATTAGATATATACATCCCATATCCCCAGCTTCGCTGGCTTCCTTCGCTTCCTTGTAGCTAGTCCCTCGATACTCATGTTCGCCCTCAATATCGACCTCAATTGTGTAGCCTTTTGCTAGGCCCCATTTGATTAGATGTAAGTGTGCTTTTTCCATCATACCGCCTCCACTAATTCGTCAATGGCTGCCTGTGGCACTTCCTGCGCTTCCTGACCGTCCAGCCATTTGTTGATGTGCTTGCTAGTGGTCACGCTGTAAAAGTCCTCAGTGCGTACCAGTGAGCCATCAGCTAGCATCGCTGCTACCGGTGTCTCATAGCTAAAAAACACTTGTACTTCGTTTAGATTTAGTGCTGTCATGTTACTTCCTAATTGCTTTAGTTTCATCTTTGTTGCCTCTGTGTTGTTGTTTAGTTGGTTTAATGATGCCCACTGTACACCAGCGGGCACGATAAATCTACTGAATATCAACTACTTTTAAAACTGCCAAGACTCGCTTACAAGACTTTCTCTCTGCTGACCAGTCCTCTAAAATACCGTCTCTAACAGCCGCCACGTGCCCTCTAACATAGACCCAGTACGTACCCTCGCCCCAAGTGCTGCAATCCTTAGAAATGCCTGCTAACGTCTTATAGCGGTCTGATTTGGCTACATCTCCTTTCAGGCCTTTGCCGTAGGCTCTTAATACTTTGAACTGCTGCTCTCTAGATGTGCCCTGTCCTCTGCGTCTCCCTACTGCCTCAAACTCCCTGTAGACCTTGCTAAAGGGCTGGCCCGTTGCTACGCATGTCGCTATGATGCTACAGAACCCGCCATCGTTTAAGTAGTTGCGCCCAATGTGGTGTAATTCTTTGTAGCTGTGTTTATATGTTCTCATTTTTAAACCCTCTTAGTTACTCACCACAACCTCCAGCATTTCTAGCGGCTCCGGTGAATAACCCTTGTTCATCCTGTAGCTGGTAAACCCCTCTAGGCTACGTTATAACCAGACAAACTTGGTTATTCTATCCTGATACACTCCACGTTCACAACCTTGCACGCCACGGCGTCTAGGGGTCATTACCGTTATCTCCTAGTGGTAACACTCAGGGCAAGACTGCGATTTAAACTTGCTGACAAATTAATCAAAGCCCGTGGACTTTACTGCCAGTAGATATTTTTCCCGTTTAAACCTCTACCATTCTCAGAAACATGCTTGATTAATGCCCTGTTTACCGGCTGTGGCCGCCTTCTTACTTACTTTGGCCGGCTATGATGGGCGGGCTGTTTCAGCAAGTCTATAACCAATAATGTCTCGTCTTGATGGTTACCATTATAGGGACTTGCGAAACCTACGCTTATCTATTTGCGACCTGTCTATATCTGGTTGCGACAATATACAATCTTTTTTATCTACCTACATCTATATACAGTGTAGTGAGGGCTCCGCAGGGCTGACCCTGTGTGCATAACATAGTGACAGGCGTGTGTCAACCTGTGTATTCATACAGTGCTATAGGTACCCTTACGCACTCTCACGCTTCCTCTTTTGGAAACGCATGCAATACCTGTGCCAACATTGGTAGCCTGTGGATAACTTGTGGATGCTTGTGTAAAACCTGTGGATAACTTAGGGGGCGGGGGGGTGCTGGGCTACGTGAGACTGTTATGGTACCCTCCGGCATACAAAAAAGTAGTAAATTAGAAAAAAAAGAGGTATACATGAGTAGACACAAGTCATTGATATGCTTGAGAAAACACGGGTTTGCCCTTAAGTATAGTTAGGTTATAAAAAAGGACACTTTAATAGACAAAAGTTATGACATGTGTGGGGAACTTTTGGCTGGACTCGCGGCCTAAAGAAACTTAAGGATATTGGTTAAATAGTTCTTGACTTTCACTTTAAAATATGATATAATAAATAGTATAATAAAGAGATTAAGGCAACCAAGCGCCTTAAGTATACTTAAGAAGGCTTTAAGAATATACTTTAAAGAATATTATTAAAGTAAAAGACTAAAGAATACTTAAGTATACTTAAGAGAACCTAAGGAGTAGACCTTGAGTAGTAAGGAATCAGATGGTGGTCAGCCCGCAAAGCGGGTTGGGCGGCCTAAAAAGAACACTGTTGCGTCAAAGAGTAAGGGCCAACGGAATGCAGTAGGTCGTCCTAAAGGCGATGCTGCGGTCATCAACGAGTATAAGGCTAGGATGTTAGCGTCACCTAAGAGTAGGAAGGTGTTGGATGCTATTCTTAGTGCTGCGTTAGATGATGATCATAAAAATCAAGCGGCAGCATGGAAGCTGTGTATGGATAGACTGCTACCGGTCAGTTACTTTGAGAAAGATAAAGTAGGTGGTGGCAAAAGTGCTATCAATATCTCAATTACAGGTGTTGGCGGTGAGACTACTGTCATCTCTGGTGGAGAAGATGAACCCATTGAAGGGGACTATACCGATGTATGATATAAACCAAGATTTGGAGTACTTCACTAGAGAAGAGTTTGCCTGTCAGTATACAGGTGAGAATAAGATTAGTGATCGTTTACTTTTAAAGTTGGATCTCTTACGTGCTAGGTGTGGGTTCCCCTTCGTAATCACGAGTGGTTATAGATCAGAAGACCACCCAATCGAAGCGAGGAAGGAGAGACCCGGCACTCATGCTCAAGGCATTGCAGCAGACATTAAAGTTACAGACGGTATACAGCGGTTTAAGATTGTTGAGGAGGCTATTGCGATGGGCTTTTCAGGAATTGGAGTTGCTCGTGACTTTGTGCATGTTGACATCCGCAGCTTGGACACTAACGAGTCTCCTGTAATGTGGACATACTAGCTTGACTGATTTAAAAGTTGAGCTACTCCCTTGGCAGCAGGAAGTCTTTAACGATCCTACGCGCTTTAAGGTCATAGCTGCTGGTAGACGTACAGGTAAGTCACGTCTTGCTGCGTGGATGTTAATCATCAATGCTTTGTCTACTCAGCGTGGTCATGTCTTCTACGTTGCTCCTACTCAGGGACAGGCTAGGGACATTATGTGGCAGGTGTTGCTGGAATTAGGGCACAGTGTCATTGCCTCTAGTCATGTCAACAACTTACAAATAAAGCTTGTCAACGGCGCTACCATAGCCCTTAAGGGTGCAGATAGACCGGAGACTATGCGAGGTGTTAGCTTAAAGTTCTTGGTTATGGACGAGTATGCTGACATGAAGCCGGAGGTCTGGGAGCAAATCCTGAGACCTGCTCTTGCGGATCAGAAGGGTGATGCGTTGTTCATTGGTACTCCGATGGGCCGTAACCACTTCTATGACTTATATACCTATGCTTGTGTGTCAGAAGATGAGACCTTCAAAGGTTATCACTTTACAAGCTACGACAACCCACTACTAGACCCTGATGAAATTAAGGCTGCACAGAAATCGATGTCAGCTTTCTCATTCCGTCAGGAGTTTATGGCAAGTTTTGAGGCTCACGGAAGTGAACTGTTTAAAGAAGAGGATGTTAGCTTTAGCGAAGAAGAACCAGAAGACGGCGAGTTTTACATCGCAGTCGATTTGGCAGGATTCGCAGATGTCCAGAAAGTCACCACCAAAACTAAGAGGCTTGACCAAACGTCAATTGCGGTGGTTAAAGCGGGGGTTGACGGATGGTGGGTTGCTACTATCATACATGGCCGTTGGGGTGTCGAAGAGACTGCCAGAAGAATCTTCCAAGCAGTTAGAGACTACAAACCAGTTGCCGTTGGAATAGAAAAGGGTGCGCTGAAGAACGCTGTGTTTCCTTACTTGAATGACGAAATGAAAAAGAACCAACGCTTCTTCCGTATTGAGGAGCTAACACACGGCAACAAGAAGAAAACCGATAGGATTGTGTGGGCATTGCAAGGCCGCTTTGAACACGGGACTATTACCTTAAACAAGGGCAAGTGGAATACTCAGTTTCTTGATGAGTTGTTTCAGTTCCCTAATCCATTAGTCCACGACGACTTGATAGACTCGTTAGCGTATATAGACCAGTTAGCCAAAGTGTCTTATGCTTACGACTATGAAGAAGAGGACTACGAATTTTTAGATAAATACGCAGGCTATTAACTATGTTAGAAAAAGACAACTTTATTATTGAGCAGTCGCTGGAAGGCTGGGTAATGGACAAGTGTGATAGCTGGCGAGATCATTTTGAAGCCAACTATTCACAGCAGTTTGATGAGTACTACAGGTTATGGCGTGGGCAGTGGGCTCCACAAGACCGTACCAGAGAAACTGAACGCTCTAAGATTATTTCTCCTGCTTTGCAACAGGCTGTAGAATCCTCTGTAGCGGAACTAGAAGAAGCAACCTTTGGTCGTGGCAAGTGGTTCGATATTAAAGATGACGTTTACGATAATGACAATAGTGATATTGCTTTTTTGCGTAACGCTCTTGAGCAAGACTTTAAAAAGAATAAGATACGTAAGTCTGTAGCTGAATGTCTTATCAATGCGGCTGTCTTTGGTACTGGTGTTGCTGAGATTGTACTAGAAGAAGAAAAAGAATTTAAACCAGCTACACAGCCTGTAATGGGCGGTGACCTTACAGCGGTCGGTGTTACTATTCAAGACCGTACTTGCATCAAGCTACGTCCTGTAATGCCTCAGAACTTCTTGATTGATCCAGTAGCTACTTCTGTAGACGAAGCTCTAGGTTGTGCTGTAGATGAATTTGTGTCACTCCATCTAGTTGAGCAGTTGCAGGAGAAAGGTGTCTACCGTGAAGAGCATATCGGTATCTCTAGCCCTGACTTCGACATTGAACCAGATCAAGATCTTACACGTTATGATGAAGACAAAGTACGTCTGACTAAGTACTATGGTCTTGTTCCTCGTAGCCTGCTCAAGGCTGCACAGTTACAAGAAGAAGATGAAGAAATTGTAGAGTTAAGCGATGATGAAGATGATAGCTATTATGTAGAAGCTATGGTTGTTATTGCTAACGGTGGTGTTCTTCTTAAAGCTGAACAAAACCCGTACATGATGGGTGATCGTCCTATCGTTGCATTCCCTTGGGATGTTGTTCCTAGCCGCTTTTGGGGTCGAGGTGTATGTGAGAAAGGGTATAACTCACAAAAAGCCTTAGACGCAGAACTACGCGCTAGAATCGATGCTCTTGCCCTTACTATCCACCCCATGTTGGCTATGGATGCTTCTCGTATGCCTCGTGGTGCTAAGCCAGAGATTAGACCGGGTAAAGTAATCTTAACTAACGGTGATCCTCGTGAGGTGCTACAGCCTTTCAACTTCGGTAATGTAAACCAGATTACCTTTGCACAGGCACAGGCACTACAGACGATGGTACAGACAGCTACAGGCGCTATTGATAGTGCAGGTATTGCAGGTTCTATCAACGGAGAATCCACAGCAGCTGGTGTTTCTATGAGCTTAGGTGCTATTATTAAGCGTCATAAGCGTACACTGATTAACTTCCAAGAGTCTTTCTTGATTCCTTTTGTTACTAAAGCAGCGCACCGTTACATGCAGTTTGAGCCAGAGCTTTACCCTGTAGCAGATTACAAGTTCCATACCTCTAGCTCTTTGGGTATCATTGCTCGTGAATATGAAGTTACACAGCTTGTACAGCTTCTTCAAACAATGTCTCCAGATACTCCTATGTATCCTAAACTTGTCACCTCGATCATTGACAACATGAACTTGTCTAATCGTGAAGAGTTGATTAAGACACTAGAACAAGCTAACCAGCCTAATCCTGAAGCTCAGCAAGCAGCAATGGCAGCACAGCAAGCTCAGTTGGAGTTCCAAGCATCACAGACAGCTGCACTACAGGGACAAGCTACAGAGTCTCAGGCTAGAGCGCAGAAGATTATGATGGAAGCTCAGGCTATTCCTCAAGAGTTGGAGATTGATCGTATTAAAGCTGCAACTGTAAACTTACAGGCAGGAGATGCTGATGATAAAGAGTTTCAGAAGCGTTTAAAAATCTCCGAACAACTACTAAAAGAGCGTGAAGTCGCTGTCAAGGAATCTAAAAATGGTTAGTACAAGAGATCTTCAACACGTAGTAGCTCAAATAAACGTAAAATTTGACGACCTGTTTAAAAAGATTGCAGAGCTTGAAAAACAAATTGACGAACAAGGGGCTAAAAATGCCAGTAAAAAAAGATCCAAGACTAGCTAGGGCGGGCGTAACGGGATACAATAAGCCGAAACGTACCCCTAATCACCCAAAGAAAAGTCATGTTGTTGTCGCAAAAGAAGGTGATAAAATCAAGACCATTAGGTATGGAGAACAAGGGGCAAAGACCGCAGGGAAACCTAAAGCGGGAGAGTCCGAAGCAATGAAAAAGAAACGCGCTAGTTTTAAAGCACGACACGGCAAGAACATTGCTAAAGGTAAGATGTCCGCAGCTTATTGGGCTGATAAATCAAAATGGTAGTAACAGGAGAATATTATGCCATATGGTAAAGGTACATACGGTAGTAAAGTAGGTCGTCCACCTAAGAAGAAAGAAGCCACTGCTAAAGGAAAGCAACACGCTAAGCAGGGTTTACATAAAGGTAAGAAAAGATGAAAGGGCAAACCCACGGTGGCAAAGGTTCAGCGCAACGTAAAACAGATTCAAAGAAGTTCGCATCTAACTGGGACGCTATATACAACAAAACAGTTAAGAAGTCAAGTAAAAATAAGAAATAAAGCTTGACTTTTATAGACTATTATGTTATAATTACAGTGTAACGTTCACTTAACTACTGTCCATTAGGAGAAACAGTAAATGATAGATAAAGAACTAGAGCAATATTACAATACGTACCGTGACTTGTTTATGTCTGAAGGTTGGAAACTCCTTGTTAATGATCTAATAAACAATGCTCAAGTGATTAATCAGGTTGAAGCTTGTAAAGATGACAACGACATGTATTTCCGTAAAGGTCAGCTGTCAATCATCGGCAACATAGTAAACCTAGAAGCTCAAATTAAAGCAGCTGAAGAACAAGCAGAAGAAGCCGCACTAGACGATACAGAATAATGCGTCGCTTGTTTGATTTTAAATGTTCAGCAGGGCATGTCAACGAAAGGCTTGTTGATATGTCTTGTTCTGAGCTTCCTTGTTCAGACTGTGACCTAATATCTAAGAAGATTATATCTCCTGTCAGGAGTGCATTAGACCCCATTAGTGGTGATTTTATGGGTGCTACTGCTAAGTGGGAAAAGATGCGCAGACAGAAGATGCAACAAGAGCGTAAGGCTAACTCTTAACAGAACCCTTACATAATACACCTCCATAATGAGATTACTCACGGAGTTTAATAATGGCAACACTAATAGACGAGCGTCTTGAAGACGAAGACAACGAAGCAGCAAATCTTTACGAGGAACCTGAACAGGAGACTCCTCAAGAAGAAGAAGAAGAAATCCCTGACAAGTACAAAGGAAAGTCCACCGCAGAGATTGTGCGGATGCACCAAGAAGCTGAGAAGCTGTTGGGCCGACAAAGCTCAGAGGTAGGGGAGTTGCGACAAGTTGTTGATAACTACATACAGACACAACTCGACACAACATCAGCACCAAAGGAAGACCCTGAAGAAGAAGTAGATTTTTTCTCTGATCCCGACAAGGCAGTCGAAAGAGCTATTAAGAATCATCCTTCTATCAAAGCTGCTGAGGCCCAGTCTCAACAGTATAGACAAACTACAGCACTGAATCATCTACAACAACGTCATCCTGACATGCAAGAGATTCTGAGCAACGGTAAGTTTGTTGAATGGATTAAAGGTTCTAAGATTCGTACACAGCTTTTTGCACAAGCAGATACGCAGTATGATTATGAAGCTGCTGATGAACTATTCACTACGTGGAAAGAACGTCAACAGATAGTAACTCAAACTGCTGCTAATGAGAAAAACGAGCGTAAGCAAGCTATTAAGAGTGCCTCTACAGGCAGCGCCAAAGGAACTGGCGAAGCGAACTCACGTAAGGTCTATAGACGTTCAGACATTATTAAACTAATGAAGGACGACCCCGATCGTTATATGGCATTGTCTGATGAAATTATACAAGCGTATAAAGAAGGGCGAGTCCGTAACTAAATTTTATTTATAGGACTTGTATTATGGCAACATCAGTATATCCCGCTATGGGCGGAGCAGTAGATAACACTAGCGCAGCTACTTTTATTCCAGAAATTTGGAGTGATGAAGTAATTGCAGCATATCAGAGCAACCTTGTATATGCTAACCTAGTTAAGAAAATGAGCATGACTGGTAAGAAAGGCGACACTATTCACGTCCCTAAGCCTACTCGTGGTACAGCTTCTGCTAAAGCAGCTAACACTGCTGTAACTATCCAGAACTCTGTAGAATCAGAAGTTCTAATCAACATTAACAAACACTTCGAGTTCTCACGTTTGATCGAAGACATTACTGACGTACAGGCTTTGGCTTCTCTTCGTCAGTTCTACACTGGTGACGCTGGCTACGGTCTGGCTAAGCAGGTAGACGACGATCTGTTTGATCTAGGTAAGTCTTTCGGCAACGGTAACGGTTCTTCTTGGGCACACAGCGGCTCATTCCAGATCGGTTCCGGTGGCGCTCTCGAAGCATACGACATTGACGGCACTGCTGACGTAAACGCATTTACTGACGCTGCTTTCCGTGGCCTTATTCAGAAAATGGATGATGCTGACGTTCCTATGGATGGTCGTAGCTTTATCGTACCGCCCTCACTGCGTAATGCAATCATGGGCATTGACCGCTACACTTCTTCTGATTTCGTAGATGGTCGTGGTGTACAGAATGGTAAGATCGGCACCCTTTACGGTGTTGACGTTTTCGTTACCAGCAATGTACCTACTCTTGAAGCTGGAGTTCGTGGCGCTCAGCTAATTCACAAGGACACTTCTGTTCTTGCAGAGCAGCAAGGCGTTCGTTCACAGACTCAGTACAAGCAGGAGTTCTTGGGAACTCTGTACACTGCCGATACGCTTTACGGTTGTCAAGTAATGCGTCCAGAAGCAGGTTTTGTACTAGCTGTTGAAGGCTAATAGCAACATCTAAGGGGATTCTTCGCGGAGTCCCCTTTCTTTCTCCTTTTTATTCTTTCGGGCTATACGCCTTTCTATATCTAC
>Ga0233444_10006551_pt1 | contig 10377 bp, 5 predicted proteins | sample SI_124_October20_6_FD_182792 | JGI IMG/M metagenome (GOLD analysis project Ga0233444, IMG submission 182792) | Seawater microbial communities from Saanich Inlet, British Columbia, Canada - SI_124_October2016_10_MG | ecosystem: Environmental > Aquatic > Marine > Inlet | place: Canada: British...
TACTATTATATAACCTCCTTCTGCATAAGTAGAAGTGTCTATTTCTGGAGTTGTAACTGGAGATAATGGTACAGGTTCTGTAGTAACCAGTGATGTTGAAGTGTGAAAACCAGTACCACCCGATTTAGTTAAATGAAGACGTACTTGAGAGTATCTAGTAGTTCTTATCCATACGTCAAATTTATCATAATTAGTTTCATCTGTAGCTCTTACAACTCTAATACCACTTTTATCAGTTGCAGTTGCTCCAGATGCATTATGAAAAACATCAACCTGTCCATTTATTTCTATAGTAGGATTTGTCTCTCGACTTTGTATTGCTAGGTCAAATTTCTGCGTTCCAAATGTCTCAACATGATTAGAGATATGACCTCTAATGTGTAAACCTCCAGAACCTTGGTTTACAGTAGCAACTTTATACCATCTATTTCCTGACATATTACCTTCGTCATTAACTTCAAAAACCCATTCTTTTGCTGAACCGTCTTTAGTTAAGAATTTAGCATTAGTTGCAGTCTTAGTATAGTGGTTTGCGTTTATTTCAGTTTCGGTATAGTATCTTCCATCATGGTTATGTGAATCATCTACAACTGCTGCTGTTAGAGTAACATCTGCAGATCCATTTATAGATACACTACCAGTTAAATCTCCACCTAAAGTAATTGTTCTCGCGGTTGTCCATACATCTGCGTTAGGGTGATAAGCATCATGAAACACTGTTTGAGTTGTTAACCCTGTTCCGCTAGTGGCATCAAGATAACCAACTTTTACACCTCCATTATAAGGAGTTTGTAAAATAACTTGATCTGTAGAGTCGTTTGCTACTCCGATTACTAGATTATTTGCTTCACCACTTGTCCCACTATAACCGTAAGAATGAAACTGTATAAATCCATAATCACTAGGATCATTAATATTTGTGCCATCTTTCTCTGACTCAAAAAATATTCCACTTCTACCAGAAGCATCTCCTTTTAATACTATGTTAGTACCATCACTTTGATAATAACCAAAATCAGTAGCCCCTGAGTCAATAGAACCACTTATTTCTAAGCCTCCAGTCGTGATTATATTGTGGTCGAAAGTATAGTTACCTAAACCATCACCGCTAAAGAACCTTAATGATCCAGTTAAAGCTTGGACGTTCCAAGACCTAGTTCCTGATTGGTCGAATTTCAATATGTTTGAACCGAGCTGTATGTCATTACCAAAGCTAACGCTACCTCCTCCGCTATAAATAATCGGTGTAACCAAATATGTGTCCACGTATGAAACGCCTGTAACCGTGCTATTTCCCGTTACAGTAACACCTGCGGTTGTGGTTTCAAACTTCTTTACATGGTTGTGATATAATTCAACCGCGGTGCTATTCGCTTCTATAAATGTTTTTGAACCATTTGCGTTTCTTAATTTTAACGTCCCTGAATCTATTATTAAATCTCCTTCACCTGCATCTTTTATATAGCTATTAGAACCATCGTGATACATTTGTAAATCTTGAGAAGCACCTAGTTGTATTTTATTGCTATCACCTAGGTTTAGATCGCCGTCTATATCAACTAAACCGCTAGAGTTAACATTTAATATCGGTACACCCGATATATCAGATACAGAAAACAAATCCCCAGTAAGACTATCTGTTATTGAAAACAACTGCCCTTGCGTACCTTGAATATCAAGGACTGTATTTGTGCCATCTACTATGAGGCCTTTTTTTACTTTAAATTCATTTGCCATATTTACCTTTCATTTTCCGGGTTATATATTAAATCTATTTTTATATGCGTTGAAATTACTTTTTATTTCTGTTTCGGTTAATATTGCATCGTATACTTTCATTACAGGTATTTCTCCTTTAAAATAACCTGAACCTCCTCCGTAAGGTCTTTTACCTATATGAGAAACTATATTACTATTATAACCTACTATATTATTAAATACAGTTGATTGAGAGCCTTGTGAAAAAGTAAAAGTTTGCTCTACACCGTCTATCCATATTGAATAACTGTTTACGCCAGTTGTTACCACTGCATGATGGTACTTGTTGTCCTTGTAAAAAGTGTGTCCTTTTCTAACATGCATCTGTAAATCACTAGCATTCAAACCAACGTGAAAAGATTCATCAGTATAACCGCTAGTCCAACTACCTATATGTATTCCTGAGTAGTTACTATTTCCATTTCCCCAACCTAACATTATTCTATAAGTATCATTTGTTTCTGTGGCTTTAAAAACCATTTCAAATGTTGCTTCACCAGATATAGAATTAAGAGTATCATTTAAATCAATACAATCATCCGTGCCATCAAACTCAGGTTGACCAGTTGAACCAAAAGAAACGTTACCTACATCTATATCAGTTGTTTTCTTTAAATCTATTAGAGATGCTGTATCTGATCTAGTACCTGAAGTATAGTGCACAGGTCCTGTTGGTAAAGTTGTATGCTCTGTTATAATAAAGTTTGTATATATGCCTTCACCTTGAGTCGCAAAGTCCACGTAAATGTACATTGCATTAATAGCACTAGGTGTAGTATCATCTCTCACGTCTACAAATAGTGAAACTTTTTGCCATTTACCAATATAAGCACTGTTGTTATTCCAGTCGTCTCCAGAACCATTACTATACCTTGAATCCCAGCTGTAATTATCAAAAGTACCATTTGTACTTTGCACTCTAAGGTATCCGTTTAATCCTGTGGTAGCTTGACCAGATCTAACGTAAGGAGTTATCATGTAAAAATCAAAGCTAACTTGAATATATTCCGTGCTAGAGTTTAGCGCTGCTGTGTTGAAATTTTTATAAAGTCCAGCATTATTACCTACGTTTGGACTGTTTACAAAGTTTCTTTGAAAAACCCCAGAATCAGAGTTTAATCCGTAATAACTATTTCTATATAAAGTCTCACCACCAGAACCAAAATAACCAGGTAAACCAGATGTTATTAAGTTAGTAGCAGGCTCTCCTTTATAATGTCTAGTGCTTGAGTGCTGATTAAGACCATACCCGGTGTCACAGCCAAATACTAGGTTGTCGTTTGTTAATTTTGGTCCTGTATACATTATAAATTAAATCTTTTTTTATATGATTGATAACTCTGTTTTATTTCACTAGCAGTTAACTTCCTATTATGCATCTTAAAAACAGGCACTTCTCCTGCTAAGTAATAATTTGGAAATGTGCGTCCTATATGTAAATAAGCAGTTTTAGATGAGTCAATTCTATTCCAACGAAAATTAGGTGTATAACTTTGTTCTAACTCCCCATTTACATATACCGAAACATGATTAAGACCAACTACCGTAACAACATGCTGATTAACATCTGAAACAAAAGGCACAGATCCTGGAAAAGTAGTGCCTTGCTCTCCGGCTGTAGCGTCTTCAACTCTAAAATAAGTATATCCACCTATATTATAGTGCCACCAAAAACCGTCTTTATCACCAGCAACTGTATGATCTGTTAGTATACCCCAAGGAGCTCCGGCATTAACACTTGCATTTACAATTCCCTCAATAGTTATAGTATCAGCATTTCTAACTATGCTGTCCACATCTACAACTATCTGGTCATCAGAGGCGTCAAAATTCATTTGACCAGAACTATCAAAAGACGTATTAGATACATCTATATCTTTTGTTCTTCTTAAGTCTATTAGAGAAGCTGTATTAGATCTTGTACTATCTACAAAAGGAACTGGTACTCCTTCATTAACCATAAAATTATCAAATAAATATTCAAAATCTAATGTATTGTCTGTATTTAAATTTGTTCTATAAAGATTATATCCAGAATAAGTTGACGTATATGTTCGTGTTAATCTTTTCCATCCGTCTTCTAAATCAACTATAGTATCGGTAAGACTAGTTGCAGCACTTCCAGAATCAGGAGTCTTATACCCATTTTTGTAAATAGCGCTAGGAGAAAAAGAGGAATTAGTTCCCTTTATTTTTTTATAATCAAACGAGTAGGTATATACATTTCCTGATGTATTTATAATACTACTCTGTTGGTTTACCATATAGTATCCCGAAGCGTTAGTAGAGTATATTCTAAATACGTTTTTTCTATTACCGTAAGAAATTATTTCAGTTGTTACTGATGCACCGTGACTACCAAGAGAAGGATTGATTACGGCATTTGCTCTATCTGCTCCCCCGTTTATAGAATTAGATATAGGCTTACCAGGATAAAATCTTGTAGCGGTAGTATTATCTGATACTCCGTACCCAGTATCGTACCCAAATACTACGCTATCATTAATTAAATTACCACCTACTTCTGTTGCCATTTTATTGTTCTATTTGTTTAACCCATTCTTCTGTTGAAAGTAACTCTAATATATCCTCGTGATTGTATTCAGTGTATTCTTCACTATACACAGAAGGTCTACCGTACACACCAGCTTCAATAGTATTAGTAACTTCTTCTCCTGTTTCAATGTTTTCAAAAGTTTGCGTGTAAGTTTCTTCTACAATATTAACCTCGTACTTTACAAAAGTTAAAGTATCATCTAAAGATTTTCTCAACGAATCAACGTTTGACTCATGAACTTCATTAAAATCAATATCATCTATTACACTTGTTGGTATTACTAACCATCGTCTATTTTCGAATTTCATAATTTTATATATTAAATCTATTTTTGTATGCGTTATAATTTTGTTTTAATTCGTCTGCAGAGAGTGCTTGGTTGTATATTTTTAAAACAGGTACGTCTCCTAAAAGGTAAGTACCGCTACTACCCTGTCTACCTATGTAGTTGTCACTAGAAGCAGCTACAGCATTATCTGTTACAGCGTTACCATCTGCTACACCGTTGATATATATTTGGTAGGAAGTACCATTAAATGTAACGGCTACGTGGGTATTTTCAGCATCTGGGACTACATTAGTAGATTGTACATCGACTCTTGGATTAACTCCATCATAACCGTGCATAACAAGACGGTTCCCTAAGCCTGACCTGTGTTTTAAGAACCATATACCTGTTGATGATAAGTTTCCGCAAGTAAAAATAGGTTTATTATTATTACCAACGCTTGTGATATTAACTACAGCTTCAACTGTGAAACTTGATACATTTAAAATATCTTCATCTATATAAATATAATCATTAGTACCATCAAATGTAGGTTGCCCTGTTGAATCAAAAGAAACGTTTGATAAATTTATATCTGTTGTTCTTTTTAGATCTATTAGAGATTCGGTTGAGGAGCGGCTTGCGTTTGTATATGGGACATCAATTGTATTGAAGGAAATACTCTGATTTCTGCTATAACTTTTACCGGGGTTTTGACTATTCATATGATATATTCCCATGTATACAGTCTTTCCTGCGGGATTAGGCATTGTGAATACTTGGCTATTGTAGCTCCAGTCGTAAGTAGAGATACCAAATGAATTACTCCATGACCAATCATTAAAATATACGTACATTCTTGGGTATCCATCATTTCCACCACCAGTTCCCCCACCAACATAATCCCTTTTACCTTCAAAAGATTGTACAAGTACGTTATTACCTGATGTCCATCTCGCTTGTACGTACGAAGTAATATTAGTACCTTTATAATGGTATGTAGGTGCTTGTCCTGATCTTTCTAAATTAGTATCATCTCCTGCTAATGCTAATAAATTTTCAGTAGGTTTACCTTTATAGTGTCTAGTACCTGTGTTGTTATCAGCTACACTGTATCCTGTATCATATCCAAATACTAAACCATTATTTATGGCATTGGGTCCTCTTGCTATTCCCATTATATTGCTCTTATTAAAGATTTAACAATCCAGTCGTTTGATGTTGTAGTTGCTATTAATCTCATGTATATACCTGACATATCTACACTTAATGTTACATCCGACGTGTCACCTAAGTCCACTGTTGATGTTTCTGCATATTCTACGCTTGTTCCATCGTGGCAAGCTGTTACAACACCTGCTCTAACATTAGCACCTTTTTTAATTACATAATCAAAGAAAGCAGCTGTGTATGTACCATGCACTACGGACGCTACTGCTTCAGCTGCAGAAGAATCTACATCTGTATTTTGCTCATACTTTATTAAACCGTTTGTGTTTACATTTATACTACCTGCAAAAGTTGCTGAAAGCACTCCATTACCACTAGAGCTATTACCTCCTTGTAACTGGAGCAACATATTCCCAGTGCTGTCTACAAATTTAAATCCTTCATTTTGGTTACAACCAAGTCTCATCCAATAAGATTCTATACCTATATTGTTGTTCCAAGAAGTATTAGTACCAAATTGAACCTTAACGCTTGTACCCGCGGTTGAAGGATCTGTGCAGTGTATATTACCAGTCATTGTACCACCTGCTCTTGGTAAAGCATTGTCCGCCGTAGTACCTTGAGTAGATGTAGCGAATGCAGTAGCTTGTAGACCATCTAACGTATCTGCGTCTAATCCGGAACTCGCTCCATCAACAGTTTTAATTAATGATAATATCTCTCCTGCCGTTTGGTCAGCAGTAGCACCTGTTTCTACTTCAGCATACAACAATGCAACATCCGCAGATGTTAAACGTCTATTAAAAGTTCTTACTTGGTCAAAATAACCAGCATTACCGTTGCTTGTTCCATCAGACCTATTACCAATACGAATACCTTGATCCCATGTTTGTTTTGTGTTGACAGCATCTGTAGTTACTACTATATGATACCAATTACCAGATGTGAAGCTGTATGTCCCTGAGGTGAATGCAACACCGTTAATCCAGATGTCTCCTGTTTGATCGCTAGTTGTTGTATCATTACCCATGGAGATATACTGGTCACTACCGGCAAGCGTATAAAGATACGACCTACCATTACTAGGGTTGTCATGTCTAAAGTCAACAATATACCCATTGTCGTTTCCTATAGCCTTATACCAAATACTTACAGCCTGTATTTGGGGTAGTCCTGCGATGTCAACATATGTACCATCGCCTTGAGTATTTAAACCATGACTTCCAAACCTAGTGTCTAATCCTGTTCCATAGGATGCTCCAGTAGAAGTTGCAGCGTAATTACCACCAACATCACTTAAGCTATTGTTAAACTGATGTAAGGACACTCCTGAGTTGTCCTGAAAAAAATCAAGCGCGTCTGAAGTTGATGCAGGGAGCGCGGTAGGTATGGTTTGATCACCTGTGTTTGTACCTGACAGGTTAGTAGCGGTTATTGTTCCTGGAACAGTAAGAGCGTTTGTACTTTCTAACCATGATAAATAAGAGTCTGATCCAAAATACCCTCTAAGGTTATCAGTACCTGTCTCATTTAGAGAAAGTCTCTCATGAGTTACAGTAATACTGTAATCACTTGTGTGCCATGTTTTTACTTTAGGTACAGTATCTGATATTAAAAACTCAATATGATTTGAACTTGTACCACCTGCAAAAGTATTATTACAATACCATGTTCCATCTTCATTCCAAAAAACAGCCGCAGAAACCTGGTCTGTTCCTGTTCCTGAAATATGCGCGGTCATTCTATAGCCACCACCAGTTGGTAAGGCACTACCATCGCTTGTTAAAAGTGTTGCAATATTTGTGTTACTTGCTACATAAACTCTACCCCATTCTTCTCTATCAACATTTCCTGATTGTGTTATTTTACCAGTTACAGTTAAGTCTCCTGATATAGTTCCACCTGAAGTCGACAATGCACCCAATGATGAAAGGGTCGGTAGTACTTGATCTCCAGTATTAGCTCCCGCTGAAGAACCTGAGAAGTTTGATGCGGTGATTGCTCCTGTAGTGTTCCAATTACCATCATGAGTTAAACTGGCTTTAACTGAATTATTGTATCTAAAAACAAATGGCGAATCTGACACGTCATCACCCCAAGCAATAACTGGTTTGTAATTACCAGAGCTATACTCTTCCATACCAAATAAAACTCCATCAGAGTTTGATTGAAATGATATAGAATACCCGTTATCTGTTACATACGTTGGGTATTGTCCATCTCCTGCTTCTCTTTCCTCTGTTTTACCAATATCTATTACGGTATTCCATTTAACGCCACTTGCGTGGTCATTGTCATATACAACTTGTATACCTTTTGATGCTCCATCTTTACCTACTGTAAGGTTACCCTCAACTATAGTGTCATTTGTAAAAGTAGCAACACCATCTTGAGCGATAGTTAATTTACTACTCCAACCTGGATCAGCCATAGTTCCAGCCGCGCTAGTTGATGTGTAAAATTTTAAACCACCACCAGCTATACCTTCTATTAATCCGCTTGCTTCTGGAGCTGCGGACGCTCCAGCAAAAGCTAGAGCAGCATTTCCTGTTCCTTTCTTAAGTGTCAAGGTATTGCCACCACCTTCAAACGTACCTTGTCCACTTGATGTAATATTACCACTGGTAATTAAGCTACCAGTAACTACTGTGTTTTTAAATAAATCTATTTGATTAACACTTCCAGCAGCGTTAGCTGCGGAGGCTCTCATGAATATATTACGACTGACATTACCAGCACCATCATCTACTTCTTTAGCAAAGGTTAAATCGTAAGCACCAGCAATCAATCCGTATCTTGCACCAGATATATCATTTATAACTAAACCACCACCTCTGTCGCCTGTTCCAACTAGTAAATAATCTCTTACATCAGTAAAACCACCAGAAGCTGCATTTTCTGTAGAAGTAAAGTTTACACCTTTAACTCTACCTACTGCAGTTATACCTCCTTGATACGTAAATAACATGTCACCAGCAGAATCTGACGTCCAAGTGTGTGTTTTTTGATTACTTCCGTAGTATTGTCTCCAATTAACTGTTGTTCCACTATTACTACTACCATCTTGAAAGTGCGGATAATGATTACCTGCAGCATCATAAGCGTCATAAAATAAATGACCATTGAAGCGGTTAGACGCGTTGCTAAATGTTTTAGTCCCAGATATAGTTTGTGTGCCTGTTAAGTGCATTGTATCAGCATCTAAATAAGCTGATGCAATCACATCACCGGTCCAACCAGCGTTAGTTATATTACCTGATATATCAGCATCACCGTTTATGTCTAGGCTTGTCGCGGTTACACTACCTTCAAAAATCGCATTTGGCGATGCACTAGGCTGACCTTCTAGTCTCAACGCTAGTTGCTCAGCGCCAGAATTAGATTTTACATAAAAATCCATATTAGTTCTAACAGCACTATTGTTTGTGTCTAGTTCTATTTTTCCCCAGTTCTGATGTGTACCATCATAATCAGATTGAAACTGCATTCTAAACAACAAGTCGTTAGCAACTGTATTTGTACCATCGTGGAGTAGAGTTAAAATAGGGGCGTCGTTTTGTTTTACAATCTTTACATCCCCACCATTTATAGTTAATGCTCCGTCTATATCTACAGCTCCACTAGAATTTACATTTAATATAGGTATACCTGATATGTCTGATACTGAAAATAAGTCCCCCGTTAGACTGTTAGTTACAGAGAACAATTGACCCTGTGACCCCTGTACGTCTAATACCGTAGAGCCACTATCTAAATTACTGCCATTAACGACTGTAGTTGATGAAACATCAATTCCATTTAAAAACTTTTGAGCCATGTGTTATTAAATTAATAAAGCACAAACGCTACCTCACGGTATAGTCTGTGCTTTTGAATATTATTATGAGTAAGTAGGAGTTATGTCAACAAGACCATTTTTAGCGTCTATTACTACAACTCTTATATCACCTATACCAGCAGCAACCATTTCAGTACCTGTCTGAGCAAAGGTCATTTTAACATTATTAGTATCTACGTGATCAACATCAGCAAAAACCATTAAACCAGAACTAGTATCGTATAATTGAACTACTAGGTTTTTAGAACCTAAAGCGTGATTTACGTTAGCGTTGTTGTTTCCAGCCATAGCACTAACATCTATTAAAGATGCAGCTGTTGCTAATTGATTATCCGTATTAACAACAGTTTCAGTTGCTGTTCCAATTCCAGTAACGTGTCCGTAGGTATCTAATGTTATATCTTGTATATATGTTCTACCGCTTCCATCTACTGATGCTTGCGAAGAAGTATCTTCGTGATTTATAGTTATTTCAGTAGCACCACCATTTAACGTGAATGTACCTCCAGTGATTAAACCAGCTCCTGCTGTAATAGTTATTGTGCTGTCACTAATATTACCTGTAAGAGCAACAGTACCCGTAGCATCTGGTAGAGTAATCGTTTTATCACTACCCGTAGCATCAGCTGCTGTTAGAAGTATTTCATGAGCATCAGCTGTAGCGCCTTCAAACGCTATTGTATTATCTGTTACAATTTGTATTGTTTCATTCTTGTACGTAGTATCACCTGTTACAGTTAAGTTACCAGCGATGGTAATAGTATCACTACCATCACCAATAGAAAG
>Ga0233444_10006555_pt1 | contig 10368 bp, 2 predicted proteins | sample SI_124_October20_6_FD_182792 | JGI IMG/M metagenome (GOLD analysis project Ga0233444, IMG submission 182792) | Seawater microbial communities from Saanich Inlet, British Columbia, Canada - SI_124_October2016_10_MG | ecosystem: Environmental > Aquatic > Marine > Inlet | place: Canada: British...
AATGGGTAGATTTATATGCAAATAGTGAACCAAATAAAAAAGGATTACAAAAGCAATATAAAAGAAGAGTAGAAGATATGGCTAAAAGTTATGGATTTAAGTTAACAAAAGAACAGCTTGATTTGTTTAAAGTATAAAATAATATGAACGAAGAGTATTTAGAGTTATTATTTTCCGCCTACGGAAACGAAGTAGGTGACGATTACGACGCATTTAAAACTGCTATGAGTAATGAAGACTACTCAAGAATGCTATTTGAAACTCACTCTGAAGAATTAGGTGATGATTATGCGGAGTTTAATAAAGCTGTAGGTATAAATATTGAACCTTATGTTGAACCAGAGGAAGAAGTTTCTATGTCTGGAGAGTATGGGGTAAAAGAGCAAGATGTGTTTGGCAGTTCTGAGCCAATAAAACCAGTTATTAGTAAAGATATATCTTACGATGACTTCAATATGAAAGGACAAAATTCAGCTTTTGATAATGCTGAAGAGGATTTAGAAGAAAAATTATCTTCTCAATATCCTAATTTAACTTTTGATACACCTATAATGAATGGTGGCGTATCTAATGATATGCTAGATGTTACCAATGAAGATGGAGAAGTATTTAGATGGCAGATGAATACGGATTACAACGCTGGTAAAAGAGATTCAGATGGTAATTACACCCTTGCTGATCCAGAATATAGAGAACAAAAAAGTAGAGACAATTATTTAAATTTTTTAGAGTTTGCTAATGATTCTAAATATAGTAAAGATGGTAAATATAAAAACTCTGATGATGTAAGAACTTTAGGTCCAGATTATATGGTTAAAAATGACCAAGGTCAAGACGTAGAAATGCAAGTAACTCCTGGTTTGACTAAAAAAGCAATATCGATAATGAAATCAAACCCAGATGTAACATCGTTAGATGAAGCTATAGATATAGCTGTTGACACTGAGTTTGGACAAATGAATATAGCTTGGCAAGGGTCTGTTCAAAATAAAAAAGCTAAAGAAAACTTTGAATTTAAAAACAAAGTTAAATCATTAGCTTCTGATAATAATTTTAATCCTAACATAAGTGGTAGCACAACTGGACTAGAAGCTAGTTCTGAATTAAATAATACTATTAAAGTGTTAGAAGAATTAGGTATGCCTAAAGAAGTTGTTGCTTCTGCTAGAGCTGATGCTGAGAATAATATAGGTTTTTTAGATTACCTAGCTAGTGGAGGATCTTCTAGCCCTATGTCTTTTAACGCTGGAGACCCTACGTTTACTAGACCTACTTCTATAGCTGCTAGAGGAGTTGTTAATTCAAACCAAGAAATAAGAAACAACGTTAGAGCCTGGTTAGATGGTTCACAAACATGGGGAGAAAACACTAATGGACCGCTCGTTTTAAAAGCTTATAATGAGTTTGTTGATCAAAAAAGCAAAGAAGAAGCAGATAACAATATCAAACAAAAAGTAATTGAAGATGGTATAAACCAGGAACAGGTAACAAAAAGACAAGAACAATTATTAAATGCCGAAGGTAATACGTTAAGTAAAGAGCAAGCTCTAGTACAAGCAGAGAAAGATGTAATAGCTTTAACTGTTCAAGATATTAAAACAAAAAAAGCTAAAGAAGATGGTGATAGAGTTTTAAAAGCTGAACTACCTTATTATGAGGGTAAGAGTAAAAGCAAAATAGAAGCATTACAATCTGAATTAGCTGAAATAAACAAATTAGAAGAAGGGCAAGAAAAAGCAATAAAATATAAAGAATATTTAAATAAAGTTAGAGATTTCTTAGATGATGATGAGGTTAATTTATTAAAGCAGGGTGATAAGTTTGTAAGAAAAGACAGACAAGAACAAGCAGATAATTTAAATTCAATTGTTAAAAGTGGTGTTAAAGATTTACTTTTAGAAGCTCCGGACAAGCTAGATGAAAAGTTGTTAGATACAGACACTGAATTGTTAAACCTAGCTAAAGAAATAAAAAGAAAAGGTTTAAGTGAGACTTTAAATGAGGGTAGTGCTTTACAACTAGTAGGAGCTTTAGGTCAAGAGCTTGTAGGAGCTGAAGGTAGTGCCTTTGAAGATTTTAGAAAAATAGAAAAATGGGTTGAAACTGGTGAAATGCCGGATTTATTAACACCATTGCCGGTATCAACTACAGATAGTTATTTAACTAGCCCTTATGGTGATGCTAGTGGTTCAGATCCTTTGGTAAAAAAATATAATGATTTACTTCAATATAGATCTACATTACTTTTAGCTCAAAGTTTAAACGCGGATCCAACTTCTTTTGGTAAAACAGAAAGTGGTGTTGGTAGGTTTTTAGAAGGCATAGTAGAAGCTACTCCTGAAGCCGTAGGCATGAATAGTGGTTTAACTAATGATAAACAACGTGAATTAGGTTTTGACATCTTAGAAGACGTCTATGGTATTAAAAAGACGGATAAAGACAAGGCTAATCTATATCAAGTAGAGCACGATCTTTGGAAAAGTTCTGGTAAAACGATACCTGGCTTAATGAGAATGGGAGCTGAGATATACTTAACAACTGTAGCAACTGGTGGTATGGGATTTGGTCCTGCTGTTTTAAGATCTGCTACATTTAGAACTCTACTAAGAGGTGGAGTATCAAGAGGTATGGCTGATAAAATTGCTACTTACGGAACTACTGTTATGACAGAATATGTAGGTTTACAAGGTAGTAATGCAATGGAAAGAAGTTTAGATTTTGGACCAGGTATAGAAAATCCAGGATTGTTTGCTCTAACAGCTAGTGCTATAAGACTAACAGGTGCACAAGCTTCTAGCAAATTTAATGATGCCATTATAGATACTTACAGAACAGGTTCTAAAGCACAGAGAAATGCTTTAGAATATTTTTATGCTTTTCCTACTACGGCGTCTACAGAAGCTGGAGCTTTAAAATATACTAATAGTTTAGTTGATAGATCAGTCAAGTCTTTAAGTAGAACTACAATGGCTGCTGGTGGTAAGATAACAGGAGCTGCTGGTGGTGCTTTAACCATAAGCACAGCTGATAATGTTGGGGCAGTGTTAGCAGGTGATAAAACTGTTGCTCAAGCCTTGAACGATGTTACCAATCCTGATCATTTAATGGAGTTAGGCGGAGCTTTATTGTTTTTAGGTATGTCTAGACCAGACAAGTATAGTAAACAGACTATAGAAAGATTTAGAACAGAGGTAGATTTAATAAGAGGAAACAATCCTCAGTGGAACAAGCTCAGAAGATCTCTTGGTATGAAAACTGTTTCTGATAAAAGCGAAGAGTACGAACAAGGTGAAGAAGCTTTTTCTGAAAGAGTTGATTCAGCTTTAGAACTTAAAAAAGAGGAAATAAATAATAGTAACAAATCTGATGCTCAGAAAAATCAAGAAATATCTGCGTTAGAATTTAACGCTAATAGATTAAAATTAAAAATACCTTTAGATGTTTTAGCTAAAGATTTGGCAAACCCAGCAGTCATGGGTAGCTATAAAGAATTAGAGCAAGCTGCTTATGCTATATCTGTAGGAGGTTTTAATGCTAAGAACTTGTCTGTTATAGAAGCTGCATCTTTTACTAGTGACGGAACGTCTGGTGTTAAAATGTTAGAGTTTTATGGATTAGATGCTGCTCAAGCCCAACAAGTTGTAGATTTTAGTTACTCAATGAGAGATGTAGCTAAAAGACATTTTCAAGGAGATTTAACTAATGCTAATTTTCAAAAATACATAGACGAATCTATAACAGAAAGTAGATTAGAATCTTCTAAGGAAAAAATAAAGAAAAATTATGAAGCTAAACGCATAGATAAAGCTGATTATGAATCTCAAACAGAAGAAATAGATTCTCAACTAGATATTAACTTGAAATCTAAAAAGCGATTACTTGAAGCTGCTAAAGTAGAAAGAGCAGGCAAAGAGTTAGAAAAAATTGAAGAATACAAGAAAGCTGGTTTTGAAATTAAAGAAATGAACGATGCTGAAATGAAGAAATTCATGGAAGATAATGGTGGTAATTTTAGTTCAACTGGTTTTGGTTATCAAGGTGTTGTTAATGGTAAGTCTATAGCTTTAATTAATACGGATGCTACTGCTAGAGAAAATGTTGGTGGAACAGAGGTACATGAAATATGGCATCATCCATTTGAAAGAAGATTAGGTAGTGAAGCTATGGCTAGCAGAATAGAATCTTTAATGAAAGATGAAAAGCTAACCAAAAAACAAGCAACCAACAAAGTTAATAAAGAAGCTAGAGATTATATAAATGGTCTTCAAAAAGCTTTAAAAAATAAAGGTATATTTGACATTGTTAAAGAGGAAATGTCTAAAAGACCTGGTTATCAAGACGCAATGTTTGATGAAATACTTCAAGGTAAAGAAATTCCTATGTCTGAAATGAAGGAGTTTATCAATGAGTTTATACAACTGAATGAAAATGGGGCATTTAATAATTTAAAATCTGAAGGACAAAGAAAATCTAGTGACAAACAAAGCACTAAAGAACTTACAGAAAAAGAATATCAAGAATCTTTAAATGATCCTATTAAATTTGTAGACTTTGTTTTAACTGGTAAATATAACAGCAAAAACATTAATGAATTTTTAAAGCGTGAAGCAGATGCTTTAGGCGAAGAGAGTAAAACTACAGATTTGCAATCTTCTGAAAGAACTAGCGATGTTAACGAATTAGCTTTATCTTACGAAACTAAAGGTGGAAATGATTTGTGGAAAACATTTGGAGCTGATGATGCTATAAAGCAAATGAAAGAAGATAAAATGTTAGATCGTCTTATAGCTTCTAAGTCTAAAGATTTTGAAGGAGCTCCTGAAGGTTTTATTGATAAGGTTTATGCTGAGCTAGTACCTCATATAAGAAATTACAAACCCGAAAGACAAAATGAGAGTGGGTTATTTGGTTGGGTAAATCCACAGATAAGAAACAAAGCAAACGCTGTATATAATAGAGAATATAAGAAAAGCGAAATAGATCAAAAGTCTAAACGCTTAAGTGATAAAGTAGACAAAGAAGGAAATAGAGAGTTTGATGTTGCAGATCAAGGAGCGAGAGAAGCTGTTGAATCTGCGGGTGAAGGTAAATCAACTGCACCTATAGAAACTGATAGACAAATAAGTCAGTTTGAAGGTAAAGAAGCTAAAGCAAAAAAACAAGAGATATTAGATATATATAAAAAAGAACTAGAACCTGGTACTGATATAAATAAAACTATCATGGCTAGAAAAGGTATTTCTGGAATACCTAGAAGAAAAAATGCTGCAGTAGCAGGTTTATTATTTAATGTTGATGGTAACAGAATAGTTGATCCAACTAAAAATCCTACGTTTTCTAAAAAATTAATTAACGAGAAAGGAGAAACAATACCTAAGAATAGTAAAGAAAAAGGTATTGGTTTTAGTGATTCGGAATTTGGAAACATACAGAAATACTTTAGTGATAACGCTAATTTAAATAGGTTCTTAAAAACAATGATGAAGTATTCTTTTGTACCTAATCAAGCCAGAATAAATAGTAAAGGTGAAACTATAGAAATAAGCAAAGATGTAAAAGGAAGAGGTTTAGGTTTGCCTAATAGATTTGTAGATTACTTTTTTGAAACATTTAAAGATCCTACAGGGGAACTATTATCTCCAAGTGGCAGAACTAAAGGCGCTAAAGTTCAGTTACAAACTGGTCAAGCTAAAAGATTAAAAAGTGAATTTATAAACCCTACATCAGAAGTATTAAATAAGATCAAGAAAGATTTATTAATAGGTGAGGATTTAGCTAATTATGACAGAACAATACATGGTCAATTTGCTAAAGGTATGGCTGGTGTTGAAGCATTAAAAACTTCTAATGAAGCATTAAGAAAAAGTCTTTCTACAGAAAACAAACAAGTAGAAGCAAATTTAAGAGCTGGACTAGGAGATTTACAGGCTTCAGAAAAAAAGGCTTCAGACAAAAAAGCTGAAGAAGCTAAAGAAAAAGAAATTAAAAGAATAGCAAAAAAGATTAAATCAAGTTCTTTTACGGGTGAAATGCAAGGCATGGCGAGCTGGATCAAGGGTTTTGCTAAAGATATGGATATAGCAATTGCTAAGGAAATTGGTGCTGATGGCAATGTAAGAGATTTAATTGGTCAACAAAGATTATCTGATTTTGCTTCTAAAGTTTTAAGTAAATATTTTGGAGAGCAAGTACTAAGTGGTCAAACTTGGTCAAACACAAAGCTTGGAAAAGGTATGTGGTTTTCTGCTGACTTTAGAAATAAAGTATTAAAAGAGTTTAGAAAAGAGCAAAAAGGTAAAATTCCGTTAAATACTAAAGAATACAATGCTTTAAAACTATTAATGGGAAGTCCTGGATTAGATCCTATGAAAACTAATCCATTTGGTGGTAAGCAAAGTAGTAAGTGGATAGATAAAGTTAATAGAAATTATGAAGGGTTAGATTTGTTCATAGATCAAACATTTAAAATGTTAAAAGAAAATCCAGAGTATTTAGGAGAATTTTTAGCTATGATGAAAGGATCTTCTTCTTCAAATTCTCATTTTTGGAGAAATGCATCTCAAGTTATAGGTAAACATACAAATTGGGCGGATAAAGCAATGATAAATCCTAAGAAAAAAGGTATAGGAGTAGGGGAACACGCTTTAGTTCAAAATCAAGCGGGTGAATTTATGACTAAAGCTATATTAGAATCTATAGCTCGCGACAATCCTAAAGCAAAAAATATTGCTAAAAAATTATTAAATGAAAATTACTTTCAAATATTAATTAGTCATGGACTTGATGGTAAATTAACTCAAATAGGTTTACAATCTAGTATGCTTAAAGGATTTTGGGAAAGCTGGAATAAAGCCTTAGAAACAGGAAACATAACTGAAGCCTGGTCTGTATGGTCTAGATATTTTAATGAAAAAATAAATAAAATTAAAGGAGCAGATGGAGAGTTCGGGTTTAATCCTAATAAAATAGATTTACTTAATAGAAAAACTGGAGAAATTGAAAATTTAGCAGATATATTAAAAATAGGTGAAAAAGAATTTGGAAAAGACGTTTTAAACCCAGAGATAGTAGCTAAACAACAAGAGTTAATACAGAAATGGTCTACAAGACAAGAAGGATTTACTAAACCAAAGCAATTAAGGGAAAAACTAGCTATTGAACTAGATATGTTAAACGCTAAGCGAGATGCTACTTTAAAGACAATGAGAGATATAGCAGAAATAAAAGATCCTATATTTAACATGTCTGAGCGTATGCCAAATAAAACACTAGTAGACGAAGCTAATAAGTTTGACAAAGCATTAGCTAACGCTAGAAAAATTAAAAAAGAAGTTAAAAAAGCTAGAGTTTTTGACTTTGATGATACTATAGCTAGAACTAACAGCAAAGTATTTGCAGAAAGAGCAGGTGAAAGAATAGAGCTAACTGCAGAAGAGTTTGCTGGACGTGGAGACGAATTAATAGCTGAAGGATATAAAATGGATTTTACAGATTTCAACAGAGTTGTTGAAGGTAAAAAAGGACCACTGTTCGACTTAATGAAAAAAATGAAAGAGGCTGCTGGTGATAGAGATATGTTTATACTCACCGCTAGAGCTCCTGAATCTGCTCCTGCCATTAAAGAGTTTTTAGATGCTATGGGTATTAATATACCTTTAAAAAATATAACTGGACTAGGTAAATCTACAGGTGAAGCTAAAGCTGATTGGCTAGTTGGTAAAGCTGCAGAAGGATATAATGATTTTTATTTTGCAGATGATGCACCTCAAAACGTTAAAGCTGTTCGTGATGCTTTAGAAGTATTAGATATTAAATCTCAAGTACAACAAGCTAGAATGAATGCTAGTGAAAAGCTAAGTGAGGACTTTAATAAAATACTAGAAGAAAAAACAGGTATAGGTGCGGAGAAAGTGTTTTCTGATATTAAAGCTGAAATAAGAGGTAATAAAGCTAGAAAGCAAAAATTCTTTATACCACCATCTGCCGAGGATTTCTTAGGTTTATTATACGCTACATTACCAAAAGGTAAAAAAGGTGAAGCTGCATTAGATTTTTATCAAAAGAATTTATTTGATCCTTACACTAGAGCTACAGATAATTTATCAAGAGATAGAGTGAATTTAATGGATGATTTTAAAGCTCTTAAAAAAGAATTAGATGTTCCAGCAGATCTTAGAAAAGAAACTAAATCAGGTTTTACTAATGAACAAGCTGTAAGAGTTTACATGTGGGGAAAAGAAGGTAAAGATGTTCCTGGATTATCTAAGTCTGATTTTAAAGAACTAAATGACATTATTGAAGGTGATGCTAAATTAAAATCTTTTGCTGATCAAATATTTGAAATAACAAAAGGAGATGGATACAATACCCCGGGTAAGGACTGGGCTGTAGGTACTATAACAACAGATCTTATAGAGGTTCTTAACAAAACTAAAAGAGCTAAGTATCTAGAACCTTGGAAACAGAATGCTGACATTATATTTAGTAAGGAGAACTTAAATAAGCTTGAGGCAGCTTATGGCAAAAAATATAGAGAAGCTATGGAAAATACGCTTTCTCGTATGAAATCTGGTAGTAATAGAACATCAGGTGGTAATAGATTAAGTAATCAAGTTTTGGATTATATAAATAACTCAACTGGTGTTACCATGTTCCTTAATACTAGATCTGCGCTACTACAAACAATATCAGCTGCCAACTTTGTAAACTGGAGTTTTAATAATCCGCTAATGGCTGGTAAAGCTTTTGCTAATCAACCTCAATACTGGAAAGACTTTGTTAAGCTAATGAACTCTGATTATTTAAAAGACAGGCGTAATGGTCTTAAACTTAATATAAATGAATCTGAAATAGCTGATGCTGCTAAAACGTCAAAGAATAAAGCTAAAGCTGCTTTAAATTATATATTAGAAAAAGGTTACTTACCTACTAAATATGCAGATAGTTTTGCTATAGCATCTGGTGGAGCTATGTTTTATAGAAATAGAATAAACGATCTTGTTAAAAAAGGTTTTACTATTAGTGAAGCAGAAACTCAAGCAATGAAAGAGTTTAGACAAGTATCAGAAAAATCTCAACAGTCTTCTGATCCTAGTAAAATATCTTCTCAACAGTCTGGTGATTTAGGTAGGATAATACTACAGTACGCTAATACACCTATGCAATATGCTCGTATACAAAAAAGAGCTGTACAAGACATAGTGAACGGAAGAGGAGATATGAAAGCTAATGTTAGTAAAATAATATACTATGGATTTTTACAAAACTTAATATTCAATGCTTTACAACAAGGAGCATTTGCTTTAGGATTTGGAGATGACTTTAGTGATAAAGATAAAGATGATAAGTTAGTTAATACTGTCAACGGTATGTTAGATTCTTCTCTTAGAGGTTTAGGATTAGGTGGTGTGTCTATTCAAGTTCTTAAAAATTTAGGTTTAGATGTTTATAAAAGATCAAAAAGAGATAGGCCAGAATATGTAGATTCTTACTACAAGCTGCTTGAATTTTCACCTGCTATAAAAAGTAAGCTATCAAGGTTTAAGTCTGCAGCTTACCCGTTTGATAGTAAAAAGCGTAGAGCAGAAGTTTTTGATAAAGGTTTTAGCTTAGACAATCCTGCTTATGAATCGATGGCTAAGGTTGTAACAGCAGTTACCAACGTGCCTTTAGATAGAATGTATTTGAAAATTGATAATTTGAAAAATGCTACAGCAGATGAGACTGAAACTTGGATGGGAGTTGCTAACTTTCTAGGTTGGCCAACATGGCAGCTAGAACCTAAAGAATATAATAAAGCTAATAATGTTAGTGTTAAATCAACAGTTCCAAAAGTTAAAACAAAAAAGGAAAAAATTGATAAATTAAAATCTATGACCTATATACAGCTAAGGAATAAAGCTAAAAAAGAAGGTAAAGAGTATTCAGGTAAGAATAAAAAAGAATTGATAGATATACTAAAGAAAAATATGTAAAATAAGGAACAATAAAATACTGGGCACCATACCCAAAAGTTCCTGTAACCAAAAAAGGGGAGGTCATTACGACTTCCCCTTTTTATATTTAACACCATGGGCAAAACCCGCCCGGACATCCGTCACACATAATTCATATTTTAAAAGTTATACCTATTGACACTATAAAAGCGCCACTTGCTATTGCAAGAGTGTTTGGGTTACTGCCAAAACCTTGACCATGCCACATCATGTTTGCACCTGACATTGTCATCATGCCAATACCGCTTATAATTGCTAGTTTTTTCATTTTTTTATTTTTATTATAAGATAAACGTTAGAGAACATTATACTTATTAAAATAATAGTTGCGTATATTATAGCATCACCTAAATAAGGTTTAACAGCTAAAGTA
>Ga0233444_10006556_pt1 | contig 10368 bp, 13 predicted proteins | sample SI_124_October20_6_FD_182792 | JGI IMG/M metagenome (GOLD analysis project Ga0233444, IMG submission 182792) | Seawater microbial communities from Saanich Inlet, British Columbia, Canada - SI_124_October2016_10_MG | ecosystem: Environmental > Aquatic > Marine > Inlet | place: Canada: British...
CGCCCGAGGGTAAGGTAAAGAAGAAGGTAGTTGAACAGTTAAAGCAGTTAGGGTGCTATTACTTTTTCCCTGCTACTGGTGGGTATGGTAAGAGCGGAGTACCTGACATAGTAGGTTGTTATAAGGGTAAGTTTTTTGGTATTGAATGTAAGGCGGGCAAGAACACCCCAACAGCACTACAGGAAAAGAACTTATCAGATATAGAAAAGGCGTACGGGATAGCGTGCGTGGTCAACGAAGATAACATGAATGCAATTAAACAAATCCTTGGAGAATGATATGAGTATTAATGATGCAACACCTGCTGAGTGGGATAGGTTACGCAAAGAACACCCTGCGATTGAAGTGACAGTCGATGGTAAAGAAGTGGATATGGTAAACCATCCTAATCACTATACCTACGGCAAGATCGAATGCATTGAGGGTATACAAGAATCCATGAGTGCAGAAGCGTTCAAGGGTTACTGCAAAGGTGCTTGCCTGAAATACCTTTGGAGGTATGAGCGGAAGGGTAAGCCGTTAGAAGATCTGAAGAAAGCGCAGTGGTACCTTAACAAGTTAATAGAGGTAGTTGAAAATGAGTAAGGGTAGCCGCCAACGTCCTACTACACAGGCGTTTTATGATAACTGGGATAAGGTGTTTGGGGATAAGAAAGAACCCAAGCACATAACCGAAGCCGAGTACAAGGCAGACATGGAAGTAGTAGATATAGAGGAGGATGAAGATGGACTTGATAACGGTTGACTTTGAAACGTATTACGACAAGGATTTCTCTCTCCGTAAGATGACAACAGAAGCCTATATCCGTGACCCTCGCTTTGAGGTAGTGGGTGTAGGTGTAAAGGTAAATAATAATGATACAGAATGGGCTAGTGGTACGCACGAAGAACTCAAGGAGTACTTACATACTTTCGATTGGGGTACGTCTGTACTCCTATGTCATAACACTTTGTTCGACGGCGCTATACTTAGTTGGTTATTTGATGTTCGTCCTCGCATCCTTACTGACACTCTTTGTATTGCTCGTGCTTTACATGGTGTCGAAGTTGGTGGCTCTCTCCATGCACTTACGCAGAGGTATGGTATCGGCACTAAAGGCACAGAAGTATTAGACGCTATAGGTAAGCGTAGGTTGGACTTCACCGATGCAGAGTTAGATAAGTATGGCGACTACTGCATAAATGATGTCGAGTTAACGTACAAATTGTTTAATGTTATGGGTAGAGGGTTCCCTAAGAAGGAACTCCGACTTATAGATTGCACACTACGTATGTTTGTGGAGCCTGTACTGGAGTTGGACTTGGGCTTACTGGAACAACACCTTGAAAATACAAAACAGGTAAAGGAAGACTTGATAACGTCTTCTGGTGTGACTAAGAAAGAATTGATGAGTAATCCTAAGTTCGCCGAATTGCTTGAGGGGCTAGGTGTTATACCGCCTACTAAGATAAGCCTTACTACAGGTAAGGAAACATTCGCATTTGCTAAGAACGACGAGCAGTTTAAGGCGCTAGAGAATCACCCCGACTCACGTGTACAGGCATTAGTTGTATCTAGGTTGGGGACCAAGAGTACGTTAGAAGAATCACGCACTGAGAGGTTTATAGGTATAGCTAAACGCGGACTCATGCCGGTACCTATTCGATACTATGCGGCACACACTGGTAGGTGGGGAGGCGATGACAAGATCAACATCCAGAATCTACCTAGCCGTGGTGTGAATGGCAAGAAGTTAAAGAACAGTATGCTTGCCCCCGAAGGGTACATGATGGTTGACTGTGACTCGTCGCAGATTGAAGCGCGTGTGTTGGCATGGCTAGCAGGGCAAGACGATTTAGTCCAAGCGTTTACCGACGAGGAAGACGTGTATATTAAGATGGCGTCTAAGATATACAGCATATCAGAAGAAGCGGTCACGAAAGACCAACGCTTTGTAGGTAAGACTACTATACTGGGCGCAGGATACGGTATGGGGGCAGTGCGTTTTGCAGATCAACTACAGTCGTTCGGTACCCACATGGACGTAGAGGAGGCGCGAAGGGTAATACGAATCTATCGAGATGCTAACTGGAAGATAAACACGTTATGGCGTAACTGTCAGAACATGCTGGTGGAGATGTCGCGTGGTAACTCTGGTAGCTTTGGCCCCAATGGTATTGTAGAGTACGGAGTAGATGGACGTAACGGTTGGATACTACTACCGTCTGGACTCAAGATGCGGTATGACGACTTACAGTATGAGCAAGGTGAGCGTGGGCCGGAGTTTAAGTATAAGACTAGGCGTGGGTACACTAGGATATACGGTGGTAAAGTGACAGAGAACATATGCCAAGCTATAGCAAGATGTATTATAGGCGACCAGATGTTAGCGATTGCTAAAAGGTATAAGGTAGCTTTGACCGTACATGATTCCGTGGTATGTTGTGTACCAGAGCAAGAACTTGAAGAAGCTACACGTTACATAGAAGAGTGTATGAGTAGCACCGCACCGTGGGCAGAGGGTTTGCCCATCACATGCGAATCAAATAATGGTAAATCATATGGGGAGGCGGCAGAATGACTGATATAGAAAAGGCAATGAAAGAAGCGCATAAGTTCGCAGATAAAGCATTAGAGCAGTCGAACAGCAAACTACAGGTATTATGGAGTAACGTGTTATCGTTTATGAGACAGCCTGTAGTAACTACCAGAGCATACGTTACTATAGTGGTAGTTTTATGTTTAGTACTGGGGGCATGGCTTGGGTAAAGTAACTGATATTAATGAGTTTAGGCGTGCGAAAGATATTAATAACTCCACACACGACACCGATGGTAGTTACTTAACCATAGTAATTGGTGAGACGTTAGATGGTGAGGATATAATTCTTATAAACCAGTGTGAGGTAGAGGGTAATACTAAACACAAGGACACCATAACTATGGATAAAGATATGTTACATATTCTTATTGATGAATTGATTGTAGCTGTAAGTATAATAGAGGACAAGGAATCGAAATGAGTATAACCCCGTGGTCGTTTTCAAAGATTAAGTCGTTTGAGCAGTGTCCTAAGAAGTTCTACCATCTCAAGGTGGCTAAGGACTACAAGGAACCAGAGACAGAGGCCATGCTGTACGGTACTGCTGTACACTTGGCCGCAGAGGAATATATTAGGGACGGTACTCCGCTACCCGAGAAGTACAACTACTGTAAAGATGTGCTTGATGTATTGAGTGGTATAGAAGGTGAGAAGTTGTGTGAGTTGGAGATGGGACTCACTGAGAACCTTGAGCCTTGTGGGTTCCGAGATGATAACGTGTGGTGGCGAGGTATAGCTGATTTAGTTATCCTAAACAAACGCACTAAAACAGCTTATGTGGTAGACTACAAGACAAGTAAAAACACTAGATACGCAGACAAAGGTCAATTAGAATTAATGGCTATGAGCATGTTTAAGATGTACCCTAAGTTAGAAAAAGTGAAGGGTGGTTTATTATTTGTAGTGTGTGGTGAGTTGATAAAGGAAGACTACTCTAAGCCGGATGAGCCTAGGCTATGGAAGAAGTGGTTATCAGACTACAACCGTATGGAAAAGGCTTTTGAGAACGATGTGTGGAATGCACACCAGAGTGGATTATGTCGTAGGCACTGTATCGTTACAGAGTGCGTACACAACGGGAGAAACTAATGCGCAAGAAAAGAAAAAAGCAGGTCAATGCTCCTGTCGGTAGTAAAGCGTTCAAGGCTAGGATGGAGCGGCAACGTGCTAGGCGTAAGATGGATAAAGAAGGTAAAGACGCCAACAAGAATGGTAAAGCTGACAAACGTGAAGGTAAAGACGTTAGTCACAAAAAAGCGTTAAGTAAAGGTGGTAGTAATAAAGATGGTGTTACAGTAGAAAATAGTTCTACTAATCGCAGTCGTAACTACAAAAAGAAAAAGAAGTAGACGCTTACCCAATGCGTCTTTAAATGGTGCCGCGCCTCTCCTTTAAGGCATAAGAATCAGCGGTATAAAATTGAGTAGTTCGGAGTCTTGTACTCTCATAGCAGACTTAGCCCTATCTGTGGACGAAACAGGGCCACTAAAACGTCATAATAATTAGGCAAACGACTTAATAAGTCGTTTAGTATGGCGGAGACATTTTTGTTGTGTAGGTAGCAAAGCCCCGACCTGACTGGGCTGTACAGTTATTCAGTTATTCAGCCTACCCATTAACAGAATATGTAGGTGTTAATACAATAACAAGTTAGCGTGTAGTTGCGCTAATTTTTTACTTTCGTGTGACGTGGACACCCACTTCACGCTATTTTGCATCGGAGAAACAAATGCGTCCTGTGTATGAAAATGAGTTTGACCGTAGTAACGAGGGTTACATAAAGAAGTATATAGAATCTAAAGGTAAGTTTACGTATGAGAAGTCCGAACCATTCTCCTCTATAGACGGCTTACTATTCCAAGATGGTAAGCATGTAGGCAATGTAGAAATCAAAACCCGAACTAATGCGAGTGATAAGTACCTCACTTATATGATAAGTGCTATGAAGGTTGATAGCATATTACGTATGAGCAAAGAGGATAAAGTAATACCCTTACTAATTGTACGGTTTACTGATGGAGTGTTTACGGTAGTTCTGGAAGATAGGTACGAGAAACGCCTAGGAGGTAGGCACGATAGAAACGATAGCCACGACACTGAAACATGTATGTATATACCAATGACGGAGTTCGTACAGATATGAAGATAGTAGATGATAAAGCGTTACTACTTACCCTACGTAACCCTGCAAAGGTTACATCGGTAATACCTAAGAGCAGAGAGTTAGCGAACAACCAAGTACTTGTTAACTGGGGACTAGAAGAGACACAGGTATTACGCAACATGAACATCAATGCACCATCCCCCATAGAATCTAAGTACACGTGGACAGGTAAGTACCCACCGTTCGACCACCAAAAGATTACATCTAGTTTCTTTACTCTAAACCGCAAGGCATTTTGTTTTAATGAGCAGGGTACAGGAAAGACTGCCAGTGCTATATGGGCGTCAGACTACCTTATGAAGCAGGGAGTAATACGTCGAGTGTTGGTGGTATGTCCTTTATCTATTATGGATTCCGCGTGGCGTAACGACTTATTCAGTTTTGCTATGCATCGCAAAGTAGACGTGGCGTACGGGGCTAAAGCTAAACGTACCAAAATAATAGAGGGTGATGCTGAGTACGTGATAATAAATTATGACGGGGTAGAGATTGTAGCGGATGCCGTAGCCAATGGAGGGTTTGACTTAATAATAGTTGACGAGGCTACGCACTACAAGAATCCGCAGACAAAACGATGGAAGACCATGAATAAGTTAGTAGGGCCAAGTACATGGTTGTGGATGATGACAGGTACCCCTGCGGCTCAAAGCCCTACCGATGCATACGGTATAGCCAAACTTGTAAACCCCAATGGCGTACCTAGATTCTTTGGTTCGTTTCGAGATCAAGTGATGCGTAAAGTGACGAACTTCAAGTGGGTACCTAAAGAAGATGCTACCAATACAGTACATAGAGTACTGCAACCTGCTATACGATTCACAAAAGATGAATGTCTTGACCTACCACCTATGGTGTATACCAAGAGAGAAGTACCGCTTACCAGACAGCAAGCCAAGTACTACAAAGAACTCAAGAACAAGATGATTATGTCCGCAGCGGGAGAACAAATATCTGCCGCCAATGCCGCCGTAAACATGAATAAGTTACTGCAAATATCTTCAGGTGCAGTGTACACAGACGAAGGAGATGCGTTGGAGTTTGACATATCCCCTAGGTACAAAGTACTACGTGAAGTTATAGATGAATCTAGTAAGAAAGTACTAGTGTTTGTACCCTTCAAGCATACTATTGACTTACTAACTACGAAGCTACGTGAAGACAATATAACCACAGAGATCATTCGTGGGGATGTTAGCGCAGGTAAACGCACAGAAATATTTAAACGGTTCCAAGAAGCAGATGACCCTCGTGTATTAGTTATACAACCTCAATCAGCGGCGCACGGCGTAACACTAACTGCGGCAAACACTGTGGTATGGTGGGCACCTACAAGTTCACTAGAAACCTATGCTCAAGCTAACGCTCGTGTACATAGGTCAGGACAAGATCACAAATGTACCGTCGTACAGCTCCAAGGTTCCCACGCAGAGAAACGTGTTTACGCACTACTTGATAACAGAATAGACATTCACACAAAAATGATTGACCTTTACAAAGAAATACTTGACTAGCTAAGAATTAACAACTAAAGTTAACATCCCGATAGCAAAGGAGCGTATAATGAGTAAAAGTAGTACCACCGCTGAGAAATTGACGGGCGTATATTTAAAGATAAAAGACAAGCGTTCAGAAATTAAAGCGGCATTTAAAGAAGAGGACGACAAACTGTCTGAGCAGTTAGATAAGGTAAAGAAAGCCTTGTTAGAGTACTGCAAGGAGCAGGGAGTCGATAGTGTGAAGACTTCAACAGGATTGTTTTATAGGTCTGCTAAGACTAGGTATTGGACTAGTGATTGGAGCAATATGCATGAATTTGTTCTGGAGCATGAGGCACCTGAGTTATTAGATAAGCGCCTTAATCAAGCTAACATGAAACAATTTTTAGAAGAGAACCCTGACCTTGTACCCAAAGGTCTTAACGTAGACTCAGAATATGTAGTCTCAGTAAGGAGAAAATAATGTCTGTATTTGTACCAATGGACAAGGTGGCTAAACATTTCGCCGTGTCTGTATCTACTGTACGTGGGTGGATACGTACTAACAAGATTCCTAGCGACACTTATATAAAGTTAGGATCTACTTACCGCTTTAAGTTAGCGGAATTGGAAGCGGAACTTTTAGGTAAGCCCTCGTCAGTGATGGAGGAAAAACCTCAAGGTAACGTATTACACGAGCAGTTGGAGTTAGATTTAGATCTGGATGAAGACGCCTGATGAGTAGTAATGGGCTACGCCGAATCAGCATACGTGGTGGTAAGTTTCACGTTATATCTGACGGTGAGGAAGTTACTAGGGACTTAGGCTATATGGATGTGGTTATAGTAAATGCCGCTCCAGTTTCTCGCGCTTATTATGGCGATGCGTACGACCCTAACAGGGTTGCGGTACCTACGTGTTGGTCACCTGACACACAAGTACCTTCAGTAGATGTACCCCAAGATCAGCGGCAATCAATGCGCTGTATGGACTGCCCTCAAAACATAAGAGGTTCAGGTCAATATGGGGGTAGGGCTTGTCGGTTTGCACAACGGCTAGCAGTTGTATTTCGGGATAGTCCCGAAGAAGTGTATCAGTTACAGATACCTGCCACATCTATATTTGGCAGTACTGACAATGGCGACATGGGTATGCAAAATTATGCTCGGTTGTTATCTAAACATGATACTCCTGTAGTTACTATCGTTACCAAGGTTTACTTTGATGAGGGTAGTGTAGTTCCAAAACTTTGCTTTAAACCATTGGAACGGTTGGACGAAGATACGATTGACAGGGTTTCGACAATGATTGACCACGAAGATACTATTCGGGCTATCACTATGTCTATACCTGTAACAAGTGAACCTGTGTCTCCGTTTGGCGTGGTCGAAGGCTTTGAGGCAAATGCAAATTAACCAATTAGGATATATAACATGGCTTTAAATAATCAGTATGTAATATCAGACGTTGAGGCTCTATGGCCTCGTATAAATAAAACTTACAAATTCGATAACGCAGAGAATCGCACTGTACCGTGTGACGCGTTTGACGAAGGCGCTAAGTATGAAACACGCTTCCGTATGACTAAAGACCAAGCCAAGGCTCTGTTCATAGAGATGGTTAAATCATACGAAGCCAAAAAAGAAAAAGGTTGGCCTGATAAGTTCGACATGCCTTTCAAAAAAGAAGAAGATGGTACTTATACGCATAAAGCATCCTTAAAAGGGGCATATGGCAAAGACGCTACTTTTAAACCTGTACAGTACGATGCAAAAAGCGTTAAACTACCAGACGACTTCATGCTTACCACGGGTAGCACTGTCAACGTAGCGGTTACGTTTACTCCGTACAATATGCGCGAAGCAGGTGTATCTCTCCGGCTACGTGCGGTACAGGTTATAAAGTATGTACCTATGGAGGCCACTTCACCTTTCAGTGCCGTAGAAGGTGGGTTCCAGTTCTCTACGGAAGACAACCCTTTTGAAGTGGTTGAAGCCCCTGCCGCTACCCCTGCGGAAGTGGTGACCGATGAGTTGTTTGGGGATGATGAACCAACGAAAGTAGCAGAGCCGAAAAAAGTAGTTAAGAAGAAGGCACCTGCACCAAAAGCATCTGATGATGCACTGGCTGATATAGTAGCTGACTGGGACGACTAATAGTCTCCCGTTGTAAGACCATACCCATAGCTAGGATGACTACCGAAAAGGGCGTGCAAACGCCCCTGCTATGGTACCTCTCGGAATTAGGTACTTATTATGAATACAGAAGATTTTTTAAGGAAAACATTAGGGGATGAAGGGTACTACTGCTTGTTCGCGTTCCGCACTAAAGATGATAAGCGGACACAGAAGTTCTATACCTCTATAGGTGACATGGCAGACGCGGCCCGTGACCTAGACAGTAAGGGATATGATTCTTATTTTGCACTTAGTACATTTAATGAATCAAATTCACGTAAAGTTAGTAATGTTAAACAACTAAAGTCTTTCTTTTTAGATTTAGATTGTGGAGAAACTAAAGACTACCCAAATCAAGATGAAGCCCTCAAAGCACTACAAAGATTCTGTAGTACCTTATCGCTACCTAAACCTAAACTAGTAAACTCTGGGCGTGGTATTCATGCATACTGGTTCCTTTCGGAGTCGGTAGAGTTACACGACTGGCTACCTGTAGCAGAACGCCTAAAGAAGTTATGCGCAGAACACGGTTTACTGGCCGATCCTGCGGTAACTGCCGATGCCGCTAGGGTACTACGTGTAGTAGGTACACATAACTATAAGACCACCCCTCCTTCTCCCGTAGAGTTTCTAGCGTCTGACGTTCCTGATGACGTAGACTTCGACAAGTTTTCCGCGTTGCTTGGGTGCGACTTGATACCAGTACCTAAGAAAATTACCCCCTCGGGTAGCAATGCAGTAATGGATGCCCTGATGGGTAACAAGCAAAACAAATTCAAAGACATTATAGCTAAGACCATGAATGGTACTGGTTGCGCTCAGATAAAGACTATATGGAAAGATCAAGAGAATTGCAGTGAACCTATGTGGAGAGCGGGACTGTCTATTGCTAAGTTCTGTGTAGACTCCGAATCTGCGGCCCACAATATATCTAAGAAGCATGAGGGGTACACCCCTGAAGATACACGGGACAAGATGGAACTTATCAAAGGGCCATACAAGTGTACATCTTTTGACGAGTTTAACCCTGATGTGTGCCCCAACTGCCCTAACTGGGGTAAGATAAAATCTCCCATAGTACTAGGTAGTAGTGTGGTGGAAGCGACTGAAGCAGATAACGTAGTAGAAGTACCTGCACTGGACTTACCTTTTGCGCCCACTACTACGTATGTGATTCCGACATACCCTAGACCTTTCTTTAGGGGCACTAATGGAGGGGTGTATATACGTACTACTAATGCTGAAGGCGATCCCGACGAGAAAGTGGTGTACCACAACGACCTGTATGTAGTTAAGCGTATACAGGATATAGAGATGGGCGAAGCCGTAGTCGTAAGACTACATCTACCTAGAGATGGGGTGAGGGAATTTACGATACCGCTTACCTCTGTCACATCTAAAGAAGAACTACGAAAGCAGATGTCCATGAATGGTGTGGCTGTCTCAAGAATGGATGACCTTATGACTTATATGACAACATGGGTAAACGAGTTACAAGCTACTAGCGTTGCAGATGAAGCACGCAGACAGTTCGGGTGGACAGATGAGTCTTATACATCTTTTGTAGTCGGCAACCAAGAGATATTAGCAGACAGTATAAAGGCCAACCCTCCCTCTACCCCCACGGTGGGGTTGTTCCATGCATTTGAACCTAAAGGTACTCTGCAAGAATGGATCGACATGGCTAACTTTTATGATAGGGATGGATTTGAACTGCACCAGTACATAGTTGGGGCCGCGTTTGGGTCACCTCTTATGGCGTTTAGTCCGGTATCTTGTTCGGGGTTTCATGTGCATAGTAAGGAGAGTGGCCTTGGTAAGACTACTGCTATGTTCGTAGGCGCGTCTGTATGGGGCAACCCCGAAGAGTTAGTGCTAGACAAGAACGATACGCAGAACTCCAGAATGTTACGTGGAGAAGTATACCATAACTTACCACTGTACATTGATGAGATGACTAACGCTAAAGGT
>Ga0233444_10006565_pt1 | contig 10360 bp, 11 predicted proteins | sample SI_124_October20_6_FD_182792 | JGI IMG/M metagenome (GOLD analysis project Ga0233444, IMG submission 182792) | Seawater microbial communities from Saanich Inlet, British Columbia, Canada - SI_124_October2016_10_MG | ecosystem: Environmental > Aquatic > Marine > Inlet | place: Canada: British...
AATAACGATGAAATTTGCGAACAGTTTAACTTAGATCGCTCTTGCTTTAAGTAAAAAAATTTTCAGCATTTTTAGAGGTTGCATCGCGCAATGATTCAATCGAAATCCCGATTAATTCACTTACCTCTTTAGCAATGTGAGGAAGGTATTTTGGCTCATTAATATTTTTTTTAGCCTTTATGGGTAAATTTTTTGGAACAAGATAAGGGCAGTCTGTTTCTAGCATCAATTTATCTAAAGGAATATTTTTGATTGATTCTCTCAAGTCCTTATTTCTTTTTTCATCACAAATCCATCCAGTCAAACCAATGAAAGCTCCTAAATCCAGGTAATCATCGAGTTGTTTTTGAGTTCCCGTAAAGCAATGCACAATAAATGGGGGTAGAGCACTATTATTCTTTTTAAGAATACTTATAAAGTCATCGTGAGCATCTCTTTGGTGAAGGTATAGCGGCTTCTGTAATTCTTTAGCTATCTCTATGTGCATTGCAAATGAATCTCTTTGAATTTCAGGGGTCGATATATTTCTAAAATAATCTAATCCAGTCTCACCTATTGCATTTGGTTGAATTGATAACAGCTGATCAATCAAAGGGGTCTCATTTAGACCTAGTATTTCATTTGCATGGTGAGGGTGAATGCCTGCGGTGATAAAAAATTGCGATGGATTTTGTGATTGAATACTTTGAATTGGCTCTAAATCCTTCAAGCTTGCACACAAAAGAACAAATTTATTGACGTCAACATTATTCGCATCCTCCAACACCTGATCAAGATTCTCTGCAAAAGACGGGTGTGTAAAATTACACGCAATATCTATAAATCCAGCCATTTTTGAGCTCTATCAATTACAATATTGCAATTATCTATCAATATGAACCAGTTTGACCAATTTCAATCCGCGCTAAGTCTTAATAAGATTTCAGATCAAGTGTTTTCATTTACACCTGACTCTAGATATTTTGTTGGGAATACTCCCCATGGCGGCTATCTATTAGCTGTAATGAACAAAGCTCTTTCAAACGTTTTGCCTCATCCTAGCGCGATTAACTCTAATGTTTACTATCTAGATCGAACAGAACCCTCAGAAGCTGAATTACATGTAGAAGTTGTTAGAACCTCTAAAGGATCTTCAATGGGGCAGGTAAGACTAATCCAAAATGGAATAACTACCTGTTTATTTTCTGCGTTATGTTCTGATTTTCAATATATGAAAGGTTATAGCGGCCTTGAAACTCCATTGCCAAAAATTATAAATTCATTGCCTGCAGAAGATTTTCAAGTGATGAGCTATGACATATTAAAACCAGGATCTACCCCTTCATTTATTCAGCAGCTTGAGTTATCTGTTCACCCAGATCATGCTTGGTGGGATAGAAAAATTTCATCCGATGTTGCTGAAGCTAGATGTTCTGCTTATCTTGAGCTTATAGGTGGTCCTGCTGATGAATTTGTCCTCTCTTACCTCTCTGATATTTTGCCTCCAGTGGTTCAAAATAAATATGGAGCATTGGGCTGGGTTCCAACTCTTACTTTGACATCAAATATTAGGCAGCTACCAACAACTAACAAATTATTTATTGACGGTATCGCAAAAGATATTAGCAATGGATATTTTGAGCAAGACTGCAATATCTGGGATCTTAATGGAAATCTAGTTGCTACTAGCCGACAGCTCGCAAAAATTCTAAAATCAGAAGAAAAAATTTCTTCATAACAACAACAAAGGAAAGCACATGAAATTTACAGGCACTAAAAACTATGTTTCAACAGAAGATCTCAGCATGGCTGTTAATGCAACTATTGCGCTAGAAAGACCTCTGATAATCAAAGGAGAGCCGGGCACTGGCAAAACTCTGCTGGCAATAGAGGTAGCCCAATCATTAGATATGGAGTTGATAGAATGGCATGTTAAATCCACAACAAAAGCCTCTCAAGGACTCTATGAGTATGATGCGGTTACAAGACTGAGAGATTCTCAATTGGGTGATGAGAGAGTAAAAGATATAAAAAATTACATAAAAAAAGGAAAGCTATGGGAAGCATTCGATTCTGAAAAACAAGTTGTATTATTGATTGATGAGATTGATAAAGCGGATATTGAATTTCCAAATGATCTTTTGCAGGAATTAGATCGAATGGAATTTTATTGTTATGAGACAGGTGAAACTATTAAAGCTAAGAAAAGACCTTTGATCATCATTACTTCAAACAACGAAAAAGAACTGCCGGATGCATTTTTAAGAAGATGTTTTTTTCACTACATTCAATTTCCTGATAGAGGCACCATGGAAGGAATTGTAAAAGTACATTACCCAAAAATTAAAAAGAACTTGGTAAAAGATGCTTTGGATTTATTTTTTGATATCAGGAAAATTCCAGGAATGAAAAAGAAACCTTCAACTTCAGAGCTGATTGATTGGTTAAAGCTTTTAATGTCGGATGAGCTTCCGGATGAAATTTTAAAGAATGCTGATTCATCTAAGGCCATACCTCCCTTATATGGTGCTTTGTTAAAAAATGAACAAGACGTTCAGCTGCTTGAGAGATTAGCTTTTATGTCTAGGCGCGATCAATCTAAGTAATAAATGTTAATCAATCTCTTTCATACAGTTCGATCAGCAGGTGTTCCTTGTACTTTAAGGGAGCTCTTAGATCTTCTGGGAGCATTAGAAAAGAATGTAGCTTTTGCTGACATGAATGATTTCTACTTTCTTGCCCGTACTGTTTTGGTTAAAGATGAGAAGCATTACGATAAATTTGATCGTGCATTTGAAATTTATTTTAAGGGAATAGAGACTCTTGAAGATATTTTTGAAGCGCTTATTCCAGAAGATTGGTTGCGCAAGGCATTTGAGAAAGAGTTAGATCCTGAGGAGCTAAAAAAAATTAAATCCCTAGGCGGTCTCGAAAAACTCCTTGAGGAATTTCAAAAGCGAATGGAAGAGCAGAAAGAAAGACACGAGGGTGGCAATAAGTGGATTGGAACTAATGGGACATCTCCATTTGGTAATAATGGGCAAAACCCCGAGGGAATAAGAGTCGGTGGCGAGGGCGGTCAAAAGAAGGCTGTTAAAGTTTGGGAGCAAAGACAATATTCAAATCTAGATGACTCCGTAGAAATTGGTACTCGAAATATTAAAATGGCATTGAGAAGGTTAAGAAAATTTGCCAGGCAGAGTAATGAATATGAATTAGATATGGATGGCACCATCAAATCAACTGCTAAAAATGCGGGTATTCTTGATATCAATATGATTCGCGAGCGAACAAATCATGTAAAGGTTCTTATTTTTTTTGATGTAGGTGGCTCGATGGATCCTTACATTAAACTCTGTGAAGAGCTATTTTCTGCGCTGAAAACAGAATTTAAACATTTAAAGTACTTTTACTTCCATAATTGTGTCTATGAGTCTGTTTGGGAAGACAATAGAAGACGAAGCCAGGAAAGGTTTTTAGTTCAAGATATTATTAACAAGTACACAGCTGACTACAAAGTCATTTTTGTGGGCGATGCTACTATGGCTCCATACGAGATTACTAATGCCGGTGGCAGTATAGAGCACTGGAATGAGGAGCCTGGTGGTGCGACTATTAAGAAAATGTGTGCTCATTTCTCCAGAGTTGCTTGGTTAAATCCTGTTCCTGATGATCATTGGGACTATACTTCATCACTGTGTATTATTAGAGATCTTGTGGAGCAAAGAATGTTTCCGTTAACCTTAAAAGGCCTAGAGGATGGCATGTCTGAATTATCAAAATGAATAACTTAACTACAGCAAAAAGAAGTGGAATTAAATGGGGACCATTCACCATGAGAATACCATTTATCCATATTAAATTTAGAGCACCTGAATTCCTGCAAGGCCTAGTTATTTCTGGAGCCACAGCTTTTGCTGCTGCACCTCTAGCCATGAAGTTAGGCTTAACTTTTGAAGAGGCGATTGCATTAAGTATGGTTGCAGGCATTTTTATTTCCTCTGGTCCACTACTCTTTGGTGAGCCCATGGCCCCAGGCTGGGTAACTCCGGCTGTGCCAATAGTTATGGGTGCGCTTGCAGCAGCTGGTTATTATGGCGTACCTCAAGATGGCGCTTCATCTTGTATTGATGGGGTGTGTAAGTATCACCCTGAAGCTTTTCAGTTTATGGCAGCTATGTGTTTTGAGTTTACAGCCCTTATTTTGATATTAGGTTTAACTGGATGGGGAAAGCTCTTGGTTGAAAAAATTCCAAATGGTTTGAAAGCTGGGATTATTTTAGGGGCAGCTCTTGCAGCCTTCTATCAAGTTTTTTATGAAGATTTTGATGCCTATATGGCACAACCTATTTCAATGACAATTGCCATAGGTCTTTGCGTGATTACCACTTTCTCAAATCCTTTTAAGAGATTAGCTGCAAACAATAAATTTTTTGAGGTCATTGGATCTTTAGGTCTGCTTCCGGGTTTTGTTATTGCTGGATTTGCTGCATTTATATTTCAGGAAGTAACTTTTAACATTCAATGGGGATTTCAAATTCCTGCCGTCGGAAGTTTGATTGAAAAAACTTCGCCACTATTTATTGGATTGCCTACTGCTCAGATGTTCGTAGATGCTTTGCCTCTTGTCATTATAGGGTACATGTTGCTGTTTGGTGATTTGGTAACCGCGACAGAAGTTCTGAAAGATGCTCAAAAACATCGTGATGATGAGCAGCTACCGATTGATCTTAATAGATCTCATTTATCAGTAGGTATTAGAAATTTACTTGCATCTATCATTAATCCATTCTTTCCAACCCAGGGCGCTCTATGGACTGGCGTTCATGTTGTTGTTGCTGATGCATGGAAGAAAGGACCGAAGCAAATGGAGTCTATTTTTGATGGCATTGGATCCTATTACTTGATGGGCATACCATTTTTATATTTTACACTTCCTTTCGTAACTTTGATGCAGCCGCTGATGGTAATGGCTCTTACTCTTACTTTAATCTTAACTGGGTTTGCTTGTGCATATATTGCTATGTCTATTCCAAAGAAAAACTCTGAAATGGCCACAGCTTTATTGATTGCTTTCTTTATAACTTTTTATAGTGCATGGGTTGGCTTGATTATTGGATTGTTGCTTTGTATTTTCGTTGACGGTTTCGACGAAGAGGCCGCATGAATAAATTTGCCCTAGAGATTACTAATTTAAAAAAAACTTATGACTCAGGTGCTGTTGCCCTAAAGGGAATTAACCTCACCGTAGCCGAGGGTGATTTTTTTGCTTTGCTGGGTCCCAACGGAGCAGGGAAGTCATCTACGATTGGGATCATTGGCTCACTTGTTACAAAAACTGACGGCAAAGTTAAAATCTTTGACATAGACATAGATAAAAATTTTCCAGAAGCCAAAAGAATGCTTGGTGTTGTATCTCAAGAAATAAACTTTAATAACTTTGAAAAAGTGATGGACATTGTCACCACTCAAGCTGGTTTCTATGGAATTCCATTGGCGCTAGCGAAAGAAAAAACTGAAACAGTACTAAAGCGCCTGGGTTTATGGGATAAAAGAGATGAGCAAGCTAGAAATTTATCAGGCGGATTTAAAAGAAGGCTTATGATTGCCAAGGCATTAATCCATGAGCCTAAATTACTCATTCTTGATGAGCCAACTGCTGGAGTAGACATAGAGCTACGAAGAGAGATGTGGGATTTTTTAAGAGAAATTAATGAAGCTGGAACTACTATCATATTAACAACCCATTACTTAGAAGAAGCAGAGCAGCTATGTAAAAACATAGCAATTATTGATCATGGTGACCTGGTTGAAAATACCAGTATGAAAAATTTACTCAGTCGACTGGATGTTCAGGGATTTATTTTGGACGTTAATGAGCCTTTAGAAACAGCACCAGTAATTCCAAATTTTTTATTGGTCTTAGATGACCCATTGACTCTTAGCGTTGCCATTCAAAAAGATCAATCTATCAATGAGCTGTTTCAGCATCTGTCTGAGCAAGGCATTCAAGTCAATTCTCTGAGAAACGAATCAAATAGGTTAGAAGAGATGTTTATTGAAATGGTTAAAAAGAGCTCATCATGAATAGAAGAAGCGAAATACTTGTTGGTTTAACTACTCTTATTAGAAAGGAGATTAAGCGATTTTTAAGAATCTGGGTTCAAACTCTTGTTCCCCCAGCTGTAACCATGTCCTTGTACTTTGTTATTTTTGGATCATTGATAGGACCGCGAATAGGCTCCATGGATGGCTTAGACTACATACAATTTATGATACCTGGGCTTATCATGATGTCGGTCATCACAAATTCATATGCGAATGTTGTCTCATCTTTTTACTCTGTAAAATTTCAGAAATCTATTGAGGAGCTCCTTGTTTCTCCAATGCCAAACTGGGCAATATTAGTTGGATTTGTGGCGGGTGGTGTATGTCGAGGTGTAATTATTGGCTTTATAGTATTTTGCGTGAGCCTATTATTCTATCCAGCTTTTACTGTTGTTAATCCTGCGCTTACTATTACGGTTTTATTTTTAACAGCAATACTATTTTCATTAATGGGATTTATTAATGCGGTATTTGCTGATAGCTTCGATGATATTTCCATCATCCCAACTTTTGTATTAACTCCGTTAATTTATTTAGGTGGTGTGTTTTATTCTATTAATATTCTTCCAGATATTTGGAGAAATATATCGATGGCGAATCCAATGCTGTACGTTGTTAATACCTTTAGAGAAGGGATGCTTGGTGTCAGCGATGTGTCTATTCCATTTGCGCTATCTATGATCGTTCTATTTATCGTTTTGCTCAGCTCAGCTTGTTTATACTTGCTCAACAAAGGAATTGGAATTCGACAGTGAACTCTAAGCATTTAGGCAAAGATACTCTATATCAGCTAGAAACTTATTCTCCTTCATTTTTAGATGCCGTTAAACGAAATTCCCCAAAGGAAGCAGCAATATATTTTGGCCATGATTACTGGAATGCTTATGAATTTTCATACCTAAACTCAAAGAGACAACCGGTATTGGAATCATTGGAAATTAAAATTCCCATGACGTCCACTCATACCGTTGAATCTAAATCATTAAAATTGTATTTGGCATCATTCTTTAATAAAAAATTTAATGATCCTAAAAAAGCTTATGGTTTAATTGCCAAGGATCTTAGCAAGCTATTAAAGACAGATGTTTCTGTTAAGAAAAAAGTCCGCTACCAAAATGCACCCAAGTCTATTTTGTTAAATAAGAGTGTGAAAAGGATACCTAAAAATAAAGTCATAAAGTTTGAAGGGTTTAGATCAATCTGCCCCGTTACTTCTCAGCCGGACTGGGCAAATATCTATTTCTATTCCACCAGCAATGCTATAGAGCCAAAGCCGCTCCTTAAACTCCTCAGGTCTTATAGAACTCGTGGAGACTTTCACGAAGCCTGCATTGAATCTATATTCTTCTCTATGATCGATGGCTTGGATTTAGAAGATTTGACTGTCTATGGTCGATTCCTAAGAAGAGGGGGGATAGACATCAATCCCATAAGATCGATGTCTCGAAAAATACTTTTTCAAAATTTTAGGGACAGCACTCAGTAACTAAAAATCAAATACTTTATAAGATTTAAAGTGATCCTAGGTATGTATCAAGCCTTTCCTTGTTGGTCACAAATCCAGCTTTCACAGACGCTACTTTTGTTTGAATAGCATCCATATTTGATAACGATCCACCCACTTGGATTACACCAACCATTGCCATCATTGAGTGAGGAGTGCACTGATAAACATACACACCTTCTTTATTAACGGTCACAGTAACGTCTTGGCTCATGGCACCATTCCAGGCGTTAGCGCCTTCTGGGATCATTCCCTCGATCGAGGCTGAGTTATGAGCCATATCCGTTGCTTTGAAAGTAACGGTATCTCCAACAGCTGCTTTGACTACTGCAGGCTCAAATACCATAAATCCTTCTATTCCGCTGTTCAACATTTTAACCTCATGATTAGCAGCCGAAGTAAATACACCAAAGACAGAAAGAAATAGCGCTAAAAATGTTCTAAATTTCATTGTTGATTCCTATTAAAGATTTAAAAATGATATTATGCATACTTATAATTAATTATCAATATTTTATATATTGTATATAAGATAATTATCTGAAATAAATAAGAAATCGGAACCCTCTATGTATATTTGTTTTGTATAATTCATTCTCGGAAGAGTGTCTGAGTGGTTTAAGGTGCTTGCTTGGAAAGTAAGTGTGGGGTAACCCACCGTAGGTTCGAATCCTATCTCTTCCGCCACTATTGGTTTATAAATTTTCTACCTTGATCATTTCACACAACCTAGATAAACTTGAAATTTAGCTACCACACAATGAAGAAATTTTTTAACGACATAGCCGATGCTTTGAACATGCTAGCCGGCATTGAAAGCGCATTAAATATTACCGACTTTAGCCCAAACGAGCTTAAGGTTTTTTATACAATCATATCAAATGAAGCTAAGTCAGGAAGCCATTGCAATATTACCGATGTAGTGCAGTCATCCGGAATGTCACGATCAACTGTCTATAAAACACTTCGAAAACTTTCAGGTGAGGGCATCATTGCTTTGGATCAATCTCCTGATGACAAACGGGAATACTTAATCAGTTTTTCTTAAAGACCACATAAAGCTTGAAAAATTTTTTTACACTCTCCTTGACTACTTTTGTCTTTTCTTCAGCTCTTTGGATTATTTGGTTTTTTTTTGTTGTTCAGATAGAAGGAAACCCTAACTGGCTAGGAAGTTTATTTTACTTGCCGCATGCAGCTAGGGTCTTATGTGTAGTATATTTTGGCTGGAAGGCTATTCCAGCTCTATTTCTTGCCGAGCTTTGGGGCCCAAACTTTAGTCTTTTAGATATCGAAAGCCTGATCAATGTCATACCAGGATTGTTAAGCGTACTTTCAGTTCCATTGGCATTGCAGACTCTGTATTGGTTTGGTTTCCCTTTAGGCAATACTTCCGGAAGCCCATTAAACAAAAGAAATTATAAACATATTGCCTTGATAACTATGATCTCAGCAATATACAACTCTCTATTCGTTAATCTCGTACTTACAAAGTTTTCTATGGGCTCAAGTGAGATAGGTATAGATCAAATCGTTAGATTTTTTGTCGGTGACATGCTTGGCACAACAATAGTCTTGGCGTTCTTAGTGCTTAGTTTAAGGCCACTTTTAAAATCACAGAAAGTTAACTAGTTGCTATCCACTCATCAATAATATCTTCCAAGATGAAGAGGGGGACGATGCCTTGATCTAGGACGATTGTATGAAATTTTCTTATATCAAATTTTTCACCCAATGCATCCTGAGCTTTCTTTCTTAGTTCTAGTATTTTTAACATACCCATTTTGTAACTAGTCGCCTGTCCTGGCCAGACTATGTATCGCTCGATCTCAACTCTTACTTCTGTATCAGACATTCCAGTCGTTTTTTTCATGTAAGCCATTGCTTCTTCTCTGGTCCATCTTTTGTAATGCATCCCAGTATCTACAACCAATCGGTTGGCTCTAAACATTTCACTTTGAAGCACTCCAAGTTCGTCATAGAGATTTTTTGTCATACCAACCTCAACAGCAAGTTGTTCAGAATACAGAGCCCATCCTTCTGTAAAAGCAGAGGTTCTGTAACCCATTTTTCTATAAAGAGTTAAATCTTCATTTTCTTGGTTTAATGCAATTTGAAAGTGATGACCTGGTACTGCTTCGTGAAAGGTCAGTGTTCTCATGCCAAAGGTAGGAGTTTGCTTAATGTCATAAAGATTTGCATAAAACACTCCTGGACGCGAACCATCTAGGGCAGGGGCTTGATAGTATCCTCCTGCGGCAGTTTGTTCTGAGTATTCAGGTATTGCTCTTACTTCTACCGGGCTTACTGGAAATCTTGCAAAGTATGGCCTAACGTCTTCTTCGGCTTCTTTAACCATCTGATTATAGTCTGCAACAACAATCTCTTTTCTGTCGGGCGTATCGGGGTATAAGAAATCTGGATTCTCATTCAGATCATTCATCATTTCTCCAACAGGCTTATTAACTTGATAGCCAAGCTGAAGAAAAATTTCTTTCATTCTTGCGCCAATGCGATCAACCTCTGAGAGTCCTATTTGATGGATCTCTTCGGCGCTGTAATCGGTGGTTGTATAGGATCTTAGTCTTGCTTCATAAAATGCATCACCATTTGGTAAAGACCAAACCCCATGATTCATATTTGCATATTCATAATTAGATTCAAAAAAACCTAAGATAGATTTAAATCCTGATTTCACATCCGATGCTATGACCGCGCTTAATGCAGTTTTTAGCTCTTCAGATTTTTGCTCATCAATATCCAATGCAT
>Ga0233444_10006569_pt1 | contig 10359 bp, 5 predicted proteins | sample SI_124_October20_6_FD_182792 | JGI IMG/M metagenome (GOLD analysis project Ga0233444, IMG submission 182792) | Seawater microbial communities from Saanich Inlet, British Columbia, Canada - SI_124_October2016_10_MG | ecosystem: Environmental > Aquatic > Marine > Inlet | place: Canada: British...
AACAGTGGCTGAAGACCCAGCCAGATCAACGGCTAAACCTGGCTACAGCTTACTTCTATAGCGACTCCTATAATGATCTTGCCTTATTGCAAGCAGTAGGTCACCCGGTAGCAGTCGATGCTGATACTCTTTTACAGGCCCATGCGACTGCCGAGGGCTGGTGCCAACTTAGTTTACGCACCTAAAACGCACACGAGCACCCATTCAGCAAGTTACCTCGCAGACATTAATCACGTTTCACAGAGACTGGTGTAAGCATCAGCATCTAGCAGTTGCTGTAGGTCATCAATGTCATTAAGACGCAACTTACAGATCCAACCCTTGCCATGGGGGTCAGTATTGACCAGCTCCGGCTCATCTTCAAGCTGGGTATTGACATCGATCACTACGCCTGCGATGGGAACAAATAAATCAGCTGCTGCCTTGACAGATTCAATCACTCCAAATTCATCACCGTTGCATAATTTAGCATCAACCTGAGGTAATTCAACGAACACCACATCACCCAACTGCTGCTGGGCAAATTCGGTAATCCCAATGATTACGGTACCGTCACCTTTATCCAGTACCCACTCATGACTAGCAGAATACTTCAATTCACTTGGTATAGACATTGGTTATCTCCTATAAAACCCATTAACAAATTATATCTGATGTGTCATTGTAACGACTGCTGGATCAGCTGCAAGAGTCTGGTTAAAAGGAGTTCGGCAGAGTCAAGGGAGGCAATGCTAAACCCAAATCAATAACACGTTGCATCAGAGCACATTTGACAGACGGTAGTTGGCGCAACGTGCCCAGGCTTAAATTACGCCAGCAGTAAGACCGTATATTTTGGGTACCATGTAAACGGGATAAGACTGCTGTTAGCGCCATCAGGTGCAAGTTATCACGTTGACGCCGACGCTGGTAACGTTGTAATACTGGCAAACTGGAAAAATCTGCCCCTCGTCGGTACGCATAGCCCAAAATTTCGGTCAAGGCAACCACATCCAGCAAACCAAGATTAGTACCCTGTGCTAACAAAGGATGCATGATGTAAGCTGCATCACTCAGCAAAGCCATAGCTGGACGAACATAACTTTTGACATGTTGCTGACGTAAGGGAGCACATAAGCGGGAATCAACAGCCAACACTGATCCCAGACGACATGCAACCACCTGCCCTAAGGCCTGACAAAAGTCATCTGCATCCAGTGCCATTAATGAAACTGCCTGGGCTGGTTGAACCAACCAAATGAGCACACAACGATTTTGGCCAGCAGTTACAGGGAGTGGCAACAAGAGTAACGAGCCAGTAGCAGTAAAACATTGCCAGACAGTATCTTGATGGGATTGAGCTAACTGCACCTGGGCGTTAATCATACAGTATGAGTGATCCCACGTCTGTAGGGCAAAGCCTGCCAAAAATCGACTATTGGAATGAGCCCCATCAGCACCAACTACCAAGCTGGCGGTGAGTCGAGTGCCATCGTCCAGGTTTAGCTCACGTCCACATCCCAAACGAAACATGGATAAATCCTGCAAGGAAACACCCGTATAACAGATTATGCTAGACCGTTGTGCTAGTTGTCGGTGCAAAGCTAATGTGACACAACGGTCTGCAACGATAAAGCCCAGTTCATCACGGTGCAGTTCAGTCGCTTGGAAAGTGAGATCCTGAGTGCTGCAGCTATCCCAAACCTGTACACCACGATATGGTTTTAGCTGACCTGTTGAAGCTAATTCTGGCCATATCCCGACCCGTTGCAGCAGGTGGCAAGATGAGCCAGACAACGCCGACACACGCAAACCGGCCAAGTCGTCTGGGCAATCTTCAGCACAACCCCAAGCATCAGCACTGACTAAAGCAACCCGAAAACCCACATCATCTAAAGCACAGGCCAAGCTACTCCCCACTATACCATCTCCGATAATAGCGATATCATAATGATTAGGGGCTTTAATCATGGAGTTAACTCAAATATTGTATACAAAGCTCGGAAACTAAAATAGTTTCAACAAAATTGTTTGTGTAACCACACAACGGATAGAATGGTAAGGTATCTGACAGATACAGCTTGACCCGATGTAACCGGAACTGCCACAAGCAATGACTTCTATCATACTGGCTGGTTAAGATTATTGAATCAGCTGCCGCCCATACTGACACTCTAAATAAGCAGTGTGTTCATCATATCTTGATGAAGCTCAATTGGTTCACGATCAATAAACTAAGATCGCTAGTCAGTAGTAAAATATTAACAGCCAGTATCATATGTGGTAGCTTCGATGTATTTACAATAAGTGGCTAACATCGTTGCAAATAAAGTGAATCATCCCATTAGCAAATGACGGATATCCGCCAATACTTGAGCCAGATAAGTGGTAAAACGAGCAGAGTCAGCACCATTAACAGCACGGTGATCATAGGATAAAGACAACGGCATTATCAGTCTTGGTTGAAAGATACTGCCATCCCAACGAGGCTGAATTTCAGCTTTTGAAATGCCCAGTATAGCTACTTCCGGGGTATTGACTATGGGAGTAAATGCACTACCACCGATACTACCCAGACTAGAAATAGTAAAGCAGCCTCCTTGCATATCTTTTGGGACGAGCTTCTCATTTTGAGCTTTCTGAACTACAGCAGTAACTTCATCAGCTAATTGCCAGATGGTCTTCTGATCAACATTTTGTAATACGGGCACCACCAGACCAGACTTAGTATCTACTGCTACACCAATATGCACGTAGTGCTTGTACACTAAATGTTCGTCATCAGCATCCAAGGACATATTAAATTGGGGGTATTGGCGTAAAGCTTGAGCACAGGCTTTCAACATAAATGGCAACAATGTTAAACGGACGCCCCGCTTTTCTGCTTCAGATTTCATATCCTTGCGAAAGGCTTCCAAATCCGTGATGTCAGCATGATCAAATTGGGTTACATGGGGGACATTCAGCCAACTTCGAGTCATATTACGAGCAGTCAAGCGATGGATTTTACGCATCTTAACCCGCTCAATCGGGCCAAACTGACTGAAATCAATGAGTGGTAATGATTCTATGGCATGTGACTGAGGCTGGTTCAATCGCTGTTTGACGAAATCATGAATGTCTTCCTTCAACAGGCGATTTTTAGGCCCACTTCCTACAACCTGAGTCAAGTCTATACCTAGCTTACGAGCTAGCATGCGCACCGCTGGACCCGCGTGTACTGACTTGAGTGTACCATGATCAGCATGCGTTCGGGTCGTTTTCGCAGTCAAAGCGGTTTGCACAGGCGCCTGAGATATCACTTGGCCCTGTTGCTTCAGGGATTCCTGTGGCATTGGTTGAGCCTGTTGCTCAGGGGGTTCTACCCCCCCTGTCTCAGCAACATTCATAATGGCAATGGCATCCCCTTCATTAATTTGTATACCTTCCTGAACCAATAATTCAGTGATCTGACCTGCATAGGGCGAAGGAATTTCCATACTTGCCTTATCGGTTTCAAGCACTACAATAACGTCACCAGCTAGTAGCTCAGCACCAGTCTGTACGGCTACCTCAATAACCTCGACATTACTCACACCACCTAATTCAGGCACTCGTACTGTTTTGGACTCATTTTTAGCAGTTAGTGCTTGGCCCTCATTTGAGGCCACTATAGTTTCTGGAGCCAATGTAGAGGTGGCTTTCGGACTGGTGTCTGATTGATCATCAATTGGCTTAACAGTAGTAAAATCTAATAGTGGATCACCCTGACTACAGCTGTCACCCAACGCAAGGTGCATCACGGTGATGGTGCCATCCTGATCAGCCGGTATTTCCATGGAGGCTTTGTCTGTTTCCAACACAATCAGTGAATCGCCTTCACTGACGGTATCACCCACCGCTACACTCAGTTCAATGACCTCAACATCAGTAGCGCCGCCCAGGTCTGGAATATACATTGTCTTATCAGTCATACAATTATCTCTAACCAAGCTGCTTATAAACAAACCGGATTTGATTTGTTGGGGTCGATGTTGAATTGCTTTATAGCATCTGCCACTACCTCTGGCTGGAGCATTCCATCTTCAACCAGGGCCTGTAAAGCAGCTATAATAATAAAGTAACGGTTTACTTCGAAAAACTCCCGGAGTTTTTCCCGGGTATCACTACGACCATAGCCATCGGTACCTAACACCTTGTAAGTAGCAGGAACATATTCACGGATCTGATCAGCAAAAGCTCTCACATAATCAGTAGCTGCAATAACCGGACCTGGGCGACCTTCAAGACAGGTTTCCACATAGGTTTTACGTACTTTAGCGGTTGGATTGAGCAAGTTCCAGCGGCATACTTCTCGCCCTTCTCGTCCTAGCTCATTAAAACTGGTGGCACTCCAGATATCAGCACCCACTTTGAAGTCTTTGGCTAATAGGGTGGCGGCGGCTTCTAATTCGCGCAAAATAGTGCCACAACCAAGTAACTGCACACGCTTTTTAAGCTTTGGGTTTTGCTGGCGTAGCAAGTACATACCCTTAACGATACCTGCCTCTACGCCTTGGGGCATCTCTGGCTGGTGGTAATTTTCATTCATGACCGTAATGTAATAGAACTTATTTTCCTGATCCTGATACATACGCCGCATGCCATCCTGAATTATCACGGTTAATTCATAAGCATAGGTAGGATCATAAGAAATACAGTTAGGAACCATATTAGCCATAACATGACTATGGCCATCTGCATGTTGCAAGCCCTCACCATTGAGAGTTGTACGACCTGCTGTGGCACCAATCAAAAAGCCCCGAGCCTGGCTGTCGCCAGCAGCCCACGTTAAGTCACCTACCCGCTGAAAACCAAACATAGAGTAGAAGATATAGAACGGGATCATGGCATAGTTATTGTTACTGTAAGATGTAGCACAAGCCAACCAAGCACAAAATGCTCCTGATTCGTTAATCCCTTCCTCCAGAATTTGGCCGGTCTGGTCTTCACGATAGTACATAATCTGATCAGAGTCATGAGGCGTGTATTTCTGTCCCTCTGCAGTATAAATTCCTAACTGGCGGAACATGCCTTCCATACCAAAGGTGCGTGCTTCATCCGGTATAATAGGAACAATACGCTGCCCAATATTTGCGTCTTTAACCAAAGCAGTAAGGGTACGTACGAACGACATGGTGGTAGAGATTTTCCGTTTGCCACTGGACTTAAGCTGCCCAGCCATAATATCCAGGGCCGGGGTCAATAGCGGCTTGAACGTGGCTCGCCGATAAGGCAGTTCACCACCAAGGGCGTGTCGCTTAGCTCGCATGTATTTCATTTCCGGCGTGTCTTCAGCCGGACGATAGTAAGGCACCTGCTTAACCTGTTCATCGGTTAATGGAATATTGAACCGATCACGGAAAGCCAACATATCATCCATGCCCAGCTTTTTTAGGGAATGGGTCGGATTTTTAGCTTCGCCAGACTGCCCCATACCATATCCCTTAACAGTCTGCGTCAGGATGACTGTAGGTTGGCCAGTGTGGTGAATTGCCGCATAATAGGCAGCATAAACCTTATAGGGATCATGACCTCCACGGTTAAGGGCCATAATGTCATCATCAGACAAATGTTCAACCATTTGTTTTAATTTGTCATACTTGCCAAAAAAATGCTTACGGGTATAAGCTCCCCCCATGGCCTTGTAATTCTGCAATTCACCATCAACCACTTCATCCATACGCTTTTGCAGCAAGCCATGCTCATCCTTTTCAAACAGAGGATCCCAGTGACGTCCCCACATAACCTTAATGACATTCCAACCAGCACCACGAAAAATACCTTCTAGTTCCTGAGTAATCTTGCCATTACCTCGTACTGGACCATCCAGTCGTTGTAGATTACAGTTGATCACAAAGATGAGATTATCCAGCTTCTCACGCCCAGCCAAGGCAATGGAACCAAGCGATTCTGGTTCATCGGTTTCTCCGTCACCCACAAACGCCCACACTTTGCGGTCCCCATGATCTACCAGCTTACGCTGTTGCTGGTATCTCATCACATGTGCCTGATAGATAGCTTGGATGGGACCCAAACCCATAGAAACGGTGGGAAACTGCCAATAGTCAGGCATCAACCAAGGGTGAGGATAAGAAGATAAACCATGGCCATCTACTTCACGGCGGAAGTTATCCATCTGGGCATCGGTCAGACGCCCTTCTAGATAGGATCGGGCGTAAATACCAGGTGCAATATGTCCCTGGTAGAATACCAAGTCACCTTCCTGCTGATCCTTAGGACCACGGAAAAAGTAGTTAAACCCAACATCGTATAAGGTAGCAGCGGAGGAAAAACTAGAAATATGGCCACCCAAACCCTCATCATTGTCATTAGCTCGAATCACCATGACCATGGCATTCCAGCGAATCAAAGAACGAATCCGCCGTTCCATAAACAGGTCACCTGGCATGCGTTGTTCATGTTTAATACTGATGGTATTGCAGTAGGGAGTAGTTAATGTTAAGTCTACAGGAGTTCCTGTTGTTGTTGCCTTATTAACCAGCTTGCGCAAAATAAAGCGAGCACGTTCTACACCTTCGTGACGAACAACTGACTCAAATGCATCAAGCCATTCTTGAGTTTCAATCGGATCTATATCAGTCGTGTTATCTTGCACATTCGTCCCCAAAGTGGTGTTGCGGTCTGCTAAAGATAAATCTATCACACAGGCCTACGGTGTTAAGGTTAAGCATGGATTAAAAATCCACCTATCAATACGCTGCGTTTAAGCCTATACGTGAACGTAATAAACATTGTAGAAATTATAGTAATGGTTACGAGACCTCAATTGCATTCAGAATATTTTTGGCACAATTTAAACAGCTTTAATGTTTAAGTTGCTAACCATCTAGAAGTTGTTTTTTAATGAACAAATACTCAGATTAGCTAGTCTTGTCTAGCCAGGTGTAAGCAATTGCATTTCAACCTTTGTTATCACTGAAAAACTTCGTAAATATCAGGCAGACAAGACTTAATACAGTTAATGGAGTCAACTTTCGATGCGGCTACAAGGATCTTTTACTGATTGCAGTATTGTACATGAATGCTTTGGCATGCCATTACGCCAAGTTATTTTTAAATACTTTTTATTTACCAAATCTTAATTATCTAGGGGGTGCACATAAGTTTAAGCAGTCAATTTACTTTTAGAAATGTTACATTAAAATCACTACAAATGCCATATCTGACAACCAGACCAATGTTTCTTGATTATTCCATGAATTGCTATAGAGCTTCCAATGCAACGATTACAAGCTCGTATTGACGGTTACAGACGAACTGTGGTGATGGGGAAGTGTCCAAAAGATCGGCACGTTAATAACAGATAAACCTGGTAAGCCATCCGACAGAAATCCAAAATCCTCAGCAAAGCCAGTTTGTAAAGCCATTGGCAATTTTTTAGTTGGCTGGTTCCAAATAATCATGGAACCAGACCACCTTGAACTGACCCTGTCTGGCTACAACAGGATGATCTAACAAATATATGGTCGACGCCCTATCATATGTAATACAAGATCAAGATATAGTGATTATATTTGCAGCATCCTTATAAATTGAATAAGTAAAAAACACGATATAGTGAACTTATATCAATCTGGATTACTGATACTAATTATGGTTACAGGAGCGCCTAGAATCTATAGCGCTCATTTAATCATGTCTGAATAGGTAATACTTTCGGCGTAACCTTTTTTCGTATTAGCAACATGGTAGCATTTTCCAACATGAGGATCATGGACGGCACGACCAACAGAATCAGCAAGGTGCCTAATAATAGGCCAAAAACAATTGAGACGGCCATTGGAATCAAAAACTGGGCTTGCAAGGAAGTTTCAAACAAAATGGGAGCCAGACCTGCAATAGTAGTAAGAGAGGTCAATAAGACTGCCCGCAAGCGTTGGCAGGATGCTTCGATAACCGCTGCATAGGGATCCATACCACGTTCTTTCAAGCGCTTATAGAATGTGATCAGCACAATGCTGTCATTAATTATAATTCCAGATAAACCGAACAGCCCAAACATTGACATGATGGTCAAATCTATTTCTAACAGTGCGTGACCAAAGATGGCCCCAGTTAAACCAAAGGGGATGGTAAACATCACTGCCAGGGGCCAAGTGTATGATGAAAATACCCAAGCCAGAATAATATAAATCAGGATCAGTGCTAATATCAAGCCTATCTTCATATCGTGCAGGGTTTCATCTTGATTAGCTTTATTGCCTTTAAAACTTATATTGACGCTGTGTTTACGTTCTGTGGCTAGCACAATACCCGCTTCCAGTTTACGGATAATCTCACCGGCATTGGTAGACTGAATATCCACGTCTGCCTTGATGATAGCAGTCAAATCACCATCGTTGCTACGAAATAAATCAATCCCCTGACGTACAGTGAAATTAACCAAATCAATCAGCGGCACCGAATGGCCCGAACTCAGAATAATTGGCATATTATAGAGGGTATTGAGGTTATTGCGATCCCTATCGCTAAGCATGACCCGCACATCAATTTCCTCGCTGCCCTGATAAAAACTCTGTACTTTAAGTCCGTCAAAGGCTGCCCTCAGTTGGCGGCCAATATCGGTGGTACTGACACCCAGTGTTTTCCCCTGTGGCGTCAGTGAGAAAACAAACTGCTCAGAACCAAAGTCAAGATTGTCATCAATATTCAATACGCCATCAAAAGATTGTAAGTGATGCTGCAGTTCTAATGAAACCTGTTTCAACTTATCGGCATTAGCCCCGGTAACGAACATTTCAATAGGTTTTCCTGGGGGGCCAGATGCAGGCTGGTCAATGATCAATTTTTCCAATCCTGCAAGTCGTGGCAGTTTGCTGTGCCACAATGCAATAAATTCAGCATTAGTCACGGTACGATTTGTGTCATTGTTAAGCTCAGCCCTAACCATACCAATCCGTTCTGATGATACAGGGTTTTCCTGACCAGTGGCAGATTGGCCGAAATAGGTCACTCGTTCACGCACTAGGTCACCACCCAACTCAATTTCAGTCTCAAGCAAAGCTTGCTCAATTTTTTTCAGGTAATCACCCCGGGTTTGATCTGAAGTTCCAGAGGCAAACTGTACAGAAGCTCGTAAAGTATCACTATCTACTTCTGGGAAAAAGGTAAAGGGCAGGCGACCACCCACCATCATGCCAATGGCAATCACTAAGGCTGCTATAGCACAAGCAAGAGTTGCCATTCGGAAATTAACTGCCAGTGTTACCAAAGGACGAAAAATGTGGTTTTTAAAGTCATTAAATCCAGTATCAAAGCGCCGCCTTAGCCAGGAAACTTGTTTTTTTTGCTGCTTTTTCAAGCTATGATGCAAGTGGCCAGGTAGTATCAGGAAGCATTCAATCAGTGAAACAATGATGACGCATATAACAATCACGGGAATATCCTTGATGATAGCACCCATGGGACCGTCCACCAGCATCATCGGTAAGAAAGCTGCTACCGTAGTCAATGATGCCGCAACCACTGGTGCAAACATACGTTGAGCACTACTTAGTGCAGCTGATAATGATGACTCTCCTTGTTGGACATGCGTTAGAGTGTCTTCCCCTACAACAATAGCATCATCCACAATAATCCCAAGTGCCATAATCATGCCAAACAAGCTCAGCATATTGATGGTACCACCTTGCAAATACATCACACCCCAGGTAGCTAGCAGGCAAGCAGGTATACCCATGGTGACCCAGAAGGCTACTCGTGCGTTCAGAAATAAGAATAACAGGATAACTACCAGGATCAGTCCATAAAAGCCATTATCAATTAGCAAATTGATACGTTGTTGCAACATCTTCCAGGATTCATCATAGACGATAATATTGATATTATCAGGATAACGGTCGCGAGCATCGGATACCCAATTGTTCATAATACGAGCTGACTTAAGGGTAGATTCAGTCTTACCGCGCATAACACGTAACTGGATAGCAGGTTTACCCTGATGGAAAATAGTGGTTTGATCTTCTTTAGAACGCAGGCTTATTGCCGCCACATCTCCCAGACGCACCAATTGTGACTTGTTCTTCGTTAACAGTGGCAATTGTTCAAAGCTTGCGACATCACGCACCTTACCAATAGCGCGTAATTGCTTGGTAACCTGATTACGACCGGCTGAGCCAGCAGAAATATCTTGACTCTGTTGACGGATTAGATCAGCCATGTTGTTCAAGGTAAGACCAAGACTATGCAGGGTTTCAGTATCTACCTGAATTGCAATTTCTTGCTCTGGCAAACCAGTGAATAAAACCTTATTGATGCCACGGTTGATCAACTCTTTTTCTGCTTGTCGTGCAAGTGTAATCAGTTCCACTGCTGGACCATCAGTAGTAATCAATATAT
>Ga0233444_10006570_pt1 | contig 10357 bp, 18 predicted proteins | sample SI_124_October20_6_FD_182792 | JGI IMG/M metagenome (GOLD analysis project Ga0233444, IMG submission 182792) | Seawater microbial communities from Saanich Inlet, British Columbia, Canada - SI_124_October2016_10_MG | ecosystem: Environmental > Aquatic > Marine > Inlet | place: Canada: British...
CAGGCGGTGCCCATTGCATAGTACCCGAGTTAGAATCAAAGTACGGAATACCTTTAATATCTGTAGGCTCCCATAGCGACAAACGAATGTCAATTAAGTGTGAATTTTTAAGTTGATTTGTAATCTGCCCTACAATATCGGATTTACCAATACCTGGAGGCCCCCAAAGAAACAAAGGACGTTTCTTTTTAAATGCTCGCGTAATGCTTTTCTTTGCACCATTTGGCGATACAGTTCTAATTGCAGTATTTTCCATAATATATTCCTCTTGTGTTGTGTTCAGTGCCATACGTTATTTCTAAGTATGTATATATAATAACACCGATTTTACAAAAGGTCAACCTATTTTGGTATCTTTTTTCTGTCTAGAAAGGGCCTTTGTTAGCCCATATTTGCGTATATCACCGCTAAAAAGATGCAATTCCATGGCCTTTTTTTCGTCTGTAACAATAATACCATTGGATGCTAGATAGTACGGACAGTCAATAAATGCGTCCATCCATATAATTGTGTTAGTTGTAAGTTGGAAATCACGTGGATATGGAATATCGTATGTAGTTAGATCTAGTTCTTCTTTTATAAATTCAAATCCTGCGTCAGTTAAACGTAGTCCACCGGAATTTTTTGTTCTTGTATTTTTCCACCATAGTGGCATATACTCTGCTACAGTTAAATCATTAATGGATTTTCCTGCTTGTTTTAAAAAGATTTTAGTATATGTTTCTTTCCAGTTCATTCGTAAACTGTTTCGCCTGATGTAAGTTTTTTAACTGAAAACTCATCAGTGTCAAATAGATCGTTTAATTTTTTAGCAAGATTGTGAGCATGTCCAGGATTAGAAAAACTAGTTTTCTTATACTTAGGTCCAGGATAACTAGTTAATATATTAGATGATTTTAAATTGAACGGCGCATCTTGAAAGAATACTGCCCAGATAGCATCTGATTGTAAGACTTGTTCTGATTTATAGGTCTTTTTATCTATAAACTCTTTTAATACAGTCGGTTTAGGTCTACTCATATACGTTGTCCTTTAATTAACTACGTATATATTTATCTCTTTTTTGACAACTTTCTAGACCATAACCAGTGAATAATTTTGTATACGGGCCAAGGTACTGGGATACTATGACAATGTTTGCCTTTTACAACAAGAATGTCCCAAGTCCATTTACCTTGAATATGTGTAAATCCTACAATACCTAAACTAAACTTGCCTATTACCAATTAGACCCGCTATCCATATTGACTTGAATTACATCATCAGCACCGCTATTTTTACGTGCAAGTATTTGTTCAAGGTCTCCGCTTAATCTAGCCATTACTTCGCCTAGTGTAAGTGCAAGTCTTTTAGATTGCTCTATTGTTAGCTTAACTTCTTTTGCTTTACTAGCGTCTGCACTTTTAACTTGTGAAATAAACTGTTGGATTGGAACAGTGTTTAATGGATCATTTTGCGTTGGCACGTGATAACTCCGTTCTCATAATAATATCAGTTTTAAAAGGACCTTTCGATTCGTAACGATCAAGTGTAATCATTTTAGGACAAAAACTTTTTACCCAACCTTTTTCAAAACGTATAATAAAATATCCTGCGGCATATAAACTTTTACTTTTTTTACTTTTTGTAAATAATGCAAGTTTTTGTTTTACATCATAAATGGGGTTGTATGGAGTAGTACTAGTTGGATATCCGTGAACTTCTTTTTCAAGGCTTTCTGTAATTTCTAAAGAACTCCAGCTAATAGATGAATTTAATGCATTAGATAACTGCTTTTCATTATTATAAAATTTAGTACCTTTAGGTGTACTTAGTATATATTGGTCATCATTTAAACTGATAGTACCAAACTTTTCACCTTTTGCTTCAACAATCCAAAATTTATCTTTTATAATTTCTTTAGCATTTATACTCATTGTGGATACCTCGCTTGTAATGGTTCTGCAAATTGTGCTGCCTGATCTGCAATACGTTGCATATCCCATTTAGCACAGAACTTCATAAGACGCATGCCAACTTGTGATACTTCTTTAGGTTCTACTTCTGCAATAGTGTTATTAATTATCTCTCTAATGTCTGCAGGTTGTGCAGTCAAATCACATAATGTAACATTACGTGTATAGTCATCTAGTACACGATGTTCTACACCTTCATGATCAGTCCAACGCTGTAACATCATATTATTCCAATTATAGCCTTTAGTGCCTTTGTCTTGAAATGCTTCAATAAGACCCACTTTGTTCTTAGTGCCTTTCTTGCGCACACCTGGATATGCGCTGAATACGTTGTCACTAGTGTCGCCACGCATACATTTCTCAAACAACATAAAGTCAGGTTCGGGTGCAGGCTTAGGCTCTTTAGTTTTCTTGTCAATAACAGGATCACCTTTGTCATCAAAGTAACCTTCGTGTGTAATAGTAACGTTTTGTATACCGTTGTATTGCTTTACATTAGGTGCAATAAGTTGTGCAAAGTCACCGTCAGTACTAATAATAACATGATTATCGTTAGGGTGTGATTGTACCCAACCAGCAATAAGATCATCTGCTTCTAGTTGCTTGTGTTGCATAACAGTACAGTTAGTCTTTTCACTTACAAAGTTCTTAAACTCGTCAAAGATCTCCCAAAACACTGTATCTTCTTCACTCTCAGTTACAGTCATCTTATCACGTGCAACTTGCCTGTTACGCTTGTAAGGTTCGTAAAAGTCTTTACGCCAACTACGACCTTCTAAACAAAACACAACATGATCAGCATCAAAGTCTTTCCACGCTTTCTTTACACCTGCAAGTGTAATGTGTAGAGCCATGCCTACCTTAGTGTCAATGTCACCACGTACTACATGCCTTGCACGAAAGAATGTGTTAGCTGTGTCTACTAGAATATAATTTGCCATTAGTTTGCCTTTGTATAATTTATAGTACTATTGTAACACCAGATCTGGCTTGTGTCAACCATTACGATACTTCTGATTTATCTTTATCAATTGGTACTACATTAATATAGCCCATTTCTCTTGCAGTTTCTACACCTTGCTCACCAAGTATTTGTATAGCAATAGTTTTGAACCAACCATCTACAATTTCTTCGTTAGTTTCACCAGTGTATCCTGCATCAAGTAGTTCTTCAATAAACTGGTTATTCCAGTCGAGCTCAAAGAACCCGTTCTTAATGTTGTCGGGATTAAGTTGTGTATCTAACACAGCTACCCAAGGCTCACCTTTTGATGTTGCTTCTTCTTTTTCTTTTGCAAGAATAGCTCTGCGTTTATCTTCAGTAGTTTCTTTTACTACTTCTTTTTTACCTTGTAATTTATTTACAGCGTTTTTTATTTTATCCCACATATTTTACCATCCTGCCTTTCGTATTCTATCTTCGTTAATAGGCGCCTTCATTGCCTTTTCATGTTGTTTGTTTTTGTACTTTGTATCAAGTGCCCCACGCATTTCCGAAGAGTGAAATGTGTAGTCTTGGGGTAAATCGCCATCCTTCTGCCATACACGCTTCCGCCACATCTTTAACGTTAAGGGTGTATTCTTCACTGCGTCCGCCCAACGGCATAAGATATACCGGACATTCCACCCCGGCACTTCTGTAAGCGTCCACAGCTTTTTTAACTTCTTCAAAGTCATTATTAGTAGCGACAACAAACTTAAGATAGATGTCACTACCGTCAACAGTAGTATACTCGCGAGCCACACTAGGCTTAATAGCAGTATCCCAAGGTTCTCCAGAAACTGAAAGTTTCGGGGAACAAGACCATGTGACTGTAATCCTGTCATTGTTTGTGAGATACTCGTAGAGATCGTTGTGTAAAGATTGTGTAGTATTTGTTTCAAATGTAACATTTTTTAAGTCCTGCATACGTGGATGTTCAAACAGCTCTACGTAAAGTCGTTGCCACGCTAACAACGGCTCACCACCTGTCATGATCAAGTGTACATCTTGACCGTTATCTTGTACCCACTTACCGTTAGGAGTAAGTGAAAGTAAATGTTCAACTACTTCGTCTACAGTTGCTTGTTTATTAAACTTTTTAAACTCAGGATAGATACTAGCATATGTATCACAACCTGTATGTATAATAGGCAAGTCGTTAAACTCTTTTGTAGTTTCGTGTACGCCTGCATCAAGCAATCCTTGCACTTCAGCATTGTGAATAATGCCTTGCTTTTGTTTTTCGTCACGCATTGGCTCGTTTGTTAAACCAAAGTTCATGCAACGAAAGTTACAACCAAATGTGCGTAAGAATACACTAGGTACTCCTACAAACTTACCTTCACCTTGTACGCTGTAAAATGCTTCTGAATATCTTAGTTTCATTGCCGGCTTCCTATTAACTGCTTCATACGACGGATATCCTTTTTCAAATACTGGTGCTTCAATCATATTATGCTCCACACGCAAATTGTTGTTGTAATTTAATGTTGTCAAAGAATTCTTTCTTTGTACCTGCATCTTCTTTAAATGCACCACGTAGTACAGTTGTTTGTGTAAGACTGCTAGTTGCCATAATGCCTCTGTTCTCACAACATCCGTGTGTTGCTTGAATGTAAACACCTAAGTGTTCTGCATCTGTTGCGGCTTGAATCTCACGTGCAATATCATTTGCAAGTTCTTCTTGTAGTGTGCCACGTCGAGCGCACCATTGAGCAATACGTGTGTACTTGCTTAGACCAATTAGTTTGTCTGCGGCAATAATACCAATGTATGCAACGCCTGCTACTGGTTGGTGATGATGTGAACACATACTCTTTAGTTCACTGCGTACTACTAACATGCCTTCATAACGTTCTGTTGAATCGTTTGGAAATGCTGTTGCACCTGGCATAGGATCATAACGTCCTGCCATAATCTCATTGTAGTACATTTTAGCAAGTCGATGTGCTGTACCTTTAGAGTTTGGATCTTGATATCTATCAATTACAAGTGCATCTAGTACACTTTCAAATGCTGTAGTTGCTTCGTCGATAAGTGCTTCTTTGTCACCTTCTTGTAGCACACTACTAATATTATCGCCAGCCCAGTAACGACTCTTTGCCTGTACTAGGCGGGCCTTAATTTCTTCACTTTTACTCATTCACTTCTCCGATGTTTAGGCAGTGGATTGCCGGTTAGTATACAATGCACAATAGTTATATTATACATTGTATTTAGGTTTTTGTCAACTAAAATATTTATTGAGCATTTCAAGTCGATCATCTGCTGCTGCCATTGCATCCAGTTCTTTTTGAATAGTTTCAATAATATCTGAATGTTCGCCAATGCCAACAACCTTTTCCATATACACATTAATATTAGTTTTGTGTAATAAGATCTCTGCTTCGGCGTGTTTTTTCGCCGCTTCAATCATTTGTTCTTTCAACATAAGTTCCTTTCTACTTGTTGTTTAGGTCTACCATGCCTGTAGGTACACCATATTTAGTTGGCCATGTGTTAAATGCTATACTATAACGAGTGATATTATCATTATGCGATAATACACTATGTATTAACTTGCTAGGAAACAAAACTAGTTGTCCTGCGAAGGCCGGCACTCTGAAAAACATATCATCGTGCTTTTCATAATCTGATACTAATGTAAACATATCTGCAATATCTGGTCGCCTTAGCATAAGATCGCCGCCATTGCTTAAATGTATTACTCCGCATACATAACTATTGCTATGTGAATGAGGTTGAATGTGTTCTTGTTTTTCAAGTTTGTTTGCCCAAGAAGAAACAATTTTAACTTCTTTGACATTGTGTTTAAGTAGACTTGTATAATCATTTACACAAGTTATAATTTCTTTTTTTATTTCTGAGTAGATGTCATTTTCTAATAAATTTTGATCAAGAGTAAAACTACCATATTCACCTGCATGATGACTTTTAACACTATTAATGTTTTCTATAATAGCGTTTAAATTATCTTTTACACTTTGTAAGGTATACCCGTTAACTAGTGTTGGAAATACTTTAGCAGTTTGTCTATCCATTAATACTCGCCAACATTTTCCCAAGGATACACTAACCAAACATCCTTTTCTGCTTTGTTTACTTCGTGACATGTATATCGTACTTGATCAAATTCGCTTGCTAAGTTTTCTGTTAGTGTAGCAAACCGAACATTCTCGTCCCAAACATTATTCCAGTTAGGATCGTTTGGTAAACAACCTGCAGGCCAATCTTTTTTAATCCAATTAAATGTAGCACCAGTATCATTAATATCGTCTACAATAAGGATATTCTTTCCTTGTCTACCTGAATCTTGATTTGGATAACCAAAAGCATCTTCTGCCATCCAGCAATTACTTTCTTGTTCGCTACCATCACGTAGACTTACTTTAATTGCTTCGCATCGTATGCCAGTCATGTTACTAATAATAGTAGCAGGTACATTACCACCACGGGTAATACCTACAATGTAATCAGGTCGCCAGTTGTCTGTGTACATTTGATTTACAATACTAACGCACATACGTTCTACATCAGTCCAACTATAATAATGTTTTTTAATCATTCCATTTTCTCTTTTAATTTAGGGTGAGGAGTTCTATCATTATAGATATCACCTGCTAGTGCTTGTATTTGTTCTACAAGTATAGTAACTTCATTGATATCATAAGGCTCTCCTTTTGTTTTTTTGTATTTTTCTCTATGTGCTTTTATTGCTAATGTATGCATTGCACTTACTTTGTCCATTAGTTGTTGTATTGTATGTTGCATTAGAATGGTGCTCCCTCATTTATTTCGCCTGTTTCTTTTTTACCTTTGTAATCTTGTAGTGTCATATCATATACACTTTTAAAATTGCGCCATACTTTAGATAGTGCTGGATATTCCTTACACATGTTTTCTACCTGGTCTGGATCAATAAACTTATCTAAAATATTGTAAACTTCTCCACTACTGCCAGTATTCAATGTAATAGTATCAGTACTACCAAATGCTATATCATTCATATTGAATGTATATTCGCTACCGGTGTCAGTTAAATAATCTTCGTCTAACGTAATAGAAAATGTTTTATCTTCATCATTCATCTGCAATTGCCTTATAAAGTGCTGTACCGCTAAAAAAGTCTTTGTTTAGTTTTGTACGTTGCTTGTCTAAACTAACAAGAAGGTCTTCATAATTTTCCATATAGTTTACAATTTGTGCAATAACTTTGTCTTTATTATGTAAGTATGCATCATAGTCTTCTGTCCACGCACTTGGATATTTAAATTCGGGCAGTGCCATTTCACTGTAACTAAGTCTGTCAGGCACCATAGGAATAGCATCTACTAATGCACCTTCATACCAACTAATACCTAGTGTTTCTTGTAGATTAGCACTAAACACAAGTTTAGCTTCACCTAGTAAGTTATGGTATTCGTTCTTTGTAAGTTGTTGTTCTTGACACACAACAAACTCGTATTGTGGTAATCGTTCTTTTAAATCTCTAAAAATATCAACTTGTTTCTCTGGAGCAACTCTGTGCGGAAATAAAATTAAGTCTCGCTTTTCCATACCTTTGTAACTATCTAGACTACCTTTTAGATACTCCATAGGCCAGCCTACACGTTTTATACTATTATAGTCTAATGCATAGTCTTCGTCAAAAACATCTGTAAACATATCAATGTGAAAGTCACTTGCAAAGAAGTTGTCATCATAACATTCATACATTGACATTTCAGCATGTCTTACCCAAGGTTTATCACCTATAAGTCTGCCTAAAAAGTCTTGCGGATCATAACTACCAGCATGCCACAGCCCACCGATGTCAATGTCAATACCCAATAGTTCTGCCATATAGCGTAGTTGAATAACTGTAGGGTTCCAAGCATCAGTATACAAAAAATAATCATTGTCTTTAATTTCTCCATTAGCAAACATTCTGCTAATTTCTAACATCTGTTGTGATTTATAATTATTTGTTCCTGCAAAATTTAGAAAAGCCCCAGGCGTAGTTGCCTGAGGTACTTCTCCACCGCTGATAACAACAACGTCATCATTTGTAGCTCGTCGTAGTTGTTTAGGAAGATGTTCTTTCCATTGCTTAGTATAGCGTGTATCAACTGCTTCAATATCTACAATATGAATGGTCATTATTTTCTCCGTTGATTTATGTTTCGACTAGCATTACGGGCCTTTGCACGAAGCCAGCCTTGATATTTGTTATATGCAATCCAAACAGGTGCATCTGATTTATAAAGATCTTTTTCATTAAAGACCTTTCCTTCAAAGCGACAGTAGTCGCGGAATTTATCCAAATCGTTAAACACTTTGTTATATGCTTCACGGTTAAATTCGATTGCCATTTTGATGTTCTCTCTTTTATCAATGGTTAGGGTAATAAATTGAACAGCCATTTTCATTATCTTCAGCTACGCTGATTTCTACAAATCGGCCTGGGTACTTTGTAGAAATTTCCTTGTACAAGTCATCTGCGATCATTTCACAGCTCTTGTGATTTAACTCTAATACGCCTTCAACGTCATAGAGTCTTTGCATCCAGCGTTTAAACTGAATGAATTCAATGTCGCGATCATTATGAAATACTTCAATACGAACACGAAAGTGAAAAATGTGACGATGCGGAATGCCTAAGAATGATACATCATCCCAGTCGCCTGTTGCTAGTTTAGGATCAGTATCTGCGCCAGGGTACATATGTACACCTTCTTTATTAAAGGTTACCCAAATACTACGTTCTGCTTTATTCATTGCATTTTCTACTGCCATTTTTGCATCTTCCTCTCTCATTCTACGCCCCATATAATTATGATACGATTCATGTTGTTCATTCATATTACTAGTATACTTTCATTTAATAACTTTGTCAAGGCCATATTTTGTCCAATCAGTGAATTTTTCTCTATCCATTAAATCGTGCAAACTATGACACCAGACACCTGGGTTAGTTGCCTTAAAGTCTTTATCATCAATTTTAACCATTGTGTTATAGTTCCACAATTTAGCATAAGGCAATGGAATACGTAGTTGTGGAATAAAGTTATCATATTCTGTAAGACCGCTTTCAAGGAATTCTTCTGCGTAATTAATTGGAATATCTAAACTACATAGTTTACCAGCAGTTAAGAATGCCTTAATCATTCTTTCCCAACTAGTCCATTCCTCTTCGTTTAGCGGTTCAAATGAGTGATTAGCACCAAAGAAGATATGTTCACATTGTTCTTCTTCGTAATGTTTTTGTATTACGTCACATGGGTGTGTGCCTGTAACAAATAATGTTTTCATTCCATATGCAGGAGTCTTTTCAACTTCTACACCTGTAAAAAATATAGGAGTGTCACTTACTCCACTTTCGTAATCACGTTTCATTCTAAACCTTTTTGTACCAAGTATGCATTAATACGATGCATTTCATCTTTTAAATAAAGTTTCATAGTTTTCATTCTGCGCACTTCTTCAGTAACTGTCATATTATTATAACGTTCTTCTAACTCTGTGTCAAGCTCTTTATGCTTTCGTTGTAGCTCATCGTAGTGTGCTTTAAGTTTATCTTCAATGTTATCATAATTGCTCATCCTCAAGTTCCTCCAACTTAGTTTCGTCTAATTCTTCATCTTCAACTACTGTTTCTTCAATATCAAACAATGCATTAAAATGTGTACTAGCATTTACAGTCTTTTTACCAATAGCACCTCTAGTACCTGGAATAGCCATCCAAAACTTTGAATATTTTTCAATTAATTCTAGTGATGCTTCTTTTGAACCTGCGGAGAATATTTCCTCTACAACATCTCTAAATGTAATTCTATCAAACTGCTCTTGTATAAGCATCTTAGGTATAACACCTGCATCGTATTGTCTGTTTGCTTCTTGTACAGCATTAATGTGACTCCATACATTATGACCCATTTGAATAGCATAACTAAAACTATCCCATGATGTCTTTCCTTCTTTACCTATCTTATTTAGGTCTCCAGGTTTGTATGTGCATACATCACTTACAAGCATACCGTCTGTTAACGGCGAGTCTTCAAAGTTTTTAAATACACCATCTTGTAGTACAGCATCTTTAAACGTTCGTGTATCAGTTGCGTATTTCTTATCGTCTACACTTGGAACCATTCGATATGTCCACTTACCTCTATCAGGAGTTTCATTTTGAATGTATACTTGTCCGTTAGCAGTTGCTAAGAAAGGTGAAGCACAATCAAATGTAAGCATCATATTAGGGTTGTAATACTTGCGTATAGCACGTTGTATATCAGTTAATAGTGTAGCCCACTCTAGTTTAGATGTGCCTAAGAAGTGCATTACATCGTGTACACCTTGTTGTAGTAGGTTATCATAATGCAATGTAACTATGCGTTTAAGAACCAAATGCACATCGCACATGTTCTGTCCACCCATTGACCAA
>Ga0233444_10006571_pt1 | contig 10357 bp, 6 predicted proteins | sample SI_124_October20_6_FD_182792 | JGI IMG/M metagenome (GOLD analysis project Ga0233444, IMG submission 182792) | Seawater microbial communities from Saanich Inlet, British Columbia, Canada - SI_124_October2016_10_MG | ecosystem: Environmental > Aquatic > Marine > Inlet | place: Canada: British...
AGTGGTCTTACTTCACGGTTTTTTGGAGAATTGTACAATGTGGAAAGAAACTGTTGACTTGCTTTGCAAAAGAAACAGGGTGATTTGTGTGGATCTTTTAGGCCATGGACAGACCGAAAACAGGGGATATGTCCACAGCATGGATGAGATGGCTACAGGGGTCGCTGCCGTTTTAAATCATTTGAGAATTCGAAAAGCTATTTTTGTAGGACATTCAATGGGAGGCTATGTTGCTTTGGCTTTTGCAGAAATGCATCCAGACCATGTCAAAGGCTTGTGTTTGATGAATTCAACATCCAGAGCAGATACCGAAGAAAAAAAAGCAAGTCGTTCGAAAGCGATTCAGCTTGTCAAAAAAGATCACTTGTCTTTTATACGTACTTCCATTCCTCTGTTGTTTCGTTCTAAAAACAGAAAATTGCTCCGTACCGAAATCAACGAAGTAAAACAACAGGCATTGCAAACTTCAAAACAAGGAGTGATTGCGGCTTTGGAAGGCATGAAAATTAGGAAAGACAGAGAGGTTTTGTTACACTTTGGGCCTTATCCAAAGATGTTGATTTTGGGAAAGAAAGACCCCGTTTTAAAATTCGAAGATTTGCTAGATCAAGTGCGTGGAACACAAACGGCAGTAATGATGTTCTCAGAAGGGCACATGTCACATCTAGAAAACAAAACGGCCTGTATTGAGGCAATCAAAACCTTTGTAAAAAGGTGCTAAAGATAGAGAGGAATGAGAAAGAAGTTTTTCTTTGCCTATTTTATCAACAACCAAGCGTCTTTTGCTTGTGTTTCTCTGATTTGTTTTAAATTCTCTACAGCTTCTGATCGAGTATTGTAGCTTCCAAAGGCCACTTGTTCCAATCCCCATTTGTTTGTATTGACGATTTTTGCACGAAACCCTTTTTTTAAGAGCTGCTTTACTTTTCGATTGGCATTTGATTTTTCAGCAAAAGAACCTGCGATCAAATGGTATTTTTTGGAAGGTGTTATGACCAAGCCCAAAGAGATTTCTGGAAGTGGATTGTTGATGACAAAAGTGGCTTCTTGAATTTTTTTGGTGACCGTCTCTTGGATTTCAAGCTCAAGAGCGTTGAACTGATTTTTTTCAACAGTCTTCCATGTCAGCGTTCCAAGCATCATCAGTACCGCTACTGAGGCTGCGTATTTCACAAAATACGAGGGCTTGTTCTTCCTAGAATCTTGAAGTGAAACCCGCTGTATTGAATTGTTTTCGCGCTGTAATTCTGAAGAAGTAAAGGAACTCAAACCAAAAGAACGCATTAAGTAATTGGTTTCTTCCAAAGGAGTAAAAACAATTTTTTGATCTTTGTTGACGTGTAATTCTCCAATTTTAGAAAGTTTTAAAGCTCCTTGATTGAGCTGCATTTTCCATTTTTTCACTTCCGTCCCAATCAATTCAACTGCTTGTTCAAAAGAAATATTTTCAACATCTGCGATGTAATTCGCCAACAAGCCGTCATTGTTTTTCAATTGGCTGTTGAAATTTACTTTTTTTGTTGGAGGGTAAAATACATGTGAACGCGCGTCTCTATGTGAAGGTATTGTACTGCTGACAAATCCGCCAAATTCTGGAACAATCACGCATTCGTAACGAAATAATAAATTGCTGATGTAGTTGGGTAATTGCATATTCACAAATATATATAAAAATTAGAGGAGATGTTTTTTTGAGGAAGTTTTTTTCAAGAAATTTTGTAACTTAAATAGCAAATTGTCAGCCCATGGAAAAAGAAGAACTTGTGTATGCTTTGGCTTTGCAAAAAACCAAAGGCATCGGAGATATTTACGCAAAAAAAATGATAGAAATTTGTGGAAGCCCCAAAAACATCTTCAAAGAAAAACAACAAACACTGCAAAAACTGCCCGGTTTTAGGCGGATGGCCTTACATCACCTTTTCGATTCTTCTACTTTGGTCGCAGCAGAAAAAGAAGTGGAATTGTTAGAAAAAGAAAATCTTCAAGCCCTTTATTTTTTAGACAAAAACTACCCGAATCAACTTAAAAATTGCGCAGACAGCCCTATTTTGATTTTTCAGGATGGGAATTTTTCATTTGAAAATTCAAAATGCATCAGCATTGTTGGGACCCGCCAAATGACGCGCTATGGGAGTGACTTTTGTGAGTCTTTGATTTCAGGACTCAAAGAACACAATCCGATTATTGTTAGTGGTTATGCTTTGGGAATTGATATCATTGCTCACAAATCAGCATTGAAAAACAATTTAAAAACGGTTGCTGTATTCGCACATGGTTTTGGAAGTGTTTATCCAAAACAACACAAAAGATACCAGTCACAACTCTTGAAAAAAGGAGGGTTTTTGACCGAGTTTTGGTACGATGAAAAACCCCGAAGAGAAAATTTCGTAAGAAGAAATCGAATTGTTGCAGGTCTTTCGGAGGCTACAATCGTTGTTGAATCTGCATCGAAAGGAGGTGCTTTGATTACTGCAGCATTGGCCAATTCCTATTCCAAAGAGGTTTTTGCTGTTCCGGGTCGTGCCTCAGATAGGTATAGCAGTGGCTGCAATGCTTTGATTCGAGACCACAAAGCCGCTGTGATTACTTGTGCAGATGACCTAATCAACATGTTGGGGTGGACTCCTCAAAAGAAAACTTCCACAGCCATGCAAACCCAGCTCTTTTTGAATTTGAATGCAGAGCAGCAAAAAGTGTACGATTGCTTGAAGTCTAAAAAGATAGTGTGGTTGGACAATATTTCTCTGGACTGTAACTTGCCGATTAATAAAATGGCCGCTCTTTTGTTTCAATTAGAAATGAAGGGTTTGGTTCAGCCTTTGCCAGGAAAGATGTTTCAATTTGTGTACGGCTAGTTTCTTGTAACGCAGCGACCGTTTCTTTAGGAATTGTTTTTTTGGGAGTGAAGACTTTCTACAAAGACACTAGAAAGCACAACACAGCCCCCTATGAGAACCCATTTATTCGGCATTTCATGAAGAAACAAGTATCCTAAAAGAACACCGAAGAGAGGTTGTGAGCTAGCGATGATGCTCGCCGTAGCGATGCTAAAATTTTTAAAACTCTTGACAAATAGCGTGTGCCCAATCGCGGTAGTAAAGATTCCCAGAAAAAGGAGGTGTCCGAAAGAATCTATTGTTTTAGAAGCGTTGCTTTCTCGTAAAAAGGGAGCAAAACACAAGGTAACAAATAGAAATTGATAAAACATCAAAACAGCACTGTCGTACTTTTGGCTGTTGGATTTCATCGTCAAATTCCGCAAAGCGTAACACAAAGCAGAGATCACACCCCATGCAATTCCTTGTGTGTTATTGTTTGAAAAATTGATTTCGGGAATCATAAACGAGAGTCCGACGATTGCCAAAAAGGTTAAAAAAAGGTGGCGTTTGTTAAAAGTTGTTTGAAAGTACAGCGGTTCTAAAAGCGCCGTGATTGCTGGAAATGTAAAGAGTGAAAGCATCCCAATTGCCACGGAAGAGATTTGCAAAGCATAAAAATAGGTAACCCAGTGTCCTGCAAAAAAAAGGGAGGAGAGGAGCAATGTGAAGGCATCATTTCTCTTTGAAATTGCAAAGGGGGTTTTTTGAAAGTAGGCATACGAACCCAAGAGGATCAAGGCGATCAAACCTCTCCAAAAAGCAATCAAAACAGGACTCATATCAATGGAGCGAACCAAAACCCCAGCGCTGCTAATCAACAGAATCGAACCGTAAAGAGGGGCAAACTTTTTCAAGGGATGAGGGCTTGTTTTTTTGGAATGGATTCTAGTGTTTGAAGAGCTTTTTTAACAGAATCTATTCGGATAAAGGTGAGCAACAAGCGCAAGCCTTTTTTTGTTTCTTTCTCTTTGAGTACACAGTTTTTGGAGTTTTGTTGCACAAATGCGAGTAGGTTTGTAAAAATTTCGGTTTGGTAAAAAGCGCTTTGTTGGTCCGAGACAAAATACCCAATCATTCGTTTTTGTTTTAAGATCAACTTTTCTATTCCCAGTGTTTTTGCGATCCATTTGATACGCACACTGTCTAACAAATCTTCCACTTGAGTTGGCAGTTCTCCAAAACGATCTTTGAGTTGTTTTTCAAAAACTTTGAGTTCACTCTCGTTGTTGAGTTCGGCCAATTCTTTGTATAATTTGAGTCTTTCTGAAACAACATTGATAAAATCATCTGGAAAAAGGATTTCAAAATCCGTGTCTATCTGAATGTCTTTTACGAATGTTTTGACGGGTTTGTCATCCGCAGCATACAGTTCTTTGAATTCAGTATCTTTCAGCTCCTCAATGGCTTCTTTGAGGATTTTTTGATAGGTATCAAAACCAATGTCATTGATAAATCCGCTTTGTTCTCCACCCAAAAGATCTCCAGCTCCACGAATTTCAAGGTCTTTCATCGCGATGTTGATGCCACTTCCCAAATCGGAAAATAATTCCAAAGCTTCGATTCTCTTGCGTGCTTCGACGGTAATCAGATGAAAGGGAGGGGTGATAAAATAGCAATATGCTTTTTTGTTGGAGCGTCCCACCCTACCTCGCATTTGGTGCAGATCTGACAAACCAAAATTGTTGGCATTGTTGATGAAAATTGTATTTGCATTGGGCACATCCAACCCGCTTTCAATAATTGTTGTCGCTACCAAAACATCAAAATCACCGGACATAAATGCGAGCATTTTTTCTTCCAATTTTTTTCCTTCCATCTGGCCGTGACCAATCCCGATTTTTGCATCTGGCACCAAGCGTTGTAGCATTCCTGCTACTTCTTTGATGTTTTGGACTCGGTTGTGAATAAAAAATATTTGCCCTCCTCTCGAGATTTCGTAGGAAATCGCATCTCGAATGATTTCTTCGTTGAATCGAATTACTTGAGTGTCGATAGGGTGTCTGTTTGGAGGAGGTGTATTGATGACCGATAGATCACGTGCGGCCATTAAGGAAAATTGCAAGGTCCTTGGGATTGGAGTCGCTGTCAAGGTAAGGGTATCTACATTTTCTTTGATGGTTTTGAGTTTGTCTTTGACGGCGACACCGAATTTTTGTTCTTCGTCAATGACCAACAGCCCGAGGTCTTTGAACTGTACTTTTTTACTGACCAATTGATGTGTACCTATCAAAATGTCAATTTTTCCTTCTTTCAATTCATTGAGCACATTGCTTCGTTGTTTGGCGCTTCGGAATCGGTTCAAATAATCGATGGTGACAGGAAAGTCTTTCAAGCGTTCCGAAAAGGATTGAAAGTGTTGGAAGGCGAGAATCGTCGTTGGAACCAATACAGCAACTTGCTTGCCATTGTCTACGGCTTTGAAAGCAGCACGAATGGCAATTTCTGTCTTTCCAAAACCGACATCTCCACAGACCAAGCGGTCCATAGGGCGCTCGTTTTCCATGTCTTTTTTTACATCTTGTGTTGCCGTGATTTGGTCTGGGGTATCTTCAAAAAGAAAACTGGCTTCCAGTTCGTGTTGTAAATAACTGTCTGGGGCGTATTGAAAACCCTTTTCTAATTTTCTTTTTGCGTAGAGAGTGATGAGGTTGAAAGCAATTTCTTTGACCCTCTTTTTTGTCTTTTGTTTTAGTTTTTTCCAGGCGCCCGATCCGAGTTTGTAGATTTTTGGAGGCGTTCCATCCTTGCCGTTGAATTTGGATATTTTGTGCAAAGAGTGGATGCTGATGTATAAGATATCTCGGTCTCCGTAGCTGAGCTTGATGGCTTCTTGTTTGTTGCCTTCGACATCTATTTTTTGCAAGCCACCGAACTTTCCAACACCGTGGTCTATATGAGTTACATAGTCACCAACTTCAAGCGTATTCAATTCCTTGAGGCCAATGTTTTGTTTTTTTGAGTGGTTGTTTTTGAGGCTGAATTTGTGGTAGCGTTCAAAAATCTGATGGTCACTGTAGCATGCTATTTTGGTATCCAAATCAACAAACCCTTGGTAGATGGGAAGTACCAGTGCTGTGTATTGAATTTCTTCTGAGTTATTCTGTTCTTCAAAGGCAGAAAAAATGTCGTGAAACCGCTGTATTTGTTTTTCATTTGTGCAGCAGAGGTAGTTGGTTATTCCCTGGCGGGTGTTTTCATTTAGGTTGGCTACCAACAGTTCAAACTGTTTGTGGAAAGCGGGCTGGGGTTTTGTGCGAAAGAGGTGTGCTTGGTCAGAGACGGTTTCCTTTGCCGTATTTGAAAGGGCCACCCTACTGAATTCAAGCAGTCCTTCTTTGAGTAGGTTTCCGTTTGAAAAAAGTTCTTCAGGAGTTGCGTGTTTAAGCTCTTTTGAGAGGCCTTCGAATGCGCCTTCTGATTTTTCGTACAAGGTGTCGAGCATTCCAAAAAGTAACGAAGTATTCTTGGTAAAGACTACGGTTCTTTTGGGAAGGTATTTTAAAAAACTTTCTCGGTGTTCGTCTAATAATTTGTTTTCAACATTGGGCATAATGTTGATTTTTCCCAACACTTTTGTCGAAAGTTGTGTTTCAATATCAAAAGTACGGAGGCTTTCCACTTCTTCTCCAAAAAATTCAATCCGATACGGTTCGTCATTTGAAAAAGAAAACACATCGATGAGCCCTCCTCGTACAGAAAACTCTCCCGGTTCCGAAACAAAATCCACTCTGTTAAAGTCGTAAGAGAAGAGGACTTCATTTACGAATTCCAATGACAGCTGTTCTTGTACCTCAATTTTAAGGGTGTTTTTGTTCAGTTCTTTTTTGGTGACAACTTTTTCAAACAAAGCGGCAGGATAGGTAACGATGGTTGCAGGAGTTTTGTCAGAATTGATGCGATTCAAAACTTCTGCACGCAGTAAAACATTCGCATTGTCTGTTTTTTCTATTTGGTAAGGTCTTCGATAGGAGGCAGGGTAAAACAACACTTTTTTGGCCCCTAGGAGTCGTTCCAAATCGTTGTACAGGTAAGCGGCTTCCTCCTTATCGTCCAAAACAAGCAGGAAGGGGAGCTGGGTTTTGTCAACAATTGCTGCGAGGGAAAAAGACAGTGCAGAACCCGCAAGATTTGAAATTTGGAGATGGGTCTTCCCACTGGAAAGCTGCTGGGCAATCTTTTGAATTTTTGGAGAATGAGCAATGTGATTTGAAATGGGTTGCCTACTCAAAAGAAATCTGTTTTTTTGACAAATATAATTCTTATTAGTTGCATTGCCTATTTGTACAAGCTGAAAAACCTAGAAGGTAAGAACTCCATAAAAAAAGAGGTCAAAAATTTATTTAGAAATGGGCTCTTTTTTGTATGATTGTAAAAGATTTGCTATGTTGTTTTACAATCGTATATTTGATAGAGAAATTTTTTAAATACAGAACTCCATAAAAATATGATGAAATCACCTCTCTTTTTATTTTTACTTTTGATGTGTTCACAAAATGCAATGGCCCAAAGCTCCAATTCGAAGTGGGTTGCAGAGGTAGGAGCAAGTGGGTTTTTGTTTTTAAAAAAGAGTGACGAGGCCTTCTTGCAGTTGCCAAGAATCGGAATTGCTCGCTACACTTCTGATGGCTTTTCAGTTGGTGCCGGCCTGTCTTTTTCTTCCAACCCAATAGCCGACAAGATTCTTACTGCAATCGGAATTGCAGAAAACAAGACCAACCTTTTGAATTTCGACGCTAATGCGCGTTACGACTTTAAATATTCAGAAAATAAATGGGTGCCTTTTGTCTTGGGAGGTTTCGGACTTTATTTTGAAGATGAAACTTCTGCTACGGTAAATTTTGCAGGAGGTCTTACTTATTGGTCCTCACCTAAAATAGGGATCCAATTAAAAAGCTCATACAATTTTGGTGGTCCTTGTGCCAATTTAGAAGCCTATGTCGGAATAGTGTATTCCATTTCAAACGATAGAAGATCTAGGAGTGTTTGCGGATTGATGTCGGGCTTTTGCAACGATTAATTTATCTTTTAAAATGCGTTTTTTATAGGTTGCTCCCAAATTTAAGGCCTACAAAACAGGTTCTAGGCCTTGTTGGACCATATACATAATTGGCATCTCTCAAAGGACCAGTATCAAAATCTTTTTGGTAGCTGTCCAATAGGTTTTGAACGCCAATACTCACTTCCATCCCAAGGTGTTTGTGAGCGTCCAAGTCAAAAAGATAAGAAGATTTGAGGTTCAGTTCAAAAAAAGAAGGGGTGTTTTCTAAGAGGTCCTCAGTGGGGTTTTCAGGGGCGCCTGCCAAATGAGGTACAAGCATACTTCCTGTGAATACGCCTGAGAGGTTGTTTTGGAATCTTTTTGTCGGTGCATATTCCAACACAAAATTCCCGTATGCATTGGGAGATTTAAAGAAGTGAGCTGCTTTGTCTGTATTGTTTTCCAAAGAGCTCCAATCTTGGGGTTGGTCGTACTTTGATTCTTGCAAGGTCGCTCCTAATTGCAGAAACCACATTTTATTCGGGCTGTATTTGAGTTCAAAATTCAAACCTTTGACATGTGCGTTGTCGCCATTTTCTTTGACCCAAGTCATGCCTTCATTGGGCTTTGGGTATCGGTCTTTGTCGATGTTTGATTTTTCATAGGCGACCAAGACAAAAGGGTTTTTCAAATGGGTGTAAAACCCTTCCAAGGAAAGAGAAAGATCTCCAAGAGTTGTCGTGGTTTTCCAATCCAGAGAAGCGAGGTAGCTGTTGGAAGTTTCTGTTTTTAAGGACATTTTAGGTACGAGGATCCTGCTAAGTTCCCCTGCGGCCAAACTGGCATGTACATCTTCCGTAAAGACTTGAGGAGCGCGGTATCCTTTCGCAAAACTAGTTCTCAGCTGCAGGCTTTCAGTAACATTATAGAGGGCTGTAAAACGAGGGTTGACAATGCGATTTTGGTTTGTCAAATTGTGAGCATCGATTCGAAGTCCTCCCAAGAGCTTTAGCCGTTCGTCAATTTCCCATTCTTGTTGTACATAGACTCCAAAGATTTTTAAAGTCTGCGCAATCAAAGCGTTGATGGCGGGTTTGTTGTCTTCCATGTCGTCGTACTTGTATTCGAGACCTCCTGTAAAAGCGCCACTTCCTCCAAGAAATTTTTCGAAATCGTAGGTGTATTGCCCACCAAAGACCCAGGTGTTGTCTCGAGAATTTCCAAATCCATCTAGGCTTTCTAAGAGGGTGTTTTCAAAACCTTCAGCGGGATTTCCTTGGCCCCTTCCACCGTAGTAGTTTTGGTTCTTAGAAAAAGAGGTAGAGCTGTAAAACGAAAGGGAGTGTTTTAAATTTTGACTTTTAAATTCGTAGGTAAGGCCACCAGTGACAACATCAGAGGCAATTTGTTCTGATATGTTTGCTTCGAAGGGCTGCAAATCCAAGTGATTTCCACCCCTTCTAAATTCGTGAAGCGTATGGAATTCAAGGGTGATTTTGTTGCGTTCTCTAGGCTTGTAAAAGGTTTTGAAGCCAAAAGACTTATTTTCCATACGGGTCAATTCTGTATAGCCATCTCCGTCGTAATCGAGGGGTTCACGATTTCTATACATTCCAAAAATAGCAATTCCTGTATCAAAATCTTCCGACACCAAAGTGCCGTTGAACGTTGTGGCTTTGTCGAAAGCGCTGTTGTGAATCGCTCCAAAGTGGCTGCCTATTTGAAAGCCATTTGTTGTGGGATCTTTTGTAATGATATTGATGGTTCCGGCAATGGCATTTGACCCAAACAAGGCAGACCCTCCGCCCCGAACCACTTCTATCCGTTCGACGGTATTTGTCGGAATCTGATCCAAACCATAGATGCTGTTCAAAGCACTAAAGACAGGACGGCTGTCAATCAAGATTTGAGAATAAGCCCCGTCCAATCCGTTCATTTTAATTTGTGAAAACCCACAGTTTTGGCAATTGGTTTCGATCCGCAATCCTGGCTGAAAGTTCATCCCTTCCGAAAGGCTTATGGATTGAGTCGCTTTGAATATTTTGGAATCTGTTACCGTCACCACTACAGGAGCAGTTCGCTTGTTCAAATGCCTTCGTGTTGCAGAAACAACAATCTGATCCAAGCCCAAAACATCCTCTTTTAGCGAAAAATTTAAGGAGAGAGTGGCGTCTTTTTCCATGTGTACTTGCTCTTTGACAGTTGCAAAGCCAATCGCTTGAACGCTCAATAGGTGGGTTCCTTCGGCTATGGTTAAAGTGTATTTCCCGTCAACGTCGGAGGAGGTTCCGAGGGTTGTGTTTTCAAAAAAGACACTTGCATTTTCAAGAGGCAGCCCGTCGGCAGTAATTGTTCCTGTTATATGTCCTTGTCCCCACAGTAAAAAGGGAAGTAGCAATGTGAGGAAACACAAATTCAGTTTCATGTAATTTTTTTGCAAATATAAGATTAATTTTTAGACTTGTCTAAAAATTAGTTTTTACAGGTGAAATTTTACTAT
>Ga0233444_10006572_pt1 | contig 10355 bp, 7 predicted proteins | sample SI_124_October20_6_FD_182792 | JGI IMG/M metagenome (GOLD analysis project Ga0233444, IMG submission 182792) | Seawater microbial communities from Saanich Inlet, British Columbia, Canada - SI_124_October2016_10_MG | ecosystem: Environmental > Aquatic > Marine > Inlet | place: Canada: British...
TCAAAAAACATGCGCTTACAGCGAGAGATTAGTCGCCTCAGAACATCACCTTCGTTAAGACTAGGCGCTCACATTACAGGCGCAATGCGAAAACCATGGAAGGCAATATTCTTGCCAATCTCTCTGCCAATACTGATGCTGTTAATCGGTTGGGAAATGCTAGGGAAGAAATCAGCTCCTGAAATCGAATCAAGAGTAACTTACGATAAAGATACACCTGCAAGGAACTGTGTGGTGATGTTTCCTACGAATGGTGTTGGATTTGGACACTTCACAAGAACGCTTGCTCTAGCGAAGAGAATGAAGAAACTAGATCCTGAATTGGAAGTGATATTCTTTACGACAATGCCTACCTTACACCTACTGAAAGAACACGGTATTGCTGCACATTACATCTCTGGACCAAAGTACTTCAAAGACATGAAGGCTGCCGAATGGAATGCTCTACTTGAAGATGAATTATCAATTTGCTTTGATACTCATAGGCCAAAATCATTCATTTTCGACGGTGCGTTCCCGTATCGCGGAATGTTGAGAGCAATTCATTCTCGAGATGACATTGACAAACTATGGATGCGTAGAGGAACGTTTCGTAAAGGTAGCAGTATTCCAGTGGATAGCATTGGTTTCTTCGACGCGGTTATTCATCCCGAAGATAGTGTGAAAATAGACACTAATTCACTAAAACATTCAGTAGAAGTGATTACTTGCCCACCCATCTTGATTCTAGATGAAGATGAGAAATTGTCTAAAGAATCTGCTAGAAGGCGTCTTGGAATCCCCATGGATTGTATCGCCGTATATGTTCAATTAGGTGCAGGAGAAATCAATGATATTCATAGCGAGATCAGATTAACAATTTCATCTCTAACAAATCAAAATGGAATTCATGTAATTCTTGGTGAATCATTAATCGGTGAGAGGTTAGATATTGATTTAGATAATGTCCACATTATCAGAGACTACCCTAATGCAATGTACTTCAATGGTTTTGACGCAACAGTCCAAGCGGGCGGATACAATTCATTTCACGAAACTAGACAATCTTCACTTCCTGCACTATTCTATCCGAATATGAATACTGGTATGGACGACCAAGAGGCGCGATGCAACATTGCAGTAACCGAAGGTTGGGGAATTGTAATTGTAGAGCGCAACGACAATACAATATCGGAAGGTGTAAGTCAATTACTGGAAAAGACTCGTAGTAAACAAACTGAATTCGAACGAAGTGGGGCATGGAATCTAGCAGAAAAAATACTTGCTAGGGGCTAAAAGTGTTAATTTAGTCTGGCATTTGAATGGAAAGACTAGAATGTAGGCACTTATTGAAATTGATTAGCGAAGTCGAGGTGTAGTTATGTCTGAAGCAAGAATTAGCGGGTTTGGTAATGATTACTCATTCCTAGAAGATGCTCATTCTACCAATAAACCGAGCGCCCATGTGTCAGTTGTAATTCCAGTATACAACAGAATCGACATGCTAAGACGTACGATTGGAATGCTTACTCATAGTACATATCCGTTGAACTTAATTGAAGTCGTCATTGCAGATGATGGCTCCTCTGATAATCCAGAACAACTTGTAAATGAGTTCAGTCAGTTTTTTGAAGTTAATTTTGTTAAACAAATAGACGAAGGATATCAATTATCAAGAGTACGCAATTTAGGAATAAGGTCTGCTAGGCACGATTACATCATCATTTTAGATTGTGATATGGCTCCAGTTCCTAGCCTTGTTGAAGATCAGATGAAATGGATGACATTGAATCGGAAGGTGGTTACATTGGGCCATAGAAGATATGTTGATGCCAACGATATTGAGATCCGTTCGGTAATGGAATCCCCACATTGTATGTTAGAATTGCCTTCTGTAGTAACAAAAAACAAGGTCATGGGAAACTCCCCTGCTGCTGATTGGCGCGAACCAATTTATGAAAGCACAAATCTTCTGAAGGAATCAACTGAGCCCTTTCGTTTCTCTTCTTGTGGTAATGTGGGTTTTCATCGCTCGGTTATGGAGGATGCTGGATGGTTTGATGAGAAGTTCACTGCCTGGGGCAGCGAGGATAATGAATGGGGTTACAGAGTAATGAACCAAGGCTTTTGGTTCATACCTGTTCTAAGTGCGGTTGGATTACATCAGGAGCCCCCGGGGGGTAGAGAATTCGTTGACAGAGAGGCTGGTAAAGAAATAACACGCCCTATGAGAATAGATATGGTTCCAGATATGTATCGAACTTATACTCCTGGCGATTGTAACTCAGTACCTCGAGTGCATTGTTTAGTTGTAACTCGAAATAATGAACATTCGATTATTAAATCAATTGGCAGCTTGTTAAGCCAAACTTATACTGACATGCGTATAATCATCGTTGATTATGGTTCAACGGACAATACTCTTGATATAATCAAAGATAATTTCTCACTAGAAGAAAGAATTGATGTGTATCATAAATCGGATTTACAATACAGTGAAGCCGTATCTTTCGGCGTATCGAAATGTAGTGCCCCGTTAATTTCTGTTGTTCATCCAGGCGTTTCTTTACCAAATAATATTATTCAAGATTCTCTAATAGAAGCAATGGAGAATAAATTTCTAGGCAATGTTGGTATGCTATATGCTATCGATAAGGCGAAGATTAATTCTTCCGATAAAACAGAGATTCTGGCTAATTTCTTAGAAGATGACTCTGATTATCATAGCTTTTTTTATGTAATTCGAAAAAGAGATTGGTCTCGTCTGAAGGAAATCCCCGGAAATGATCGCCCTAGTTTCGATGTTGAGTTGATGCGCTCTTTTGAGAAAGAAAGCGAAACAAAGCAATTAGAATCTACTGAAATTCTTTGTCCACTATATCAAAACGTCAACCCGCGTGTATCTGTAGTTATTATCACTAGAGACAGAGCAGACTTACTTCAAGCATCCATACAAAGTGTACTCTATCAAAGTATCAATAATTTTGAATTGATTGTCATTGATGACGGTAGCACGGATTCTACTTCTGAAGTTGTAAAGTCGTTTAACGATAGTCGAATCCGATATTTTGCGAGACCTGCGCTAGGCATCCCCCATGCCCGAAACTTTGCTACTCAATTTGCAAGATCGGAATGGATTGTCATTATGGATGATGATGATTTGATGTTACCTAATCGCTTAGAAACCCAACTATCTGCTGCAACGAAAGATTGCGGCGGAACCTATGGTGGATGGATAGATTATCACATTGAATCCGGAGAATTAGAGTACTACCCCGGTAAACAACATTCATTCGAATCTATTTTATTCTCAGGTAAGGTTTTGATTCACCCTGCTATGATGATTCGTAGAAAATTACTCGAAGAATTTCCTTACGATGAGCGGTTCAAGTATGGGACAGACTGGTTGATGAATATGAGTGTTGTTTCATCAGGGGTACAATTCCGTCATTGCGGACAATATCTAATTGTCCGAAGAATGCATGGGAAAAATGTTACAACAACGGATACTGATGAACAAAAAACAACTGCCCGAGTTATGCAATCTACCATTCTAGATGACTTAGGCCCTGCTAACGTTAATCGAATGCGAAAAGTCGGAAGAGGTAGTGCCCCCGTAAGCACGATTTGGGCACCTCCTATCGAAGTCTTGAACTCTAAATTTAGTTGGTTACCTTTGGACCTTGATGAAGTTGTAGAAACTATAACCAAACAGCCTAATTTCGAACAAGGTTACAACCCATATTTGCGATGGCGCCAGGACGGAGACCGGCTAATCTTTGATGCTATAACAAGAGAAATCTTCTTCCAAATGCCAGACGGTTGGTCGATGGAAGAGACTCACAGAGATTTATTCCAATTGGCACATTTCGTATTGACTTCTCCATGGGAGAAAGACGTGATGAGTGATTGGAAGCCTACACGAAAACCGGGATGGAGACCCGGTCTATCATTCAGCGGAGGAATTGATTCGGCGGCTTGTGCTTACCTTCTACCACCAGAAACTATGCTCTTTTATCATGAAAGAGACGGTTTTGAAACAAAATTGAGGCACGAAAACGCTAAATTCTTCATCAAGCAATTAGAAAGTGATGGACGCCATGTAGTTTCAACAAAAAGTGATCATGAATTGATTAGAACTGATTTTGGAAAAGGACCCGGTTTCAGTACTGATTTTGCTGCATCGGTACATGTTATTCTTCTTGCCGACATGTATGAACTGGATTCTTTATCAGTAGGAATGCCTTTAGAAAATGCATACTTCTATCACGGCTATAGGGGCCGTGATTTTGCTGAGAGTTGGTTTTGGAAAGCCCACTCCAAAATGTTCAAGGATTGTGGACTAGAATTGTTAATGCCAGTTATTGGATTATCCGAGGTAATCACATACAAGATTGTGGAAGAGGCAGGGTGGCTAAATCTCGCTCAAAGCTGTCTTAGATCGGAAGTTGTTGGCGAGTCTTGTGGATTGTGTTGGAAATGTTTCCGGAAAAATTCAATGAAAGGTAAAAAGGTCGAGATTAGTGGAGAAATTGACAGCTTCTTAGGCAAAGAACCGCTAAAGCAAATGGTATCTACATTATATTCATTGCAAAGGTTACCAAAAACTCAAATCAATGAAATTACAGACAAATTCCCTCATCTTTTACGATATATTGATTTGCCACTAGAACTCTTGAACAGGTACATCCTTGACTCTTTTGACATGTGTCCTGAACAATACAAAGATGCAGTTATTCAGAGGCTAAACCTTGTCTCTGAACCTATGACACAGAAAGAAGTAGATTGGATAAAAACGGTTGATTTATCAAAGATTTAGATATTTTACAATCCTTTTAGTGATGAGTCAATTATTGATTGAAATAGGACTTTTCTTCTCCGACTTGATGCCCCTTCCATCTTAGATGTCATTTCCTCTGAATTAGTAATTCGTTTAACAATATTACAAATCTCCTCGGGCGACGTATTATTCAAATGTACATTTTTTGAGCGTAAATATTCAGGCAATTTTTTGATGAAATCTGTACATTCTCCAATCGTGATAATTTTCTTCCCTTCTAGGAGAGGCCAATTACTAGTGAGTTGATTACTTGGCATTAGAAGTATACCACTCTGATCTACAAAATCACCCACCTCAATCCCTTCATCCAATAAATTACTTCGGTATACTTCTTCCAACTCAGAATCAATGTGGATGGTTGATTGTGAATAGTTAGGGGATTTGACAATTTTCGACCATGTGTCAGGAGAACTAACGATACCAAACCTTTCGCCCCTTGTTGTTAATGACTCTTCTTTTGCTCGAACCGGTATCCACAGGGTTCTACTCGATTTGCCAACTCTGCGTAGCATTCCTGTAATTCCTGCGTACGGGTATTTCCCGATGAAAATGAATGAACTGGGCCTTTGCGTTCTAATCAGGCTAGACAACATGTCTTCGAGATATGAATTCCACTCATTTCCAGATAATCCGCTGTTTATTCTACTCAATAATGAGATAGTGGACACATAGTTTTTGTTTGACCCAATGTTCACCACTACATCTCGGTCCAACTCTGTAAGTATTGATTGGAACTCATTCAAATCCTCCTCATCGATTACTTCGCTATCAATAAGAATAAGATGTCGCACAAGATTATTGACTGACTTCTTTACGCCTTTTCTATGAAGTCGAAATCTTTTCACCAACATAAATGGTAAGATTGGTAACAGCCAAGGCCTGCTAATGGACTGTCTAAACGCATCGCCGAATAGGAATGAATAAGATGCCCCCGGATCATCAATTAGTCGGAGAGATTCGTTCATAATATCACTCCTCAAGATTGTAATATCGCTTGATTACTTCTTCTGGTTCGCCGATCATTTCAATTTTGCCCTTGTTTACTAGAATTAACCGGTTACAAATCTCTTTCATTAATCCAAATGAGTGGCTGACTATTACAACAGTTCCACTATTCTCTACAAGATTTAGGATTCTTGCCTTACTCTTTTCTCTGAATTGAGGGTCTCCAACTCCTAACACTTCATCGATTAGTAAAATCTCAGGCTCTATTGCACTAGCGATTGCTATGCCTAATCTTGCTTTCATTCCTGAAGAATAAGTTCGGAGAGGTTGTTCAATAAATTCTCCTAACTCACTGAAATCTAAAATGTCACCCATTTTTGAATCCATTTCCTGTTCGGAATTCCCTAATATGCTGCCGTAAAGGTGCACATTTTCTCTTCCGGTAAGATTACCATTTAGGCCAACGCTAACTCCAGCTAATAGTGAAATCTTAGCAAGTGTTCTGACTTCGCCCTGATCCGGCTGATAGATTCCTGCTATTACCCTTAACAAAGTACTTTTTCCAGAACCATTCCTGCCGATAACTCCAATCACTTCACCTCGAGATATTGTCAAATTTATCTGATCTAGAGCAGTAAAACTTCCTTTACCTCCTTTATCGTTAGACTTGAATATATTTACAATACTTTGAATCATTCCTTTCGAACGTGGGAAATGCAAAGTGACATTTTCCACTTCAACTGCATTACTCATAGATATTTCACCACCCTCGCTTCACATCTCTTAAATATCGCAGAACCTAATAATAAAGACAATACTGCGAATGAAACTGCATAAATTAGATGCAGGGTTTCAAATTCAATTGGAGTGCCTTCAACACCATGTCTAACTAACGTTATAGGAATAACCATTGGATTAAGCATTACTAAATCCAGCCAACCGCCACTCGCCCTTTCAAGCATCATTTCATATGTCCACATAACTGGAGAAACGAAGAACCCAGCCCTCACGATGAATTTGAAGAGGTGAGAAACATCTTGCGAAATTGCATTTATAGGAGCCATAATTAATCCTACCCCCATTGCTAGTATTGTCGCCAATAGTAGACCTACAGGGACCATCCATATTGTATGATTTGGAGTGACGTCGAGATAAATCATGACAGGGACAATGGCAGAGAGTGAAAGAAGCGAGATGAATAGATTTGCTAATACAGGGGTAATAGCATATATCTCTCTGGGGAAGTAGACATTCTTGATCAAATTCCCACCATTTGTCAAACTGTTTACTGTTGCTTGCAAACTTCGGCCAAAGTGGCCCCAAACAATCACTCCTACAATGACATACAGAGAATATTTAGGGTCTGGCTGTCCTGCGATAATTGTAAACAAAACATAGTATACTGCAGATAATAAAAATGGCTCAATAAATGTCCAAGCATAACCCAAATATGCTCTTCTGTATCTCGCCTTTAGGGTTTTTTTAACCATATTTTTAATCAAATACCATTGATTAAAGAAAGTGTGAATAAATTGGACTGGCCCTTTGAAAAAGGAAACCTTGGGGTTAGGTTCCGCCAGTAGACTGTCGTCGGACACAAACCTGCTGCTAGTTTGGTTGTTATTCAGTTAATGGGTAGTAGAACCAGTATAATGTCACATTTATTGGTCGTATGAATCTGCCAAACAATTTCTGAAATACTGGATTTGAGAATGATTATTTTTATTAAAATGGCTCATCGCCTTTACGAATGTTACAGGGCTTTGCAGACAACTTACCCTGCTCGGCCAAATGGGATGCTTCCAGAAGAGCATCCGGAGTCCCGCAATCTATCCACAATGAGTCGTCAGATTGGATTATCGAAGCCAAACCTTCAGTGACATAAGTTCGATTAATGTCGCTTATTGACATTTTTGCACCTTTTTCTGCCACTACAGAATCTAATCTATTCCAGAATGATTCATCATAAATATAAATCCCACCAATAGCAAATGAAGATGGTGGGTTCTCAGGTTTTTCAATGATATCTATCAATTTTTGGTTATTGTCAAAAACTGCGATTCCAAATCTTTCAGGGTCTTCGACAATTCGGCCTATCAAGGCACACCCTGGTGCTTTTTTTGAATGGATAAATTTCTGAACTGTATCTGTTAATTCAATTGTAGTAATATTATCTGAAAAGTATAACAGAATTCTACTTCCTTCTACATGGGGCCTTGCGAGGTTTAGTGCATGATGGACGCCTAGTGGCTCTTCTTCAATTACATAATGAATAGTCTCACCCGGAAGTCCGGTACCTACATGTTGCGCTATTTGGCCAATGAATTGATTACCAATAATTGTGATATCAGATATGCCAGACCTTCTGATTGTAGCTAATGCATAATCAATAACCGGCCTATTGTAAAGCGGTAACAATGTTTTGTGAGTGTATCTAGTAAATGGTAGCATACGAGAGCCGTGCCCTCCTGCCACTAATATCGCTTTCATGTTAATTCCCCTTTTTCAATATTGTACTGGTGAACCGATGGCGTTAGTTATCCAACCCATTGTTCTTAAATTTTGTAAATCAAGTACACGGCGACCATCGTAAAGATTTGGCACTCGCATTCCTTCTAGAAGATTCTTCCAATCGATTTCAAGACACTCTTTGTGCGCTGTCGCTAGTACCACCAAGTCGAAACCCTTAGCCGAACTAATGTCCTGGATAACATCGGTTCCTTCGGAGAAATCCTGAACAGAAAGGTAAGGATCCCATGCCGAGATGGAAATCCCTGATTCTTTCAAAATATCTGCAAGAGGTGCGACTGGCGTCTCTCTTGCATCGCCTACACCTGGTTTGTATGACCAGCCCAGGAATAGGATTCTTCCTTCACCTACCGGTAAACCAGACTGATACAATATCTCCTTCAGCACTCCTGAAACGTGTTTTGGCATCAACCGGTTGACTGCTCTAGCAGCCGTAATTAATTCTGCAGGAACGCCTACTTCTTGTGCCCTCTGCATCATGTAATATGGATCAACAGGGATACAATGACCCCCTACTCCAATACCGGGGGTGTAGCGATGGAAATTCCATTTCGTTGCTGCTGCCGATAAGACTTGTTCAACATCTAAGTCCAATTCTGGGAATATCTGCGCTAACTCATTAACGAGTGCTATATTTATATCGCGTTGAACATTCTCTATTACCTTAGTTGCCTCTGCGACCTCTATCTTTCCGACGTACCGAACATCCTCTGAAGTTAATCGTTTATACAGGTGAACAAGGCTTTGTCCTACTTGTTTATTTGAGCACCCAATGACTCTTGCAACTTGGCGTACACCGTGGTTTGGATCGCCGGGGTTAAATCGTTCAGGACAGTATGCGATCTCTACATCTTTGTGTTCTTCAAGGCCTAATTCTTCAAGAATCGGAAGCCAAGTGGTTGCGGTCACACCGGGATAAACTGTACTTTCTAGAATTACAACCTTCCTGCTACCTTTTTCTGATGCTTCGAATACAGCTCTTCCCGCACTTTCAACATAAGATAAATCGGGCTTTAAGTCATGCGAAACTGGCGTTGGCACTGTTACAATCAGAACATCGCAATTCTTTGTAGCCTCCGCAGTAGATGTTGTTATCTGCCATCTGTCAGAATTTGGTGCTGGAATAATATTATCCAAATCGGGGTCTCCGAGTGGATTAACTCCCTGTTCCAAAGAGTTCACAATATGCTCAGAAAGGTCCACTCCCCACACATTAAATCCTGCATCGCGGAATCCAATCGCTGTTGGTAAACCTACATACCCAAGACCAATGATTCCTATATTTAGGTCCCCAGAATCTGCTCTTGAAGCGAACGAAGAATCCCAGCCCATGGATATTGCTGATAATTCTCATTCATCAACTCGTTGGTTGTGCACTGTAGAACTGGTCTATTGTCGGCCTGCATCAAACATCTCGCGCAGAGAACCATCGTTTAGCATCTCTAGAGCAATGTCGGAGCCGCCGATTAATTCGCCTTGTACGAAAATCTGTGGCATTGTAGGGAAGTCGGACCAAGCACATACAGAAGGTATTGCGCGCGGGTCGCTTAGAATATTTACAGAAGCGAATGGCTCACCCATCGACTGTAGCACTTGTGCAGCGCGGTTAGAGAATCCGCACTGTGGCTCTCCAGGTTCTCCTTTCATGAATAGAACGAGCGCGTGCTCGTCTACGATTGCTTGCAGTTCTTCAGGTGTCCAGTCCATTTTAGTCACTCCTTGTTTTGGTGTTTCTGAATCCTCTTTATGTGGATTCCTGTTCCTCCAGCATGTGGATGGAATACTGTGTCTCCTGCAGTTTCAGCTTGTGCAGGAGTCATGCACTTGAGATCAATTGCATGTATTGGTCTTGGGATATAATCTTTGAAATGATTTAAAATCAATTTTTGGCGCTGCAGTGGCCTCATTCCATTAAAAGACTCTGCGATAATTCTAATGTGGAAATGGTCTTGAGTGCCGTTCAAATCGACTGCTTCGACGTTGCAATCTGGAATAACTCCGCGGATTTCCTCTTCCAACCACTCACAGGTCACCATGCACATACTACCGGTCGCTACTTCTT
>Ga0233444_10006573_pt1 | contig 10352 bp, 10 predicted proteins | sample SI_124_October20_6_FD_182792 | JGI IMG/M metagenome (GOLD analysis project Ga0233444, IMG submission 182792) | Seawater microbial communities from Saanich Inlet, British Columbia, Canada - SI_124_October2016_10_MG | ecosystem: Environmental > Aquatic > Marine > Inlet | place: Canada: British...
ATTTCTAGTGGGAAACTCAATTTTGGTAATAGCTGACCCATTGTCACTAAGGCCCCTTTCATCACGCACAATAAAACGGGCTTCATTCCTGCATAATGCCTATTTAATTGCGTTGCTATCTTATCGAGTGCTTGATTAATATCATTCAAGTCATATAGACAGTCAGCTTGTGTTATTTTCTCTTGCGTTAGCTCGGTTGTCATTACTTCTAGGTTCTCTTTATCCTTGGCATTTATAGAGAAATGCTCACGTTCCAATTTTATTACCGCCTATAATAGCGGTTTTGTAGATAATCTAGGAGGCTAAATCATGTTACGACGCTGGCCACTTTTCTTATCTGTAGTCCTGCTTCAATTGATGCTGATATTTTCTGTTAATGCGACTACGCTTTGGCCAAAGCAAACAGCATTGAAAATCATCAGCTTATCCCCCCATATTACCGAAACATTATTTGCCATAGGTGCTGGGCAAGACGTCATTGCAGTGACTGATTACTGTGACTACCCCACAGAAGCCCAGGCATTGCCTAAAGTTGGTGGCTTTGTTAATCCCAATATCGAAGCTATTGTTGCACTAGAAGCTGATCTCGTTATTTTATTAGCCTCACAACATGAAACAAGCCGCCAGCTAAATCAACTTGGTATTAAGACACTCGCTGTAAATAATCGCACCTTGGCCGATATTCAGTCGACAATTTCCACTATCGGTCTCGCTACTGGCCACCAACTCGCTTCAGATCAGTTATTAGACGAAATGGCCAAGCGCATTGCGTTTATTAAACTCGCAGTCGAAAAACAGGCAAAGCCGAGCGTCATGGTTACAATTAGCCATCAATTAGGAAATGACGGTATTGATAACATTTATATTGCTGGTCAACATGATTTTTATAATGATCTCTTAGTTATTGCCGGGGGTAAGAATGTTTACCAGCGTCCTTATCCCAAGGTACCCTCTCTATCATTAGAAGGCATTTTGACACTTAACCCTGATATTATTATTGATGTTTTCCCTGAAGCTAACGACCACTCAACATCATTGACGCAACTTCACGCCCAATGGATGACATTGACAGCCATTAAGGCCGTTCAACAACGGCAGGTCCACATTATTGAGGCTAATTACGCCACCATTCCGGGTCCAAGGGTAATTTTGTTATTAGAACAATTTGCACAACTCCTTCACCCAGGACTAATTTGGCCTGAAGGGCACCCTCATTGAGCCTACTCACTGTCTCTGAATTATCTGTTAGCATCGATGACAAAAGCTTATTAGGCTCCGTTAGCGTCGAAGTGGCAGAGGGGGATTATTTATGTGTTCTTGGCCAAAATGGCGCTGGGAAGAGTACTTTACTCAAAGCTTTAATGGGTATTACAGCTATAAGTAGTGGCAAAATCACCTTTGCAGAACGGCCCTTTAAGCAATTAAGCCAAAAACAATTAGCCCGTTATGTCAGTTATGTTGGACAAAATCACCCCATCCTTGATATGACCGTATCTGACTTTATCCGATTAGGTCGTTATACCCATCACGATGCCTTTTCGACATGGTCTGATGATGACAAGACTGCTTTCGAAAATGCGGTTCAATTAACTGATATTAGTGCTTTTTTAGATCGACATTGCCCTTCCTTAAGTGGCGGAGAATACCAGCGGGTGCAAATTGCAGCCGCGCTCTGCCAACAGTCACCAATACTGCTACTTGATGAGCCAACCAGCTCCCTAGACCCTCATCATCAGCTAGAAGTGCATACGCTCATTAAACAACTTAACCAAACTCACCAAATCACCATTATTGAGGTAACGCATGATCTTAACCATGCAATACAAAATAGCCAGCATATCTTGGCATTAAAACAGGGGAAAACGTTATGGTATGGCCCTTCAACTGATTTACTCTCAGCCCCTATTCTACCTCTGCTCTACGACCAGAATTTCGTCTGTGTACAACATCCCGAAACAGGACAACTGATCGCATTAGCCAGCGAGGCCCCACAATGACGCAGGCTAAAAAAGTCCTTGGGGTTATTGGCCTAATCACGCTTCTTATTACCGTTCTCGTGCCTTTCCTTGGCCTGCCTGAGCATTTAACGCCGGCAATTCAACAACAAATCTTAATGGAAATTCGCCTACCCCGAGTTATCTTTGCATTCATTGTCGGCGCTGGCCTTGCTATTTGTGGCTTAGTTTTCCAAGCCATGTTTCATAACCCTTTGGCAACACCTTTTACTTTAGGGGTGGCTAGTGGTGCTTCACTTGGTGCGGCATTGTCTGTTTTCTTAGGTTTTGGATTTGTCTTTTTAGGCTTTAGTAGCACAACTCTTTTCGCTTTTATTGGTGCCTTAATTACCATTCGTTTCGTTTATGCCATCAGCACCATGCGAACGGGTTTTTCATTACATACCTTGTTGCTGACAGGTGTTGCGATCAGCTTCTTTTTCTCGAGTCTGATTTTACTGATTCAATACCTTAACGACCTGCCTGATGCCTACCGTTTGATACGCTGGCTTATGGGTAGCTTGAGTATCGTTGGTTATGGCGCTATTTGGCAGCTATTACCTTTTATTATCTTTGCGATTATTGTTATCTTTTACCTGAGTCATGAGCTTAATTTGTTAACCACGGGGGATGAGATTGCCTTAAGCCGCGGTGTTAATGTCAAAAAGACCCGTTTACTGCTCTTTTTCGTCACCTCATTGTGCATTGGTGCGATTGTCTCGTTATGCGGACCCATTGGCTTTGTCGGCATGATGGTCCCGCATATCTGCCGATTACTAATAGGCCATAATCACCGTTGGCTGATTCCTGCCAGTTGTTTATTTGGTGGCAGTTTTCTGATTGTCTGTGATGCCATTGGTCGGCTGTTAATTGCACCAGCTGAAATTCCAGTTGGTGTTATTACCACATTATTGGGTGGTCCCTTCTTTCTTTGGCTGCTTATTAGAAGTAGAACACCTATTTCATAAAGCCTCTCTGGCATAATAGTCCTCAGTACAGCGCTGTATTTAGGGAGTTTGGGCACAAGTGAAAGTCAATTTATTATTTCGATCGGTTCACCACATTGGATTCGTGTTATTCGTTCTATTCCAAAGCACGCTGGCTTACGCCTTACCGATCGATATTAATCAAACGGCAACAAAATATATTGATAGTTACCATTGGTTTCAAAATCATCACACCCGTGCCATGGCTAAAGAAGGACTCAACTTCATTGCCGATTCAGCCAAACATGGCCTTAAACCAGATGATTACAACTATCAAACTCTGGTTACACTTTCATCTGCTACCAATTCACATCAACAAGCCGAATTTAATAGACTCTTTATTGAAGGCTTATTAAGATTAACCCATGACTTAAGGATCGGCCGTTGGATACCTTTGATGGTTGATCCTGACTGGCACATCCCACAGGCTAAATTTGATGAAAAAACCTTTCTCAGCCATGCGCTTGATTCAGGTCAACTTAAAAACCACCTGGACTTATTAGCGCCCAGCACTAGCGACTACCTACAACTAGTAGAGGCTTATGCTCGCTATCAGCGCTACGCACAGCACGGGGGTTGGGGGACAATTCCTGCTACGCCAAAACTCTACCCTGGTGATTACCACTCTGCTATTTCCTTAATCCAGTCTCGTCTGGCTGTTGAAGATGCTTTTTTTGCCTATACCGACGCCGTACCATCAAATTTATATGATCCTTTAATGGAAGAAGCTATCCGACATTTTCAAAAGCGTTCAAGCTTAAAAGTCGACGGTATCATAGGTCGCAATACACTCAGAGCATTAAACATTCCCGTTACAGCCCGCTTATCGCAACTTGAAGTCAATATGGAGCGTCACCGTTGGATGCCTCGAGAATTAGGTGAGCGACATATTCTGATCAACCTTGCCAATTATCGTTTACAAGCCTTCGAACAAGGTCAAGAACGTTTAGCTATGAATGTCGTCGTCGGATCTAAAGAGCGACAAACACCCAGCTTCTCTGCTCAGATGAGTCATATGGTCTTTAACCCTTATTGGAATGTCCCTAGCAAATTAGCGCGACTTGATTTATTGCCGAAGCAGCAACACGATCCTAATTATTTTTCACAGCAATTCAGGTATAGAAATAGGCCTCAGGGCCGGGTATGAAATATGACGTTAAAATCACATTCGCAACACCCAGAAATCATACAAAGTCGACGCCGTTTTTTACAATATGGCTTAGGCATCTCCACCGCCCTCGCTCTCCCTACTACTACCTTTGCCACAGCACATCCAACTGAACGGAGTCTTGCTTTGCATAACCTTCATACAGGGGAAAATGTTAAAGCAACCTATTGGGCCGAGGGAGAATATCAACTCAGTGAACTTGATGCGATAAACCGAATTTTAAGGGATCATCGTACCGGTGATGTCATGGATATTGACCCTCAGTTAGTTAATTTACTCAACTTACTACATGACCAAGTCGGCGGCAGCAAACCCTTTAATGTTATTTCAGGTTACCGCTCGCCTATTACCAATGCCAATTTGCAGAAAAAAAGCAGTGGTGTCGCGAAAAAAAGCTTCCATATGCAAGGTAAAGCAATTGACGTCGCCTTACCAGGATGTGATTTGGCGAAACTTAACTCTGCAGCGCTAGCAATACGCGCTGGTGGCGTCGGCTATTACCCAAAATCTGGTTTTATTCATATAGATACGGGTCCTGTGCGAAGCTGGAAATAAGCGCAACCGTTAACCATTAGTCCACCAATTTTTGCGCCAATGCTTTAAAATCGGCCATCTCTTCAACATATTTTTTGCTCAATTCTGCATGAGATTGATCAGCTTCCCCATGCAATTGACATAAATGCTGATGAAACGCTTCTATTTCAGCTTCTGAGTCAAACCCTGGACAGGTTGGGTAACATTCCTCATCTAAGCCACTTTCATACTGACCTACTAACCGTTCATGTTCTTTAATCAAGGCAACATGTTGTGTTAATGCTAAGGAATGTTGTGGTAAGGCACGTTCTAATTTATACAGTAAGGCCACTAAACGTTGCGTTTCACGTTGCCAATGAAGTGTTTCTTCAACCCATAAGGCATGCTCTTCATGCCATCGCTTATTTTCTGTTTTTAACGCTTGTAAATCGATCATAACTTATGGCCTCCCGCCGGTGCCGCTCAATCGAATTTATTCTTACTTTTGTTAACGTTATTTATTAATAGGATAGGCTTATTGTTCTCCTAGATCTAGCCCTGATATAACAATCAAGACAAGCTATAAAAAACGCAGTAAAATAGGGGTTATTTTTCTACTTTGATCCACCGGAAGCCATCATGTCCCACATTGTTGTTTGTGCCTTATACAAATTTGTCGCGCTCGATAACTACGAAGCCATACAACCGCCACTTCTTGCCCTTATGTTAGAACATGATGTCAAAGGCACTTTGTTATTAGCGCAAGAAGGTATTAATGGCACCATCGCTGGTAGTCAATCAGATATTGATGCTGTCCTTAGTTTTTTACAGTCTGATGCCAGATTAGCCGGATTGAGTTACAAAGTGTCCTATACCGATCAACCGCCATTCTTACGCAGTCGCGTCAAACTCAAAAAAGAAATTGTGACTATGGGCATTGAGGGAATTGACCCTAAACAAGTCGTAGGCACCTATGTTAAACCGTCCGATTGGAATGCCTTAATTAGTGATCCAACTGTGTTATTAGTTGATACACGTAACGACTATGAAGTCCAGGTCGGGACATTTAAAGATGCACTTAATCCTAAAACCGACAGTTTTCGAGAATTTCCAGACTACGTTAAACAACAATTAGATCCAAAGAAACACACAAAAGTCGCCATGTTTTGCACTGGTGGAATTCGTTGTGAGAAGTCGACAGCCTTCTTAAAAGAGCAGGGCTTCGACGACGTTTATCATTTAGAAGGGGGCATTCTAAAATATTTGGAAGAAGTACCTGCTGAAGAATCCTTGTGGGAAGGGGAATGTTTTGTCTTTGATGAGCGTGTTACAGTCAATCACCAATTACAAAAAGGTGACTACGACCAGTGTAATGCTTGTCGAATGCCCATTACTGAGCAGGATAAGTTAATCGAAACATTTCAACATGGTGTGAGCTGTCCACACTGTTTTGATAAGACATCAGATAAACAAAAAGCCCGTTTTGCTGAACGTGAAAAGCAAATGCAATTAGCGCAACAACGTGGAGAAGTCCATATCGGCGGTGACACCGCCAAAGTAATCGCTGCTAATCGTGCTAAAAAGCAGGCACAATATGAGAAACAACGCGAAACTTCTTTGAGAAAGCACCAGCGCTAATGGATTCATTCAGCCGTTTATTTTTTGTTATATTTTTCAGCACTTTAATCGGTTGCAGCCATGTCTTCCCCACTCAAAAAGCTGCTATAGCAACAGCACACCCTCTCGCAACCCAAGCTGGATTAGATATACTCAAACAAGGCGGTAATGCTTTTGATGCCGCAGTGGCAGTCAGTGCTGTCCTTGCCGTAGTAGAACCTACGGGGTCGGGCTTAGGTGGTGGTGGATTTTGGTTATTGCACCGTGCTTCTGACCAATACCAAGTTATGATCGACGGCCGAGAAGTCGCCCCGGGGGCTGCCGATCGGGATATGTACATAGGACCGGATGGACAGCATGATAAGGCCGCCTCATTAGATGGCCCATTGGCAGCCGGTATTCCAGGGTTACCTGCAGCTTTAGATCATATTAGTCATTTTTATGGTCGCTTATCACTGCAACAGGCCCTAGCACCCGCTATTCAACATGCAAAATCAGGTTTTACTCTCTCGGACCATTACCGGACATTAGCCACTTTTCGTTTAAAAGCCCTGCAAGCATCACCGGCAGCATCTGCTATTTTTTTGAATAACGATCTTGTACCCAATACCGATCATATTTTGGTTCAAACAGATTTAGCTTATACCCTAACGCAGTTAGCACAACATGGCCGTGATGGGTTTTACCAAGGTGATATTGCACAGCGCCTATTGAAAGGGGTTTCGGAGTCTGGTGGTATATGGACGCAGGCCGATTTAGATCATTACCAAGTCATAGAACGCGATGTTATAAAAAGCCAATACCAAGGCTATCAAATTAGCTCGGCCGCGTTACCCTCCTCGGGTGGTATTGTGTTAACTCAAATTTTAAACCAACTGACTTATTTACCTTTAGCGGAGTCAGATGAACCTCAGCAACGCCATTTAATTGTTGAAGCGATGCGTCGGGCTTATTTCGATCGCAGTCAATATCTTGGCGACAGTGATTTTGTTTCTATCCCGCCTCACTTAATAAGTCCTGATTATACTCAAACACTGGCATCAGAGATTGATATTGATCTGGCAAGTGATAATGCGGCATTAATTGATTCATCAAGCAAAGGCGAAGATACCACCCATTTTTCTATCATCGATCAATATGGTAATCGTGTTGCCGCGACATTGAGTATTAATTACCCTTTTGGCTCTGGTTTTGTTGCACCGGGTACTGGCGTTTTACTGAATGATGAAATGGATGACTTTTCCTCTCAAATTGGTTCAGCTAATGGCTATGGTCTTGTTGGTAATGAAGCCAACGCCATCGCGCCTTTCAAACGGCCGTTATCGAGTATGACGCCTACTTTCATCGAAAATGATGACCGCCTAATGGTCATCGGCACCCCCGGGGGAAGTCGTATTATCACCATGGTGTTATTGGGCTTACTTGATTTTATCGAAGGTGACGATGCCGAAACGATTGTATCCGCACCGCGTTATCATCATCAATACCTGCCCAATGTAATCCAACTAGAATCGATTGGGTTTTCTGATAAGGAACAGCAAGCACTGGTAGATTACGGCCATGATATTAAAGTATTATCTCGCCAATATGGCAATATGCAGGTAATTATTTTTGATAAGGAAACAGGACAGTTGGATGCCGCAAGTGATCCACGTGGTGAAGGGAGCGCTATTGTCTCGCCTCTCCCCAGACTGATGCCCTAAACATGTTAATAGACAGTCATTGTCATTTGGATTTTGGCGTTTTTGACGATGACCGTGCTGCCATTTTAAGCCGGTGTGAACAACAAGGTATTACACGAATCATTGTGCCTGGCGTTACGGCTGAACGTTGGAGTCACCTTTTATCCGTCACACAAGATTCAGATAAGCTCTATGCTGCACTCGGTTTGCACCCGATGTTTATGGCAGAACATACTGCTGCTGACATCTCCCAACTGAATGATTATGTTTCTTATTTCAGCCCAATTGCAATTGGTGAAATTGGCTTAGACTTTTATCTTGAACATCATGATAAATCCAAGCAAATTGCTTTGTTTGAGCAACAACTTGAACTCGCGGTTAAATTCGATTTGCCTGTTATATTGCATGTCAGAAAAGCCCATGACGTTGTGATTCAATTATTAAAAAAGCATCGCGTTAAGGGTGGTATCGTTCATGCCTTTAGTGGCAGTCATCAACAAGCTTTACTCTATATCCAGCTTGGCTTTTTGCTAGGTATCGGCGGAACAGTGACTTACGATAAAGCCACGCGTATAAGACAGCTCTTTAGCCAACTACCGCTCCCTGCAATTGCACTAGAAACCGATGCACCTGATATGCCATTACAAGGTCAAAGGAGTCAACGTAACTCACCAGAATCACTCATACCCATTCTAGGTAGCTTAGCTGACTTACGCACTGAAGCTCCTGACTCAATTGCCAAAATAACGACTCACAATGTCACCCAGTTATTTGCTTTGCCCTCATCAGGCAATTAGAACAAGAGAACCCAGATTCCGTCACAAACTGGTGTCATAGAGTGTGACACAATAACGGAGATATTGATTTTGGGATAACAACATGACTTCACCTCATACGGCCAACATTCTCTCTGCCGTCAATGACATTATTGTGGGTAAGCATCAGACTAGTCGATTGGCATTGACTTGTTTGCTTGCTCAAGGCCATTTATTAATTGAAGACTTACCTGGTGTTGGCAAAACCACCTTGGCGCATACACTCGCCAAGGTGCTTGGACTCGATTTTCAACGCTTACAATTTACCAGTGATATGCTGCCAGCTGATATTTTAGGCGTGTCTATTTTTGATCGTGATGGCCAACAGTTTCACTTTCACCCTGGTCCTATTTTCAGCCAATTAATCTTAGCTGATGAAGTCAATCGGGCGACACCTCGCACGCAAAGTGCTTTGCTTGAAGCTATGGAAGAACGACAAATTTCGATTGAGGGCCAAACCCACTCTCTGCCTACACCCTTTTTTGTTATCGCAACTCAAAACCCCTCCCACCAAATTGGCACTTTCCCTTTACCTGAATCACAATTAGATCGTTTCCTAATGCGACTTGCTATGGGATATCCTGATGCAGAGTCTGAACGCCAATTACTATCCGGCACTAGCCGCCAACAATTATTACAGCAACTCAAGGCAATTATAGACCCCGCCGCATTAACAGCACTTCAAGATGATGTCTCACAAGTGCACACCTCCCCCGCATTGGTAGATTATGTTCAGAAAATACTCGCTTTCAGCCGCGACTCTGGTCTTTATGAACACGGCCTATCCCCTCGGGCAGGTTTAGGACTCATTCGAGCTGCACAAGCTTGGGCATTTATTGCAGGTCGTCAACAAACATTACCTGAAGATATCCAGTCGGTCTTGCCGGCCGTTGTGAATCACCGTTTACAAGCACGAGATGGCGATGCCAAACATGACTTTTCCGCTTCTCTTGTTGCTCAGGTGCCCATTCCTTAACCTTGCCCTATGAATGCCATTAGTCAGCTTTACCGGCGCTTTAATACATTAAGGGGCCGACGTGTCTTTATCCTGCCAACCCGCTTTGGTGTTTTATACGGCATTTTTTTATTACTCATTTTATTAGCCGCGATTAATTACAGTAATAGCTTAGGCCATATCTTGTGTTTTTTGCTAGCCAGCATGGGCCAATTGGCTATTCATTACACCTATCGTAATATCGCTAAGATAGAACTTTTAAGTGTTCATTCCGAGCCTTGCTTTATGGGTCAGGCCATTCCTTTTTATTGTCGTTTTGATAACCCTAACCGACACGATTGTTACCATCTTGATATTGCTAGCAAACAATCGACAGAACGCTCATGGAACCCATTTAAAAACATCACTGGTTTTCGATATCAAACACATCAGGCGCTCACATCCTTAATCGCCCAACAAAGCACAACACATCGCATCACCCTCGCTAGTTTGCAGCGTGGGCAGCAAACCATAGGACAAATTCGACTCTCAACGCGTTTCCCGGTTGGTTTATTTGATACTTGGACGTATTTCACGCCCGACTGTGTTGCCTTAGTATACCCAAGACCCATTGGGCAATTAC
>Ga0233444_10006576_pt1 | contig 10349 bp, 10 predicted proteins | sample SI_124_October20_6_FD_182792 | JGI IMG/M metagenome (GOLD analysis project Ga0233444, IMG submission 182792) | Seawater microbial communities from Saanich Inlet, British Columbia, Canada - SI_124_October2016_10_MG | ecosystem: Environmental > Aquatic > Marine > Inlet | place: Canada: British...
CCTCTACGTATTCTCTTGCATGTCCCCAATCTCTTTTTGCATTTAAATTACCTAGAAAAAGTGTCTTTTGTTTTCCTTTTTTAATATTGCATAACCCTTGTACTATTTTTTGAGTAACAAAAGTTTCTCCTCGTCTTGGACTTTCATGATTAAATAATATTCCATTGACTGCAAACATTCCATATGCTTCTCTATAATTAATTGTTATCCAGTGGGCATATAGTTTTGCAACTCCATAAGGGCTAGCTGGATGAAAAGCTGTTTTTTCAGTTTGGGGAATTTTTTCTGTTCTTCCATAAAGTTCTGAAGTTCCTGCCTGGTAAAATTTTATTCTTTTAGTAAAATTGTTAAACCTAATTGCTTCTAAAATTCTTAATACGCCTAACGCATCAGCATTTGCGGTATATTCAGGAGACTCAAAAGAGACCGCAACGTGTGATTGGGCTGCCAAATTATAAATTTCATCAGGTTTTACTTGTTTAATAATTCTGGTTACTGAAAGAGAGTCTGTAATATCACCATAATGTAAAATAAATTTTCTATTTTTTACGTGTGGGTCTTGGTATATATGATCAATTCTTCCTGTATTTATTGATGATGATCTCCGCTTTACACCGTGCACTATATAGTTTTTTTTTAACAAAAATTCTGCAAGATAAGATCCATCTTGACCAGTAATACCAAAAATTAATGCTATTTTTTTCATTTAAAAAATAACCTTATCATTTCTGTTAATATTAAGAAACCATCTTTAATTGGATTTACTTTTTTTTTTCCACCAATTCTAACTCTTTCAAAACTGGGTATGCACTCATATTCAAATTTTAATCTTTTTGCTTTAATCGGTAACTCGACACATATTCTAAAATCATGTCTAGATAGTTTCATTTTTTTAAATGATTTAGTTTTTCCCAAAATATAAGTAAATAAAATATCTGATATATTCAGTTTAAAAAACAAGTTTCCAAACAATGTAAAAAAAAAATTACCAACTGATGTAACTATATCGTCGTCTTCACTACCACCGCCCGGTTTTTGGTACCTTGAGGTAAAAATTAAATCTTTTTTTTCACACAATCTTAACATTTTTTTTAAATATTTTGGGTTCATTGAACCATCTGCATTAATTATACAACAATACTTTGTTTTTGTAGCTTTAATACCTTCAATTAAAGCATTTCCATATCCATTATTTTTTTGTTTTACTATCTTAATATTTTTAATCTTTTTAATTTTATCAAATGTAGCTAAATCTTCTTTTTGCATAACTATCATTTTTTTACATTTATAATCTTTTAATTCTTTTAGAAAAACTGGAAGTGACTCTGCTTCTTTTTTGGTGGGTATTATTAATGTTAAATTTTTCATTTATATCTTAAATTTTATATTTTTGTGTTCTTATAAATATATTCAAAAGTTTTTCTATAAAACATTTTAGTTTTAAATCCTTTTTTAAAACCATTTTCCATTAAAAAATTATGAACTTGCTTAAATGTATAATTTTTATTCAACATATTATGAAAATGATGCTCAAAATAAATATAATTTACACGATTAATATTTCTACCTAAACTTTTTATCACATTAAAATCATATCCCTCTGTATCAATTTTAAGTATATCAATATGATCTATTTTTTCTTCTTTTAAGAAATTATCTAAAGTTTTTATATCTACTTTAGTAGTGAAAAATAGATTTTTATTTTTTTTAAAAAATTGTAACAATTTTTCTTTTTTTTTGTAATAATTTGACTTGTAATTGATACCCACCAACGTAGAGGATTGGGACTCTGCGGACTCATTAAAATCCATCAAACCTTCTATATCACCTATGCCATAATTATAAATTTTTAAATTAGTATTTTTAATATTTTTAGTTTTTTTTTCTAAAATTTTGAAGTTTTTATAACTTGGTTCAAATGCATAAATATTACTGATATTAAATTTTACATTAAAAAGTTTGATTGTTTCACCATGATGGGCTCCAACATCAATTAGATTATTGATATTTCCAATTGTATTTTTTTTAAAATAATTGATTACATCTTTTTTTTTAAAATAATCAAAAAATGACAAAATTTGTAATATAAACTTTATATACATAAAAAAAATTAAATAATGATATACAGTAGAATTATCAATACTTAAAAATAAAATGCAATTTATTTCAATTATAATGCCCTATTATAGAAAAATAGATTCTGTTAATAGAACAATCAAATCAGTTATTGGCCAAACATACAAAAATTTTGAGTTTATAATTATATATGATGATGAAGCTCTTGAGGATTATTATAAGATTAAAAATTTTATTAGAAACAATAAAAAAATTAGAATTATTAAAAATAAAAAAAATATTGGTGCCGGAAAGTCTAGAAATATTGGAATTAAAAACTCAAAGGGTGATGTAATAACATTTATTGACTCAGATGACACTTGGAACGCCAAAAAGTTAAAGAAGCAATTAAATTTTTTAAATAAAAACCATTACAACTTTGTGTTTTGTGGTTATAAAAAAATCTTTAAAAAAAAAATAATTAAAGTTAAAACTAACTTTAAATACTTAGGATATAAAAATTTACTAAGATCTTGTGAAATTGGCCTTTCAACTGTTATGATAAAAAGAAAAATAATTAATAACAATTTATTTACAAATTTAAAAACTCAGGAAGATTTTGCAGCTTGGTTAAAAATAACAAAAAAACATAAAGCCTTTTTTTTAGATGAAACACTTGTTAACTGGTATTGCACAGAGAATTCTTTGTCTTCTAATTTAATACAAAAAATTTGTGATGCTTTTAAAGTTTTTTATTTGCATCAAAAATTTTCTTTAATTAAATCCTTTTATTATCTTATAGTATTGTCCGCTAACTCAATTAAAAGAAAATTCTAGCACTAATGTTTAACGAATTAAATAAATTAAGAAAAAATAGTTTTAGTCTTTTTTTTTCAATACTTATCATTTCTTGTTTTCCATTATTTTTTTTATTTTCATCATTATTAACAAACCTATTTACAATCATACTGATTTTTCTTTTTTTAAATAGAATCAAATTTAAACCAAAAAATTTTATAAAAGATAAAATTTTATTTTTACTAATTTTATTTTGGTTTTTTATTTTAATTAGTCTCTTTAATTCAATTTTTTTTGAAAATTCCGTTTCACGCAGTATTGGTTTTCTGCGGTTTATATTGTTTTCTTATGCTATAGCTTACTACATTAAACTTGATAATTTTAAATATTTCAAAATCATCATCTTAATTTGGTTTTTTATTTTTCTTATTACATCAATAGATCTTTTGATAGAATATATTTTTGGATATAATTTACTTGGAAATTCATCTTATATGACTGGAAGATTATCTGGTTTTCTTGGGGAAGAACTGAAAATAGGAAACTATTATCTTGGTTTTTATTTTTTAATTTTAGTATTTTCAATACAATTTTTTAAAAATCAATTTGTAAGTTTTTTAATAATTATTTTTGTTTCATTAATTGCATTTCTTATTGGGGAAAGATCCAACTTTATAAAAATAATTTTAGGTTTATTAATTTTTTCAATATTTTATGAAATGATAATCACAAAATATAAAATAATATTTTTTGCAATAATAGTTACTTTTATATTGATTTTAATCAATCTTAACTCTGACTTTAAAGTTAGATACAAATCACAAATTTATAATCCGATTAAGACACAGGGAGTTTATAACTATATCAAAGGAACTCCATATGGAGCACATTTTTCAACTGCTTATAAAATTTTTAGAGAAAATCCAATTAGTGGAATTGGTTTGAAAAACTTTTATTTTGAGTGTGGAAAAGATAAATATATAGATAAAGAATTTGTTTTTAATCATGCAAGGTGTTCAACTCATCCACATCAATTGCATTTGGAAATACTGTCTCACATTGGAATTTTTGGTTATTTAGTTTTTATATATTTATTCTTTTATTTAATTTATTTTGGTTTTAAAAATTATTTGAAAAACAAAGATCCTTATTTGTTGGCGTCGCTAGTTTTTATTTTTGTTTCAATTTTTACCCCAGTTCCATCTGGAAGTTTTTTTACAACTTTTGGAGCAACTATATTTTGGCTTAACTTTGGATTGGTTTTAGCTTTTGCCTCAAAACAAAGTAAATCAAAATATATACAGTAATATTCAGAACAATTAAGACCAACATAGTATTTGTTTTGTCACTATAATTAGAAGCAATCATTAATATAAATAAATTATATAAGTTTATAATCGATGCAGCTAAAAAATGATTTAGATTATTAGATTTTAATTTTAAATTATTGTTAATTATTCTTAATATCATTTGATGAATATGCATAGTGTCTGGCTCGTAGGAATAAAAATTAAGGACAATTCTTCTAATCATCGAAAATAAAAGCTCAAAACAAGGATACCAAATTAATAAAATTATAAAATATGGTGATATAAAATTATTTACATTGGATATTTCAATTAAAATTAATCCTACAAATAATGATAAAATATATGCACCAGAATCACCAAGAATTATTTGACCAAATACATTAAACAATAAAATTATTATCAACAATGAAAACAAATTAATAATAAAATTTTGATCTATGTTTACATCTTTTAAAAAAAATAAGATTATGCCTAAAGTAATGATATAATAATTGATTAATAAAGTATTAATTCCGTCCACAAAATTACTGCCGTTAATTAATATTGCTAAGCAAAAAACTGTAAAGGAGTAATTAATAAAATCATTTTCAAACAGAATGTCTACAATTTCTATTCTTGTACTAGGGATCTTAATGTCTAAAATATAAACAAAAATTATTAAAAGTGAAATTTGAATTAACAATCTTAGCTTTGGATTATTGAGGAGTTTAAAGTCTGCCAATAAGCCTATAATAAAAATAGATATAAAAAATAATCCATACAAATAATCTTTTTGTTCAATAAATTCATATATCAAAATTAAAGCTATAAAAAACCCACCCACAAAATAATTTTTTTGATTTGATGCAAATTTTTTATGATCATAATCCTTTGCATCTAAAAAAAAATTAAATTTTTTACATATAGAATATGTAATAAATATAAAAATAAAATAGATGATTGAATTAATTATCATTATAAAAGTAATATTTTGAAATGTTTAAATATATATATATTATTTTTAAAATTTAGGTAAATTATTGACATGTTTTTTACAATAATAATAAATACTCACAATCAATACAGTCAGATTGATAGATGTATTAAAAGTTGTTTAAATCAAGAATATATAGAAAATTATGAGGTTATAATCAGTGATACATCTGATAAAAAAACAATTAATAAATATTCAAAAAAAAATGTAAAAATTAAAATTGTTGAGTCTAATAGTTTTTCTGACTTTCCATGTGTCGATCAAATGTTATCTATAAAAAATGTATTAGGTTATGCCACAGGTAGAGTAATATGTTTATTAGATGGTGATGATTTCTTTAGCCCCACTAAACTAAATTTTTTAAAAAATAATTTCTCTCAAAATGATATGTTTTTAAATCAAGACAATTTAGTTGGATTTAATGAACAAACGCAAAAAAAATTTATAATCAATAAAAAAAAAGAATATAAAAATAATATAATCTTTAATAAATTATTTAATAACTGGCCAAAAGTATTGGGCACGAGTGCAATTACAACAAATAAAAAAATATTAGATAATTTTTTTTCTATTGTAGATCCCTCTGACTGGAATTTCATGGCTATTGATGCATTATTATCAATTTATTTTGACAATATTAAACCAATTACCTTCATAGGAGATCAACTAACTTATAAAAGTTTTCACAATCTAAATTTAGATGGTACTTATTCAAATAAATTCTCAAAAAATTATTGGACAAGAAGATTTCAACAACATGAATTTTATCAATTTATCCACAAAAAAAAATATACAAACATCGACAGTTTGATATCAAAATTTTTTTCACATTAATAAATTTTTTAAAGTCAAGTAGTGATTAAAGATTGTATATTTTTTTGAATTTATTTTAGCAAAAACTTTTTTTTTATAAATTTGTTCTGGGGTATCTGCTATTAGTTCATTAAAAGATTTTATTAATGAGTCTAAATTATCATTTTTAAATAAATAGCCTGCTTTATTATTCATTAAAAACTCTTTTGGACCATTTTTACAATCACTTGATAAAACAATTTTGTTGCTAAATGCGGCCTCGATCATTACTGCACCGGGATCTTCCCACAAAGATGGTGAAATTACAGCTCTAGAAAGCATAATATATGGGTATATATTTTTTTTGAAACCTAGCAAAGAAACTCTATCTTGTAATTCTAATCTTAGTATTTTTTCTTTTAGAAATTTTTCTTCTTCACCTTCTCCTATAATATAAAGATTATAATCCTCATTTATTTTTTTATAATGTGAAAATAAATCAATTAATAATGTATGATTTTTTTGTTTAGTTAATCTACCAATACTTAAAAAATAATCTTTTTTTAAATTTTTTTCTTTAGTACTTAAGTCTTTTTTTTTTAATATTGTAGAAATATTAATTATAGGATCATGAAGTACAACAATTTTTTTTTCATCAAAAATTTTCGTATTTCTAATATAATCCATTGTTTCATAAGATGGGCATGTCACTAACGTTATTTTTTTATTTATTATTTTCCATAAAAATTTTCTCAAAAAATTTAATTTTGGTAAACCTGATATTCTTAAAATAAATTTTGTTTTAAAGCTAAAAAAAATTAATAATGAAAAAGGTATAGATGTTAACAAATGAATTATTAAATAATCTGGTTTTTCTTTTCTTAATAGTTTTAGCAAGGGATATATACTCGAAAAAAAAATTAAAATTGATAAAAATCTTGATTTAAGAAAACCAGAAACAGGTAAATTTATTTTTAAATTACTAATCTTTAAATATTCAATTTTTTTTTCAGATAATTCTTTTTTTTTAGCGTCCCATTCTCCAAATACATCTAAAATATATGCTCTAAATGAAATCTTATCGTATTTAATTAATGAATATGCAGAGTTTACTACATTTCTTATTGTTGCTACATTTGATAAGTAAGGTGACCAATAAAATATTTTTTTCATTAAAGATTATAAATAATTTTTATTAAAGTTTTATTATGATATTTAATAATTACAAACTAATAATTATATCGTCTATCAATTACTTTTTAACCCATGAAAAAAAAGATTAAACTAATATTTTTTCATCCATATTCTTATTTAGGTGGTGCGGATAATTCGCTACTAAGACTTATTCAGAAATTAGATTTAAATGAATTTTCAATTACTTTTGTGTCTCTTAACAAGAGTTATTTAAAAAAAAGATTAAACAAAAAAGTAATATTTAAAGAATTGCGTGTATCTCGATCTATTTTTTCAATGCTACAATTTAGAAAATTGATACTTTCGTATAAGAATGATCAATTCAAAAAAGTAGTCATTATATCCAATCAAAATTTTGCAAATATAATTGCATATTTTTCATCAATTTATATTTCTAAAATTAAAAGAATTTTTATTGATAGAAATCATTTAGATGAACTTAATTTTACTAACAGTTTCAAAGAAAAATTTAAAAAAATAATAATCAAAATACTCATGAAAATTATTTATCCAAAAGCCAATCTAATAATTGGGAATAGTGCTAAACTTAGTAGGGATTTATCTGCTTTTGTTAAAACAAGAGTTAAAACTGTCTACAGCCCATCTTTTGATAAGAGTATAATTTTCAAATCAACCAAAGCCTTAAAGCTATCTAAAAAATACAAATATATTTTAAATGTTTCAAGATTTTCAAAACGTAAAGATCATGAAACGACCTTAAAAGCTTTTAAAATTGTAGTCGAAAAACATAAAAACACTAAACTCATTTTAATTGGCTATGGACCAGAAAAGAAAAATATAATTAATATGGCAAAGGATCTTAAAATTTATAATAAAATAATTATAATAAATAAAACTTATAATCCATACCCATACATGAAAAAATCAATGCTACTAATATTAACTTCTATTTACGAAGGGTTCCCGAATGTATTAGTGGAGTCTCTAACTATTGGCACTCCAGTAATTAGTACAAATATGAATTCAGGTGCCTCTGAAATTTTAATTAATGGTAAAGGTGGGGAGCTTATAAACTTAGGTGATTATAAAGGTTTATCTAAAAAAATTCTATCATTTATAAATTCATCAAGACTGTTAAGAAAAAAAACACGTTTTGGGCAAAGCAAGCTACACAGATTCAGTACAATAACTCATTCTAAAATTTACTCAAAAATTTTTAGAGAAATATAACGAAAGTAGCAATAATAGACTTTGAATATTTTGATAGTGCAATAGCTGTAATTTTAAGTAAAAAAGATAATGTAGATCTGTATGAAAAAAAAAAGATAAATGGATCAAATTAAAAAAAAAATTACTATTATTACAGTAGTTAAAAATGCTGAAAATACATTAGAGAATTGTATTAAAAGTGTTTTGAGTCAAAATTATAATAATCTTGAGTATATTATTGTTGATGGAAATTCTTCTGATCGAACAAAAGAAATAATAAATAAATATAAAAGTAACATAAGTAGAATAATAATAGAGGATGATGATGGCATATGGGATGCTATGAATAAGGGTATTGAATTAGCTGATGGCGAAATAATAGGATTTTTGAACTCTGATGATTACTATTTCAATAATACACTTGAAATAGTTAATAATTATTTTTCTAAAAATAATATTGATTTTTTATTTGGCTCTGTGAAAAAATACAAATTAATGCATGGGTATAATTCATGGAAAATATACTTTAGCTTTGGTTTTTACACTTCTCACTCTGTAGGTTTTTTTATTAATAGAAAAAAACATTTAGACATTGGTCTATATAATAAAAAATATCTAAGTGCTGATTTAGATTTTTTTTATAAAATGATTGTCAAGTTTAAGTTAAAGGGGATGAGCTCAAAAAAAGAAGAGGTTTTTGGTAAATTTACAAAGGGAGGCTTTTCGTCAAAGATTAATTACATAGATCATTTAATTGACTTAAATAAAATTAGAATAGATAATAAACAAAATCCAATAATTGTATACTTTCTTTTTTTTATTAAGATTATAAAAAAACCTATCAAATTTATTAAGGGTATATTTAATAAGTTAAGTTAAAATTTTATAACCCCTTATATTTTTTCTTAAATTCTAAAAAACTAAAATGGTTTTTATCTCTTAATGAAAGAATTGGCTTTTTTGTTTTCCATTTTATTTTTAATTTCTTATCATTATAAGGAATTCCAGACTCATTTTTAGCATCTCTATAATTATCCAAATGATAAATAATAGAGGCGTTGTTAGATAAACACTCATAGCCATGAGCAAAACAATTTGGAATAAAGACTGAGTCACCCTCGTTTAGTAAAAAATAATAAACCTTTCCAAAATTTTTTGAGTTTTTTTTTAAATTAACAGCTACATCTAATATTTTTCCCGAAGTTACTGTAATAATTTTTGTTTGTTTATTTTTTAACTGAAAATGTAAGCCTCTTATTACATTTTTTTTAGAATATGCCATTGCAGTAAAATTAATTTTTTTTTTAAATTCTTTTTCTAAAAAAATTTCTTGAAAAAATCCTCTGTTATCAGAATACCTAGTTTTTTTAAAAATATATGGTTTAAGAGCAGTTTTCATATTTCTTTTTAAAAAAATTTTTAATAGTCTTAATTACAAAATATATTTCTTTTTTTGAATGTTCCTCTGATATAGGCAGGCTTAAAATCTTGTTACCCAATTTTTTTGCTTTAACTAAATTCATTTTTGGGAAAAAATTTAATTCATTTAACATATAAGGATAATGAATCATTGTTTCAACATTACGCTTAGCGAGATATTTTTTTAATTCATCTCTGTCATTAACTCTAATTACAAATTGATGAAAAACTGATTGATTTTTTTTGTTAAGAGAAAATAATTTAATTTCTTTAATATTTGATAATTCTTTAAAATATAATTTGGCTAAATTGTTTCTTGTTTTAATAACTTTATTATAATTATTTAATTTTATATTTAAAATGCCTGCTTGGATAGAGTCTAGCCTTGAATTTCTTCCTGAAAAATGATGATCATATTTCAAAAGTGCACCATGATTTCTGTCTCTCAAACTATAGTCTGCAATTTTTTTTGAATTTGTAATGATTCCTCCAGCGTCACCAAAAGCACCTAGATTTTTTCCAGGGAAAAAGCTGAAAGTTCCAACATCACCAAAATTGCCTACATGTTTTTTATTAATTTTTGTTCCGTGAGCTTGAGCACAATCTTCTATTAATTTTATTTTTTTTTTTTTTTTTTT
>Ga0233444_10006577_pt1 | contig 10349 bp, 14 predicted proteins | sample SI_124_October20_6_FD_182792 | JGI IMG/M metagenome (GOLD analysis project Ga0233444, IMG submission 182792) | Seawater microbial communities from Saanich Inlet, British Columbia, Canada - SI_124_October2016_10_MG | ecosystem: Environmental > Aquatic > Marine > Inlet | place: Canada: British...
AACAGCTTGTAAATCAAAGTCATCTATTGTCAAACGAAAGAAAGGACTGTTAGGTGGTAATAGTGCAAGTAATAATTTAGATGCTAAGTTATTTACACCTCTTGCTCCAATACCTTGATAAGGTGTAGGATATATAGATGAACTACTATGTCCTTCCTCTGGTAAAAGAGTAGGTATAGTTAGTTTAGCAGCTTCACGTCCTCTCTCAAGGAACGTATCTCGTTCACTTTCAAGTTGTCCATAACGTTTAGCTACGACTCCTGTTTCCATTTCCATATCTTAATCCTTAGTTATATCAACCTTCTACAAAGGGTTTCAGTTGAACTTTTTTCTTTTTATTATTATCGATTGCTTCAGTAGAATTAACTTGCTTTTCTTCTTCAGCTTTCTGACGTTCATGCTCTTCCATTTCTGAAGAGTTTCTACCCATTGCTTTTTTAACAAACCCAGTGTTGTATGTTAAAGCTCCCATAACCTAACTCTTAGGTATCTGTAAGCCAGAACCGTCACTTGCTGACTGTGTTGAATCAGCCATAGTCAAGTCTGTTCTCAAGGCTTTCTTGCCTGTCTTCTTTTTCTTTAATGTTGTGCTCTCTAAATCCGTATCGTCTAACTCTATGTCTGGAGTTTTAGTGGCAGCTGTCACTGGACGAGCAGGAGTAGGAGCAGGAGCAGGAGTTCTACCCCCTCCAAATAATCCACCCATAATTTAATCCTCTATGTTGTAGTCTTGATTTTGTAATTCAACAAGCTTCTGTATGATAGACTGTTGTCCCCTGAGAAAACCTAGCTCTTCAGGGGTAACATGTTCTAACGGAAGTTTGTTAGGAAATAACATTTTTAAATGGTTAAGTAACCCATCTGTAATGTTAAAGTCGTTGCCTAGTAGTTTCATGTACGCAAACTTTCGCTAATGTTGTAACTTTAGATATCAACTATTTCACAACCATCAGCAGAACATGCTAAAGTTTGGCTACTAGTTGTTGTATCTTTCTTCTCATATAAGGATAAAGCAGCCCAATCAATAGACTCAGGCATCTCATTAAGTAGTGCATAATACTTAGCTTCATCTATATCTTGATAAGGTGCTTGTGCATATGTATGATCACTATGAGGTAAGAAAGAAATACCAGAACATATATCAAAGTTCTTGTATACCCATGCTCCTACTTCCATCCACTCAGCATCTTTAACTGTAATAGTAACAGAAGGTTTATGTTCACACCACTCTAATGCATAGTGTTTCCATAACTCTAGCTGTTCTATAGCAGTCATAACATTACGAGTAACAGAACCAGTAGGTGATTTAGTAGGAAAGCTAAACACTGTAGTAGAGTCTGGCTTCATTACACATGGTTCAGCAGGAATACCACTGTCCTTTAAGAACATAGTAAGTGGGTCTTTGTTATCTCCACGTACAGTTCTAATGTAATAGTCACTATGTCTGGCATGAATACCAGAAGCACTATCAACTAACTGTGATACAGTACCTGAAGGTTTGACACAAGTAATAGCTGCTGATTGTGGTACACTTAACATCTCTGAGTATTCCTCATTAGTGTCTATAGCTACCTGCTTCATTTCTTTTAGCCATGTCTTACTATCTCTAGTCTTAGATAAGACCATGTTATCCATGATACCTGTTAAGGATACACCTAGTAATCTCTCTTCTTCTGTATTCTTCTGCCATATCTTACGGAGGTAAGGCATCTTAGTAAAGGCAGATTGTAATGTACCTAGTATGGTAGCTAGTCTTACCTTCTTCTTAAGACTTTCCTTATCATCTGTTTCACGTACAACAACTTCAGTTAGATTACAGAACTGATAAGGTCTTAGGATAATTTCTGAACAAGGATTAGTACCCCACTCATGTCCTGTTTCCCTACGTCCATTCATCTTAACGTGATTGTCAGCTGCTACTCTTGAGAAGATACCTCTCTCACCTGACTTAGATTCTACAAGAGATAACCACTCTCTCATAAACCCTTCCATGTCAGGCTTATCTGTATAAGCTACAGAGTTATTAGCTAGTGCACGTTGTCCTTCATTCTCCCACCATTGACCAGACTTAGCTTTAGCCATACGTCCATCACTTAGGTTGGACAAGCTGATCATAGCTGAACGTCTAACACCACCTACAACTACAACTTCACCAATCTTACACATGATATCATGGCACTCAATAGAGTTAAGCTTTCTACCTGCAGCACCCTTAAAGATTTCTACTACAAAGTTAAACAAGTCTATCAAGGGTTGTGAACCACTAGCCCTACCACCAAACGTCTTGAGTCTAGCACCTGCAGGACGTACAGCAGACACATCCCACTTAGGTATGTCACCTGTATATAAGTGTGATAATAATTTATGTAAAGACTTTGCCCAACCTTCTTTACTATCTTCTACAAATACAACATCATTACTTTGTACCATCTCAGTAGGTATGTCAGGTAACTTGGAGATTGACTGTCTCTCAACACTAAAGCCTACACCTGTACCACATAGTAAGATAAACATAGCCTCATCAAATGCACGTATGTGATCTACTGGTAGGTAGGAACAGTTGTATATACAAGTGTTATCTCTTTCAGCTGCAACACCTGCAGTCATCAAGGCTCTCATACTAGGCATTACTTGTAGATTAAGTATAGCTTCTTCTAGTTCTTTCCATACTTCATTAGATAGTTTATTTGTACTACCCTTTAAGAAAGAGATGTATCTATCTACGGTTTCTCCCCATGTTTCTCTTCTGTTCTCTTCTTCTAACCATCTAGCATATCTACTAGTAGCTATGAATGTCTGGTAGTCTGTTGGTAAATGATTACTTATCATCTGTTATCTCCGTTGCCTTGTATTGTTCCTCTTGCTTTACGATCAGCTAGTTTATCTAAGTTCATCTGAGCTATGTCTTCCATACTATAACCTATATCTCTAGCTATAGCAGCTATGTACCACAACACATCACCTAGTTCTTTAGCTAACCCTTCTCTTTCATTTACTATTTGTTTATTATCTCTAATAATTTTTTTGACTTTTTCTGCTACCTCTCCTGCCTCACCTGCTAGTCCAAGTGTAGGATATAATATAGAAAACTTACTATCATATATAGCTGTACTGTTTGCTTTCTTTTGATATGATTTAAAATCCATTACCAATTCTTCCCCTTAGTTTGTTCCATTAGTTCAATCATCTTAGTAAGATACCACTGTGCTTTCTTTGCATCTTGTATAGGATTACCTTTGGCAAACAGTCTAGTACTCAAGTACTTAATGACATTACCTTGACAGTAACTGACTGCTTCCCACTCACCCAATGCATCTACAATATAGTCTATGGTTTCTATCTTACCTTTGTTGTAGTGAGGTGGATTGTTTACCATGTCTGCTTCATCTGCTTTCATCTTCATATACTCCATGTGTCTTAGTTGGGTGTCCATAGTTTTACTTCACCTGTATCTATATTGTATTCTCCATCACGTAGTATACGTGCTAGTCTAGCATTCTCTAAGGCTACTTCTTCTGATAGTCCTTGAGCTTTGAACGTATTGACAACAGTCTCCCACGTACAATTCCCCTCAAGAATTTTCTTAGCTTTAACAGAACCCACACTAGGACACCCTTTATAATTATCAGTATTGTCCCCCACAAGTGTTTGATAATAGAACTGGTAGTCAGCTTCTTCTTCAGTAATCTGAACCACTTCTCCATCAATCCAATGCAGTGCAGGTATAGTGAGTAGGTCTTTATCTGCAGACCATATAATATTTCTTTCGCTTTTGCTACCAAGTATACCAAGTACGTCATCAGCTTCTAATCCTTTCCATATTTCAACGTTGTATTTTTCAATCATGTATTCTCTAGCCCATCCAAGTAGCATAGGCTTACGTACTTTCTTACGATTAAGTTTATAGTAAGGTGCTATATCTTTACGATAGTTAGTTGTATCTGTAAAAGCTATGAGATGTGTATCAACAGGTGCTTCCATAAGCTTGTTAACCTGTTCATCTATTCTAGCTTTAACTTCATCTTCATAACAATGTAAAGTCCACAGTCCATCACCCCAATTCACAGGTGTCTCTGCACTAGTTGCAGCTTTGTAAGCTACAATGTCTCCATCAATTAATAATCTTTGCATCAATTTTCTCCAGATTTAAATATACATCTACATGAGTAGGACAGTTAGGACAAGATAAGTTACTAACTATACCATCAAATTCATAACCATCTTCTATACTAATGTCATGGTCTCCTCCCCATATCAGTTCAGTATTACAGTGCCAACAGTTCATGGTGTATGTCCTTTCAAATAGTTGTAAGCTCTTAGTACTTTATCTTTATCATCCTTAAACCCACCTAGTCCTGTGTTACAGTTACCACATAACCAACCTCTGAATGTATCAGTATCATGGCAATGATCTAGTACCCACTTGCTTAACATAGGTTGACCATACTTACCTACCTCTTTTATATCTCTTTCACAAATAGGACAGCAGTAATCCTCAGGTGGATAGGGGTTCTCTTTTCTAAGTCTTTGTACCACTTTATCTTGACCTGATTTACAAGACCTACACTTTCTTTTTATCTCCCCAGATATAAGTACTCTATAGTTAGCTATGGGTTGCATCACATCACATACATTACAAGTCACTGCCTCAATGAGTGTCTGCCCAGTTTCGTCCAAACTTGTAATCACTGTCGAGTTTGCATCTGAAGTTGAAGTGTTCTTCGACTCTGTGCATGCATGATTGAATAACTCTCCCTGTTTCATCTTCCTGCCCTTCCTTAACTATTAGTTGTACCTCATCATGTATGAATGCTACGATTTGTGCATCAAGTCCATAGTGTTTTATAGCATCTGCTATGAAGACATACCAAGTCTTACACACCAGTGCACCTGCTGATTGTAACAAAGTATTAAGTGAAGCATGACTATGCCTGACAGGTATAACACGTCCATCTAATCCTTTGACCCAACCTCTTTCAGCTGCAGCTTCTGATACTGCATCCTTGAGATACTTAAGTGCAGGTAGTTTCTTCAAGAACTTCTTCTTGATTGCTCTACCTTCTTTAGCTCCCTTACCTATTATCTTACCTGTCTTCTCATCACCTGACCCATACAAGAATCCGTAGATAAAAGTCTTGGCATTGTTTCTAGTAGGTAGACCTGCTGCTTCTTGATTGATAGTGTGTATGTCACCGTTGACTACAGTGTTAGCATAAGAGCCATCATCATAAGCAGCCATGTAGTGAGCAAGACACCGTAGCTCAAGACCACTGGCATCAGCACCAAGAAGACTGTACCCTACAGGAGCATGGAATAATGACCTGCATTCTTTACCGTAGGGTGCACCAACACTAGGTACTTGAGCAACGTTTGGGTTGGAATGAGTACAACGAGAAGTAACAGCACCCATATGATTAACACGTCCATGCATTCTACCATTCTTCTCTAGCTTTAACCAAGCCTGATTACCTGTAGCTAACTGACCTAACCTTTTATTAAGTAGTAGGTACTCGTTTAACATAGCAGCCTCTGGCATATCAATACCTGATAGTATAGACTCATCTACTTTAGGGTCACCACTATCAGTGAAGGCTTCAGGTTTCCATCCTCTCTTCATAAGTCTGTCTGCTATCTGCATACGAGAAGCAGGGTTGAATGGTATAGTCTTTGTCTTAGTCTTTAACTCTACGATAGTAGGCTCAAAGGTTTCAACTAATTTATTCTCAATCTCTGACTTACGTGCAGCTAGTTTGTACCATAGTTCCTTACCTGCCTCAACATCAAAAGGAAAACCATACTCCTGTTGCTGTAGTAGTAGAGTATGTATCTCAGTCTCTAAGTCTAGTGCCTGTTGACTAAAATTTTTCTCCATAATCTTATGATAAAGTTTGGCTGTGACTTGCGTGTCTTGTACACAGTACTGTAACATCTCCTTTGAGAAAGCTGCAAAGCTCTCACTGCCCACATTGAACTCACCTTTTAGTTCTCCTAATCTGTATCCCCATGCCTTAAGGCTATGACTACCCATAAGTTTTTGAGGAAAGTTATTCTTCTTACTCAGTGCAATGTCTATCTCTCTTACGTCACACCATATAGTTCTTGAGTATACTAATGTATCTATTACCTTACCTGTATAATCAAAGTCATACAACTTCTTCAACACTCTTAAGTCATAGTCAATTATGTTATGACCTATGAGTGTGTCTGCTTTAGATAAGAACACAAGCCCTTGTTCTATTTCATGGGGTTCAAAGGTGTATACCTTTTCTGTATCCTTATCTCTACCTACTATGCACCATACACTAGTGACATCATCTAGTAAGTTGTCTGCTTCTATATCAAATATTAATTCCATTTCTTTCTCCGTGTCTCTGCACTAATTAAAATTCTACTTCATCTTCATCAGGGAATTGTACCTCATTCATTCTACCTGTAGTCGTATTGTATTCTAGTGAACAACTCAAGCCTGTCTCACCAGACCATCTGTTCTTCAGCACTCTAACCTGACTCACATTAGGTTTGTCTTTGTCTTGTTGGTTACGTTCTAATCCTATGACCATGTCAGACAGCTGACCTATTGCAGCACTGCCTCTAAGCTGTGACATAGAAGTCTGTGCTCCATCCTCATGTCCCCTGTCACCTGAAGGTCTCTTAAGATGTGACACTAGTATCAAACCACAGTTCAGTTCTTCTACTAATGAACGTAACTTAGTCATGGTGTTATCAATGATACGTCTCTCATCTCCACCTTCTAAACCAGAGACAACAATACTAATGTGATCAAGTATAACATAATCAACTTGACAACCTCTGACTAGATACCTGATCTTAGATAGTAAGTTCTCAGAATCAGTAGAACCCCAGTGATCATACATGTATACCCTACCAGACCCAACTGTATTAATGAAGGCATGTCTTAGTTCTTCCATTGGTACATCATTTGATTGTAGATGTATTGGTTTGTTTAACTCAATAGACATCAGACCAAGTGAGGTACGTTTAACATTCTCTTCCAATGCTATGTAACCTATAGTCTGTCCTTGCATAATGAAGGAGTGTGCAAACTCTCTAGCTAGTTGTGACTTACCTATGCCACTACCTGCAGTGAGTGTTACAATCTCACCCTTACGACAACCACCTGTCTTATCTTGTATACCTGCATAAGGATATGATACAGATTGTTTATCATCTTCAGCATTGATTAGTTCCCAGACATCTGTACCTGCTACAATACCATCAGGTCTGTAGGTCTTAGCTGCCCACACTGCATCAATAAGTTCAGCCTGTCTACCTGCTTGAAGCATATCACTTGCATCCTTCAGTGGTAGCTTGGCTATCTTAGCTTTACTAGGTGGTAGTATGTTGGCTACTTCCTTTGCAGCTTGTTGTCCATGTTCATCATTGTCAAACATAATAACAATAGACTCATAGTTACACAACCATTCAAGGGATTTAGATACAGCTTTCTTAGCTGAGTCTGCACCTGACGGAACACTGACAACTGACCACTTGTTGTCAAAGACTTGACTAAGTGATAAGGCATCTAGCTCTCCTTCAACAATGGTAATCATCTTACCACCATCACGACAGAGGTGCTCACCATACAAACCTATCTTCTTCATGTCACCTAAAGCAAGGAAGTCTTTGTTAGGAAACCTAACCTTCTGTGCTTGGAGTGTGCCCTGTCTATCATAGTAGTTGGCAACTTGTACCTTGTTATCATTGTAGGTAGACACTCCATACTGCCAGTGCTTTGCTGTCTTCTCAGTTATCTTCCTCTTGTTTAATGCCTGTACCTCAATGGGTAGGAAGGCAAAGTTACTCTTCTGTGTAGTCACTGCTATCACTCCTTCATCATTATCTGGATAAGTTATTACCTGACAAGAGAAGCAGTAGTGTTTGCCTGTACTATATAAAGCATTGGCATCACTACTGCCACAGTGAGGACACTCTTCGTGTCTTATAAACTCACCGTTGTCATGCATCTCCCATTGACTCCTTTATATACTTTGACATGTAATCCAAACCTTCAATAATTTTTTTCAGTTTTTCGTCATCATATTTTTCAGGGTCACCTACTATGTCAAGAGCCATATCATCATAGTGTGCTGTGTGTTCTATCTCATCTGAGTCTAACCACACTGATACACTCAAGCCCTTCTCATTAAACTCAGCTTGTAAATCTACAGTTGATTCAACTGTTTCTATTATATCTATAGCACTCATAACCACTCCTTTGGTATTGTTTCTTCTGCCCATATAAAACCATTACGGTCTGCCCATTCTTGACAGGTCATCTTAGAACCATCCTTCCTTTTCTTAGCTCCTTGTATAGTGGAGCTTGCCTTTTGAAATACAAATCGTATATCTAAGTCAGGGTACTGTGCCTTGACAGCCTTCATCTTACGTTGACTATCTTGTCTGAAGTATCCTTTAAGCTCCACTATCATCTTGCCTATCTTTAGGTCAGGAACATAGTGACGTTCCACAAAGTATGCCAACTTCTCTGGCTCATACACATGTGGAATGTCACGTGCTACTAGGTCTGAGATAACCCTTGCCTCAAAAGTCCCCTTCGTCACTAGCTTTACCTTCTGTATCTGCATCATCAAAGACAGCAGAGTTATCTTTCTCTATTGCTTTGGCTACAAATCCTTCTTCCTCATCAAAGATAGAAGAGGTGGAAGGTGTACCATGCTCAACCAAGTCAATGATCTGCATAGCTTTTAATCTAAGTGATACACCTACCTGCTTGCTACTTGCCATGTAGTAGGTGACAGGTTCAACAGCTACCTTAACAAGAGAACCGTTGCCTACCAACTGATCACCTGTCATTGGTGTACGTTTAGCATCAACAACATTGACCTTCTGATTGTAGACCTGACCAGACTTAGACCTTATCTTAGCCTTAAGCTTAGTCTTGAATACAACATTGCCTGTTGCATTACCATCCTGATCTGTGTCAGGCTCAGTGACTGCACGTTTGGACAGGGTAGCCTTAAGCTGTGGCTTCTCCTTGACAATCTTGTTATACTCCTCATCAATGAGTGCTTCAAGTTGTTCACAAACTTGGGCAGCATCTGCTTCAGGCATTACTACCTGTGTAGAATACTCCCCATCATCATTGAACCTTGTATCTGGTTCAAAGACTTTTGCCCATAGGGACTTACCTTTTATTACTAGCATATAATTCTCCTTATTGCTATGTGTTTTGCCAACTGGCTAGGATGTAACTTTAGAAATCAGGCAAAGAAATAATCTGATTTCAATACGTTACGGATATCTAGGTTGCCCATACTTGGAGGCAGAGGTACATCCTCAGTACCTAGAGTCTTGATTGCATGCTGTCTTAGTTCATCAAGGACATCATGCTCTTCATACATATTAACAAACTCCTCACGTAGGATACTAGATAGCTGTGGCATCATGCTACTGTGTGTACCGTAGCTGTCGTGAACCATAGCAAAGTCTACTATCCCTACTTGAGTAGCCTTGTTAATAGTACGTGTCATAGCAGAGGCATCTAAACTATGGATGAAGTTAGGACTACTACCTAACCCTGTCCTCTGCTTATTGATCGTGTCTTCCTTATCTTTAGGAAAGGATAGAGATACTACATCACCGTTGATGTGTGTCTTGATTCTCTTCTGCTGTACCTCACTGTACTGTTGCATAACTATCCAACCTGTAGGTGTTACCCATTCCATGTGCCTGTTCATGCCAGAGTATACATCTCCTACACTCTTAACATAGTCCATCACCTTACGTGCTGATACAATCACACCACTAATGCTATCCCATATGTGTCCTGCAAGGTAGTGTGTCACAGTGAACAAGTCATCCCCAAATATATTAGGTACACCTTCCTTGATCTTATCTTTGATAGCATCTTCTATGTAGGTACGACAAGCATGCTTAGTACCAGAGTAAGGCACAATCATAACAGGTCTCTTAGCTAACTTCCTATCAATACCAAACTCTAAACACTTCCTACCTATCTCTGTATCCTCTGCTTGGATACGTTGTATAGCTTGGTTAGCTACCTGTGTATAGATATCTTGAGGTAGGTCAGAAGGTACTAGGTTAGTAGCCTTACCTCCTACCTCATCTCTTAGTATGGCAGACAGATGTTGCAATCCATTACAGCTACCATCAGCTGAGACAGGTAGCCTAGTGTGATAACCCCAACCCTGTTTAGCTAGGGCTGACATCTCATAGCACCAAGCTAGAAACTGAAAGGGTTTGTCTGCATCAAGCCATGCCTGATTGTCATAAGGATTATCTACTATCCTATGTGCCTCATCTACATAGTCCCATGCCCAAGCCTCACGTTTGTCTAACGTTATCTT
>Ga0233444_10006579_pt1 | contig 10344 bp, 3 predicted proteins | sample SI_124_October20_6_FD_182792 | JGI IMG/M metagenome (GOLD analysis project Ga0233444, IMG submission 182792) | Seawater microbial communities from Saanich Inlet, British Columbia, Canada - SI_124_October2016_10_MG | ecosystem: Environmental > Aquatic > Marine > Inlet | place: Canada: British...
GTGAAGTGCTGAACGCCGACATTGACGTACATTCCCCCAAATACAACGGTGAAAACCAACATCAATATTTTCATAACATCCATGGGACCCAACACACATCCCAAACGGTCAATCTACAAGAACAGTCTTACGATGGCTTTGGGGAGCAATTTTACGATACTATATGGGAGATTTAATCTGATAACAGATTGTTTTTGACTGAATATTAAATAAAGTGGCCTATTCATTGGATGTGAGGAGACCTCCATGCCATTCCCCACAATTTCATCTCTGTGGGAAGATCGGTTTCATAGAAAGGATGTCAAAGAAACGGGATGGGTTTTTTATATTAGCCGACCCGGATTAGAATTGTTAAGAAAAAGTGACGAAAATGGTGAGAATGCATACAAATTAATTCACAAAGTTGTATCAAATTTTTTGAAAGAACATCAGCCTTCAACGGTTCAAGAAGGGAAATTTATTCTTGAAACAAAGACCAATGATGATTCACCAATGTATGCAACTTTGGCATACCCTTTCAACATAAAAGAAGAAGTCAAAGGCAAACGAGGCATTGTGATTCATATCGGCGAAGGTAAGAAAACAAAGAAAAATACCCCCATTTTACACGATGTCGAAGGATTCCCTTCAATGTTTGACCCAAGTTTTCAAAACAGCCTCAAGTATAAATTGGAAAATGATACACCCCCCGGCATCAACAACTCAGATCCGATGTGGATGGAGTTTTCTTCCAGCAAAATTCTGCCCACTGATCAACTTCTACATCTCGAAATTGACTCCAACAAATTTCGGAATATAATCTCACATCAATTTATTGAAATACGGCTGATTAAATCAAAAGGAAACGAACTGCATTCGAGCCGTGAACAGATGGATGCCCTGGTAAAGTTTCAATCGTTTTCATCCGGCTATACCCATTTTGCGGGAGCCCCAGGGACGGGAAAATCAACCCTACTCCACATGGCTTGTGCCCACCGGTTAGCTGAAGATTACACTTTGTCTAAACTTGGAGAAATCTCCGAAGAAGAAAAATGTAACATCATGTATTACGTTCCCTCGGCAATGCTCCGTGATGAAGCAAGAAGGGAAATCCGGTGTATTTTGAGTGAAGTATATGGGGCTAAAGATAAGCAAATACATGATATGAAAGATTATATCACATATGTCACTCAAGAGGACCTCTATGCTGTTGCACTTCCGAACCGTAATTACAACTTGTTGTCTGATAATAAGGACCTGTTGAGAAAGAAATTGAAAATAAAAGACAACTACACAAGAGGCGCTCGAAACAATCGTGTTGATGATGTCACACGAGCCATACGACAGATTATTTTCGGAGTTTTTGGAGAAAAAATGGAATTTTCAGCATGGCGTAGAAATAATGTTTCTAAATTTGAAAAAGCTTGGAAAGAAAAGCCGCTTTTCTTACCCCAACCCTCCATTCGCCAATCAACCCAACATAAATTAACATTGGAGCGCTTCTTCAACTACCCTAAGGCAGAAAAACTGCTCAAAGATATCGATTCTCTCGAATTGTACGACGGGCAATCACTTGAACAGTTCTGGGACCCTACCGCAGTCATCTATCAGTCATACTTACAGCATCACCATGAGAAATCAATATGGAAAAAACTTGAAGGAAAAATGGATTATATTGTCGTTGATGAAATCCAAGATATCAATCTAAGTGAGGTGCGAATATTACTCAAGCACTTCTCATCTAAACAATCTGAAAAAGAGTACCGAGACTTCCGTTTTATCGGCGCCGGTGACGAAAATCAAAATGTAAAAGGACTCATCTATATCCCTCAAAACCAGCATTTCCGATTCCTCTTTACCGATTGGATGTCAGAACTACGTCAGCAAAAAACATCCGAAGGATACATACTCTCTCACCAACTTGAACAGTTTCAAGATGATATGCTGGTTGCAAGTTATCGTGTGTTTGATGAAATGATTCCATTTGCAACAGATATTCTTCAACAATTAAGACAACTTTACCAGGAGAAAAGTGTTTCAAGAAGGGCAAACCCCTCCAAAATGAAGCAAACTCAGTTTGGGAGAAAGGGTGTTTTTGTGACTCTGGATAAACAAAAACATATGGACTCAAATAAGGAGTTTAAACCTGCACAAGAATGGTGTCAAGAGATACTCGCTCAACTTGAGATTCAATTGGATTTGAACGAGGATAATCCCCCCATACGGATTGCTGTCACATTTGACGAAGATGATTACGATCGTACAATGATTGAACACAAAAACAGCCCCCTTATGAGCCGATTGAAGGAGGTTGGAAATGATTTTGCTCTCCAATTGGAAGCGATGTTGAGTCAATTTTCAAAGACATTCTTTGAGGAGCACTACAAGAACAATTTCAATTCAGATGAATCTCAAGAATTACGACGAGCTTTAGCTCTTCGTGGTTTCATGAGTGTAAAGGATATCAAGGGATTAACAATACCTGTGGCTGTTGTCATCCCTCCATCGGATCTTAATTCCAATCAAGGAAAGGGGAAAGCGGACAGACTTTCAAAATTCCTCGTGCAGATTACAAGAGCCCAATACTTCAACCTCCTTGTGGAGAATACTCGTGTTTTTACTGATGATGTAAAAGTAAAACCTGTTATTACTAATATTAGAGGAGGAAAGGAAATCGATTGGCTGAATAATATTCTCGCTAATTCAGTAGGATTTAATCAAAGCTTCAACAGCTTGTTTGAGGCCACTTTGGAACAGTATGGATCGTTTATTCTTTGGAAACGGTTAAAGCAGACCAGCACTGGATTAGGTCAGGAAGTAAACTTACTGGTCCAATGGCTTGAAGAGTTCCATATTCACCTCAATACCAACCAAATTGACATTCATTGGGATGAAATGCTGCGATACGAAAAAGATAGCAAGAATGTCAAGAGCCTCAAATTTAATGGTGAGGTCCTTTCATTTGACAAAATAAAGGAAATTGAAGATACATGGATGTTAGGAGAACGATTGAATAAGAAGTTATTGACCTCGTTAAGGTTGTTCACAAAGATCAATCGATATTTACGAGAAAAGGCAAATGAAGATAGAACCGTTCAGGCAAAGGATTTGATTCAATATATTGACAACTGGATCTCGATGAGGGGTGAGGATTTAGATTTCAACGAACAACTAACAGGAGATTGGTTCAATATTATTCTTAAGCCGAAATTAACTCCCGGAAACGTGATATCAGAACAAATTAAGGCTACATTTGCATTGGATCATGAAGATGATTTTGTATGGCCGACAATGAGTCCCCCGAGGTTACAAATGGGGTCTTGGCGACTGAAGGTCACTGGAAAAATGTTAAATCAGAACAGCGGTGATGAAAATGAACATGACTCTCACGATGCATGGATGGAAGAAGGATCTTCATTTTACAACATACCTAGTGAAGTTCTTTTGTTTGCATTGAAAGATTCCAACACCAACAAAGAGGCAACTGGAAGTAAGTCTTTCATCTCAAAAATGAAATTGTTCTTAGGGATGACCTCACTTAATGCAACGACATTTGTTGAGGCTTTTACGGAATTCATCACGATTCACAGTGATGAAGATTTGAAACACGAAATAGACCACATTCTTGATTGGTTTGTCAATGTCTTTTCAAAATCGCTGCCGAAGAACCAGAAGCAAAAGATGGAAACATACCCACAATTCAAGAAAAAGGTTCGCAAAGGGCTTGAAAACAGCCTCATAAGGAGTGGCCCCGGAGTTAACCATAAACAAATTATCTCGAATTATATTTCAGCCTCTGTGTCAATTGAGCAACTTGAAGAAAGATTACAGGCCTTTGGATTTGAAGAATGGCATAAATCAATTGACACAATGGACTTGTTTGAAAATACCGTGAAGATGGCTCATCGTGACATACAAAGGTACTCAATCTTCAAAAGGAAGAATGACGAAAGAAAGTTTGCTCTCAAGCTATTGAATCAAACATCGGAAAATCGAGGAAAAGCAAATGATAATTTCCTCGATGGAATTGAAGAACGTAGGGACTGGATTGTAAAATATTATGATTCCTCAGAATACGATTCAAAAGAATTTTTCCTGGAAGTTATGATCTCTCGTTATGAAAAAGACGATTGGACTACTAATGGAACCCCCGAATACGGTTCAAATGAATGGGTCTTCAAGAACATTCAGGATAAAATTCTCAAATACAAACAAGAAAATGAACAACTGGCGGCCGAGATGCAAAGATTTCAACGGCAAAAGGAGGATTTGGATGCTGAAGTCAAGAAATTAGAGTCCAATGATATGAATAAAAAGCCAAACAATCCTTTTTCAAGAGGAAAAGAAATACACAATTTTTTCAAACAACAACTTCGCAGGAATTCTGATACTAACTCAACTGACAATCAACATGAAAACTGGTTTAAATTGCTGTATGGTGTTCCCGAGTTTTTGTCAGAGAATGTTGGTTGGAGAGACATTTCTGAATTAAAACTCTCATTCCCATCCATGAAAACAGAATTCATGAAAGAAATCCATGTTTGCGTTGATTTCTATTCAGAGGGGACATCATGGCTTGAGAATTTACAAGAACTGCTCATAAAATCAATCCGACCAGGGCCATACGATAACAAGCTCTTCACGCATTTACTTGATTTTATATCATCCATGCAGAAAGCCTACGCTTCACCTGATAACAAACGAGAGTTGTTTGCTCATCGAATCTCACCGGTCGCGAAAGGGAAAAAAGAAATTGTAAACGACCTCTATCACCGATTTTATCAAACCTTAATGCTTGAAATACGACCTGTACAAGAGGAATTTTTGGGGTACTTCTTCAATACAAGTGGAGAAGGGAATTACAGACTTAGTAGAGAAAATATGTCCAACTACCTTACAAATCCCAAGGGACTCTTTATTCTTGCAACGATAACAAAGGACTTCTCCGTAGTACAGCGATTTAACGATACTTGGAGACAAAGTTCATCTGTAGAGAACAGTGAACATATCTTGAAACTCTGGTCTGAATTAAGATGGGAAGGGAACGACACCTTATTGGATTATGTAATGGAAAATGACAAAGCACGAAACAGACGTCATGTATTACTTCACCGACCGTGGAACTTCTCCAAACAATCTGAACATACTTTACCTTCACATCTTGTTAACGGTGCTACCTTCAGAGCGATAGCAATGCTCGCAATAGACAAATCCAACAAGGCGGCCATAGAATTTGAGGAGGCGGGACTAATGAATTATTCCGCTTCGATTAAATTATCACGTGCCTATGATGCACATGCTGACTCAAGGTCAAACCAAATACGAGAATTGGCAGAAATAGCAAGGCTGGAAAAAATCACACTACAAGATCTACTTTACTCTGTTAAAAACAAATCAAAAGGAAGCGAAACACATAACCACAGAGATCGGAATGAAAAATTCTCATACGGAATTGGTCAAGAATGGAGAGAAAAATTACAACTAAATGGCGATTCAATCAAGATACGAAATAAATCTGACGACAACCGATACGGGTTTTTAGCTTATTTTGAGCATTATGAACGAGCAACTCATTCAGAAAAACTATCACTGTTGTTCAATTCGATGCATAATGATGAAGAAAACCCTGATGAATACATACAGAGAATTGAGCAATACAAAAAGACAGATTGGAATTCACACACATTGTTTTGGGACCATAGCGAAGGGAGCGAGGATAAAAAAAGAGAAGTTTTATCCTGGTCTTGGGTTAAAAACCACGGATTTAAGTCGAAAAAGAGATTCAATAATTATGAAAACAAAGGTCAAATTCTTGATTTCGTAGTTCCAATTCTTAATCAAAACCCGAGACTTTCAGATGATGAATATCTCAATAAACTGGAACAAATCACTGGAATAGACGGAGCAATGTTGGCCTATCACCGTCCAGAAACAGCACACTTAAGCACCGATGAAATCGAATCAGGACTTGCGACAAAGGAGAGGCTTGATACAAAACTTCGGTCCACTAAAATCAAGATTGATGAAATCAAAGACGCTCCAGAATATGCAGAGAATCGACCTCTGATTCGTGCATTTAAAAATCTAAATTTAAGTGACCCAGGAGATTGTTTGGAATTCCTAAATGACTATGATGGGATTTTGAGAATTAATCACAAAAATGATCTCGAAAGAGAATTTACTGAAATGAAAAGGTTGAACGAGGAACTCAACGGTGCTGATAGCAACGACTAGCACCGCCTGTATGAAGCTCACATGGCTTGAATCCATCCAATCCATTACCGTATAGTTCTTGTTTTTCTTGTCTTAAATCAACCATCCTTATTTTTGTCCTCGAAGAACAAAATCTAGGGTTGGACCATGATGTTACAAATTTAGAAGAGTCTGCTTCTTGTTTTTCTACCTTCCATTTGAAAAGGCTGAATTGGCTTTCAATAAATTCAAGACTCTGTATAGTTTTCAATTCTACAAGAGGTAGTTTTTGTTTAATTTTACCCAAATAGCATGATCCAGATAAGAAATCAAAGTTTCTGAATCCACTATCTGATTTGAAATAAGTTTTAAATTCGGATTCCAGGAAAGAAATAAACAGTATTCCTTCTGGAGAAAGCGACTTATTATCAAGAAATTTTTCTTTCAAAGATCCGAATCTACCTTCATTTAGACTAACAAAAGGGAGTTTTCCTACACCTAAGAGAGATGGGCGAAACAAGTTCATAGCATATTCATCGTCTTGTTCACTTAATTTTTCTATTAATTTAGTACGAGAATCATTTGTAAATGTGTAGGAAAACACTTCTGCATTAGGGTGTATAATCAAAATATAATGTTGAAATGATTGCTGGAATTCGTGAGTTAAAGCGCCCCAAAGATTGTTTCTATTAGGTTTTCTGGAAAGTTGGGTTTCAAAGAAGGGCTTCAGAGGGTTTACCGTAATTGTGTTTGCATGATTCAAATTATTGAGTGACAATTCCAAACCATCTGAATCAAGCACCCAAAAGTAGTAAGATGGATCTTGGGAAGCATTGGATTGTTGGAGTTTATTCCATTTCTTCCCCATTGCCTTCAAATATGCATAACTGCAAATTTCTATTTCAAAACTTAAATCTTCATTACCTAAAGCAAAACCACTAAAAAATTTATCTGGTTTTTTCCTGAAAATCTCTTGATAAAATGCCTTGTTCTCATGTAGCTCAAAAAATCTTCTGTATACGGTAGAAACCCATAATTCCTCATTCTTCCACCCTCTTTTCTTCGATTCCTGATAAACAGGGCCTACGCCCAATAAATCCAGCGAACGCTTAAGTTTTGATAGTTCAATCTCATAATGGATATACGCTGGAACCTTCCATTTGCTATCCCCTGCAATTTCAACTCTTCGAAAATCTAAAGCAGTTAGTTGTTTAGCCATTTTTTTGTTTCTGTTGAAAACTGCCTCATCTTCAAAGATTAGTCGGATTTTAGGTCTTTTACGGCGGATTGGACTATGTTGGGAGACAGTTGTTTTGTTTTTCCCAATTTGCTTCTTTTTGATGATTGTACATCTACGACAAACTGTTGATTTTGGGTCAATATATGTCTCAGGTGTCCAACCATTTTCGGGTTTCTTAACTTTACATTCTGAACAGATTTTTGGATACTTTTTCTTGGTTGGAGGGAAATGTTCAGACATGATAATCAGCCCCCATTGCCAACAACAAATTTACCTTTGCCTTCTCGGAAATTTAAATGCCTTAATGGGCCAAGAATGATTATATTTCTATGACCCTCAGAAATTTAACCCCCCCCTTTTTATCAAAATTCGTCATCATCCTCGTCGTCCAATGTTTCCGGCACACGATGCATGATGAAATAGGAACTGCTGCTGGAGCGTTCCAATAGTAAACCTCGATGGGACACAATGAGAGTTTGGAATCCAGACGATTGGCCCATTTGTTTTTCAAGGCGTTGGAATCTTTGAATGAGTTTTTCTGTCCAATATTCAGAACGCCCAACTTCCGATTCATCAAGAACAAGCAGTTTGAAGCCTTCACCCTTTTTACTTCGCATGTCGTAAAGAAGGTTTGTAAGCGCTAATTGCAATATGATTTCTGAGCGCATACCAAATGACAGATTTTGAGGTTTTATGCTGTTAGATTCAAGCTTTGATGGATGGAACGTAATCGGTAAATGACGACCTGTTGAAACACCCCACGAAATCTTTGCTCGTACTGACCACGGGTCATCCATGTCATTAGGATCAATACATCGGTTAAGATTTTCATTCACCAAGTAAGGATTAATTCCCAGTGGTTTCTCCTTAGGATAAAACAAATCCCAGGCTTGAAGAGGATTCAAATGTGTTGTAAACTCTCTAGTATCAAAAAATTCTTCAACGAGATATTCAAAGCGGTGAGTATAATCTGTGGTTTCGAATATACCTACATTTGGTAAATACCAAGGGAAATATTTCTCATCATCATTTATTGGGGCGAAAGGATCATTTTCCCCCATAAAAGAGTCAAGGGCCTCTTCAACACACTTCATGGCCTTCTCATAAAGCGATGTACCTCTTTCCCCCTCAAAAAGCGAATAAAGTGTTGATTTTTCATTTTGGCGAGAGAAACTAAAGCGTTTATCTAAACTATCTACAACGTCAAGATGATCCCTTCCCCAAAGCCAATGGTACTTGGAAAATAATCGTTGGGAGATAAGAAATGCTCTAAATTTAGAATAGACATGGTCTTGAGAAATCATGTATTCAAGATGTTTATACAATGCTTCATTTGAAGGTGATAATGGGTCGTCATTCATCGTTTGATACAGACGTTCAAGCCGAAACACATTCATTATTGCAGACAAATGAACAAAGGGCGTTTCAAGAGATTCTGTAGCACATTCTTCTACAATTTCATGTAATTTGTCAAAAGTGTCAAATCGATATGAATTGTTGTGATTACTGGTAGTGAAAAGGATCTCCTTTAGATATTGTGAAGCACCAATAAGGTCAGACACCCAAATATTACGGTCCCACCAAAAATCACCAAGCAGATTTTCAGATTCATTCTCAATCATACTCATTAACTCTTCAATTCGTTGTTGGTGGGATTGCGGAAAGCCTGTGATTCTATCTGAAAGGCCAATGCCCATTGAATCTGTGAAAAAAATGAGTTCGTCATGTATATTTTGAAGACAATATAAAAACGAATTTGAATCAAGAGATATCGGCTGCTTTTTGAAAATACCACGCTGCACATATTCATTTGAGCGAAATTCGACTTGATGTTTTATTAATTTGTTTACTTGTTTTTTTACATAAATTCCAAATTCATCTTTGTCGCTCCATGATGGCGTCTCAACATATGTCACATCCAAGCCCATGAATGAAGCCAAGGCACTAGAAAGGAGGTCACTGACACTTGTATTACTAGAAGTGCCAAAGTCTTGGGCATCTGGATATTCTCCACTGACCCTTTTGATGTAATCATTTGGGCCTGGGAGTTGGTGTTTTGATACTTGAAACCAAGATTTGTTTTTTGTATATGCCCAACCCGATTCTTGAAGGTCACTTTCATCTTCAAGTAGGGTAAAATCATCATAATATGACATATCTTTTTCATCAATTTCCCGGTCGTCGTAATGCATTCTTCGGACAAATGCTGTAGCCTCATCGGTGGAGGTAACGGGTTGAGGAAATATGACCGCATAACGTCGTCGATGGCCGTTTTCCGAGCGTTGGAGTTCCGCTAGGTCGTTCTTGACACGACTGAACGGCTTTGTGACCTCAACAATAAATCCAAGCGCGTGGTAAGGAAGAATTTCTAAGCCCTTTGCACTACCTTCAGGAATCAAGTCTGCTTTTTCCTTGATCCAATTGTCATAGTGGCGCCTGTAGTTGAAATCGTAGTTGACCAGATCTTCTTGGGCACTAAATCCCTCATGAATCTTGGGATCATGATTCTTAATGCGACTCAATAAATCAAAAATGTAGGTTTTCCCATATCCATTTGGGGCCCAAGATGTACTCATCCCTTCCTTAATTTGAATACGCATACTCTTCAAAGGGAGGGTTTGGTTTTGCAATCTCAACTTGTTGATCTTACGGAATTCATTAGGGTCCAATTCAGATGAGAAACCCATAATTTGTTGACGAATCCAATAATCTTGATATTCTTGACTTCCTTCAATGAGAATTTCAGGCTCAAAATCCGGCTCGTTCTCAACAAGTTCCTCGCCCTCATCAGCAATTGTGGAAGCGATGGAGGACATCGGAGAAAGAATGTTGTAGAAATCAACCTGCAACAGTCTGAAATTTGAGGCCGGTTCATTGAGTTCATCCATGAAGTTCCACCACCATCAAAGCAACTTCTTTTGCAAGTGAGCGCC
>Ga0233444_10006584_pt1 | contig 10339 bp, 5 predicted proteins | sample SI_124_October20_6_FD_182792 | JGI IMG/M metagenome (GOLD analysis project Ga0233444, IMG submission 182792) | Seawater microbial communities from Saanich Inlet, British Columbia, Canada - SI_124_October2016_10_MG | ecosystem: Environmental > Aquatic > Marine > Inlet | place: Canada: British...
TGGTTTCCAGTTGAATGTATTTTTCATACGTTGAATATCTGCTAATGAATGTTGGATGTCTCCTTTTCGTGAAGGTCCGAAAACTGGATCAATCGAAATATTCAGATGATTTACTTTTACAAGGATCTGGTTAACTGTATCTATCAAATCCAGTAGGGATATTTTCGTTTGTGTCGCTACGTTGAATACATGATGATTAACGGCTTTCCAATCACCTTCGATCAAAGATAGAACAGCAGTACAAACATCTTCAACATGGATAAAATCACGAGTCTGCAATCCATCCCCGTTTACAATTGGCGTTTTTCCGTCCAACATTAAATCAATAAATTTTGGAATGACTGCCGAGTATGCACCATCGGACTTTTGCCCATTGCCATAGACATTAAAGAATCGCAAAGCTGCTGCGTTGAGGCCTTCTTGCCGAGCATCAAGAATTTGTTTTTCATTCATCCATTTCGATTCAGCGTAAGGAGAAAGCGTCATTCCAGCGTCATCTTCATGCAACGGAAAGTTTTCGGAATTTCCGTACACTGCAGCGCTTGAAGCCATAACCATCCGTTCAACTCCATTCAATAGGCAAAGTTCGAGAACTTGCGCAGTGCCATTCACATTTACATCCATGGTCTCTTGAGGATTGTTCATCGAATGTGGCACAGATACTTGTGCCGCTAAATGAACCACTGCACTGCATCCTGAAATGGCTTCATTAAGTGTTTTAGAATCCCGTATGTCGCCTACAATGAGTTTAACTCCTTCGTCTACGAGCTCAGTTAAAGTTTGGTCTAAACCATTTGGGATTGTGTCGTAAATACGAACTTTCCACCCACTTTCAAGAGATTTCTTTGCTAGGGAACTACCAATAAATCCAGCGCCCCCAGTAATCAGCAGTTCCCCCATGGAGGATATTGGGAGTGCGGCAGTTACATATCCTTCGGTAATACACTGCTTCAGTCGAGGAAATGAGAGCAAATTGATAATCTCCATGTGCATCCAGAACTATGATTCGACGAACCTTGATGCGTCGAGCGTACAATTCGGGTAATTATTCCACTGCTCGACGGCATGCACAGAAACTCGTACACCTTCCTAGCGAACAACAACTAGCGAGGAGTGTTATTATTCGCTCTTATTGGAATCAGCAGCAGTATGAAGAAATAGTTCAGCTACTTCAACAATGGAAAGATTCAGAACTAATGCCTTACCTTCAAAAATCGATAGATCAATTACTAGTGTTGAAAGCTAAAGGTGAAGAAGTGTCGATTTCACTAAGAGGTTTCCAATCGAAGAGACATGCGTTGTTACAGAAAAACCAACCCATTCCGGTTATTGAGAGAGAATGGAATAAAGAAAAAATAATCGAAAATTTCTTCCAAGAAAACCAGCGAATTTGGTTTCGATTTCCCCAAAACTATTGTTATTGGGATATGCCTGAAGACTTCAATATAGAACAAGTTCATCCAAGTTTGCTCGGTTTAGTCGCTGAGTTACTGCTTTCTCCGTGGCATAAAGAGGCCAAACTTCAAATTCAATCTCCCCGAGAAAAAGGGTCTCATCCAGGCCTTTCCTTCTCAGCCGGTACGGATTCAACAGCAGCCTATCTCGTGTTACCAGATGATACGATTCTTGGGTATCATGAACGCTCTTTCGAGTCACAATTGAAGCATGATAATGCTAAAAAATTAATCAATCATTTAATTAATGTTCATGATAGGAAAGTTTTCTCAATTCCTTCGAATCATGAGATTATTCGTACATACCATGACCAAAGTATAGGATTTTCCACAGATCTTGCATGTGCTTCACATTTGATTTTACTCGCAGACCACCTCGATTTAGGGGGCATAGCATTTGGAATGCCTGTAGACAACTCATGGCTTTGGAAAGGGCGAGTTTTTCGCAACTTTGAGAACACACCTTATTTCCAGTATTGGAGAAAGAGATTCTCACACGCAGGTCTTGACCTCATTCTTCCCATTGCTGGGGTTTCTGAAGCTGGAGCTATGAAAATCTGTCAGCAGTCTGAACTATTGCCGTATCTAAATTCATGCATGAGAAAAAATGGTAATGGAGGGTGTGGAGAGTGTTGGAAGTGTTTTCATAAAAATGGACCATTGGGTAGACCTTTCAATTTTAATGCGAAAGAAATTCAAGTGTTTTTGAATCGGAAAATAATTCCTACGGCCATGCATGCGCTCTGGGCCATCGATATAATGGGATTGAAAAATCAAGCCCCATTATCGATACAAGAACTTCTAGAGAACGATTTTTCATGGTGGGATAAAGTGTACCCCCCCTCCAAAGAAATTATTCCAAGTCAATGGCGTGAGCATGTTTGGGAACGTATTTGCACCTATCTCGAGATGATGGATGCACCGTATCCATTGGAGATGGTAAATCTCTACAACGAGAGATTGCAATAACACCGCCAATACGAGATTTTACCCCTGATTATTGCGAACTGTCAAGAACTAAAGTGGCTACCACACCGCATGGAGGATTTTGAAGAATCAGCCGAACTCGAGGAAGTTCGCAGAATTCGTAAAATTTCTTCACTCAAAAGGGAGAACCGTAGGCTGAGACATTCCGTTTCTTTTCAATTAGGCCTCCATATTACCGATGCCGTTCGAAAGCCGTGGAAATTGTTGTTCCTCCCTCTTACTTTTCCTCTTCTGTGTCTTCGCATGGGCATGACTCGTCTCGGGAAAAAGTCGTCTCCCACTGACGGACTTAAGCTCGATTACGGGGTTCAACCTCGAAAAAATGCTATTGTATTGTTTCCTACCAACGGCGTTGGATTCGGTCATTTTACCCGCATGTATTCTGTAGCACGTGAAATGCGTAGACAAGACCCTGAAATGGAAATCATCTTTTTCACAACAATGCCGACGTTGCATATACCGTATGTTGATGACTTTGCCACCTATCATTTGGCGGGTAAATACAAACACAGCGATATGGATTCATCGACTTGGAACATGTTGGTCGAAGAAATGCTGACACTTGTCTTGGAAACTCATAATCCCAAATTTTTCATGTTTGACGGTGCTTTTCCTTATCGTGGCATGTTGAATTCAATTTTTGGACGAGATGAAATAACACGTATTTGGATGCGCCGTGGGATGTTCCGAAAAGGTTCGTCAATTCCGGTTGATAGTATCGAATATTTTGATTTAATTGTCCATCCCGAGGATGCAGTGAATGCCCCACCATCCGATTCAATTCACTCCGTTGAGACATTGCATATTCCACCAATCACGCTGCTAAGTAAAGATGAAATGTTGTCACGAGAAAAGTCTAGGAGTAGATTGAATCTGCCACTCGATGTTCGAGTAACGTATGTTCAACTTGGTGCCGGTCAGATTAACGACATAGATTCAGAGATTCGAATGACCATTGAAGCCTTACTCCATTATCCTGATATGCATATTGTACTCGGGGAGTCAATGTTAGGTGAGCGATTAGATTTTGATCATGAGAGAGTTCACTTACTTCGTGATTACCCGAATTCGATGTATTACAACGGGTTTGATTTTGCCGTTCAAGCAGGTGGATACAACTCGTTCCATGAAATGAGGAATCTAGGTATTCCAACTCTTTTCTATCCGAATATGAACACAGGAATGGATGACCAACTCGCTCGATGCAAGATAGCAGAAGACGAGAAATGGGGCGTCGTTTTAGAGAAGAGGATCGAGGTAGAGATTGTTAGTGGTATTAGTGAAATATTGAAATTGAATCCGATGGTGTCAACAACGAATATAACAGGTACCTCGATACTCGCTGAATATATTATTGGATAAATGGATGGGATTAGATGTCTAAATCTTCAAAAATTCAAGATGAATTCCACTTTCGAAGGTATTATCCACACCGTAATGAAAACAAAATTAACAATATATTTGATTTTTACATTTCAAATGATGAATCTATTATATACAAAAACAACAACAATTCTAGTCCAACATTTTGTAAGTTGTTGCAAAGTCCAAGTAACTTTGATCATTTGCAAAGAGTCCTCGATGGTTCTATTTTTTGTCAGGAAGTCAGAGAGCATGTTTGCAACGGATTTGATTTAGAATTAGATGGCTCGCATAAGATGAAATTTCTACACGGATTTAGACTTGATTCGCTTAATACATATTCAATCAAGTCATCATTATGTCAGTTGTTTGTTAATGAATGTAAAGTCCTGATTGAGCAGTTGTCCAAAGCCAATGTAGATGGCAATTTTTTCGGAGATTGGGCAATGCACAATCTTGTTTTCTCTTTCGAGTTAAAACGTATCATGAACATTGATCTTGAAGGATTCTTGACGTACTACCCGTTACCTAAATGGGCAAATTTTGCCCAGGTCGAGAAATGGCTAACCGAAGTGATAGAAGAACTTCAAACATTACTCTCATTGGTTGAATAAGCTAAATGTTTGTAACGAATATTCCTTTGATTACTTTCGTTCGGAATATCCAAAAAGTAAGGTAATTGATTTCTTTGTAACATTTTATTTTGGACATAATGAGTATTCTTTGTTAATATGTCTGAACTAAAATTTGAGGCAGAGCCTTCTAGAATTCGGTAAGAATATAGTGTTTCTCGAACATGAACAAACTCACCTATTTCCGATAATTTAAGGAAAAAGTCGTAATCCTCTGCATTTCTAAGTTTTTCATCATGGCGTTCAACCATGTCCCAAGCATCTCTACGGAAGAGTCTAGGATGATGGATTATCATCGAACGAGTAAGTCGTTCTCGAGAGTAAAGTGGCTCTTCCCATCCTTCATCAATTTGCTCTCCGAATTCGTTAATCCTCAGGAAATTCCCATATGCACAAACATTTGTTTTGCCGATAGCCTCAACCAACATTTCAGCTGCTTTTGGATGTAGGATATCGTCAGAATCCAATTGAAGTATAAGTTCGCCTGTACCTTGGCTAATTGCAATGTTTGTTCCTTCTCCAAGGGAACTTAGTCTTGAAGAAATTATAACGTTGTCGTATTCAGAAAAATGTGTTTCTAATAGTGCAAGTGTGTCATCATCGTCCCCTCCGTTTTGAATACTTACTTCGATGTTAGAATATGTTTGATTTAATGCAGATTTAACGCATTCGACAATGTACTTTTCTGTGTTGTAAGCGGGAATATAAATTGTAACTTTAGGGTTATTAGGCAGTTCACTCCATTCTTTAACAACAGGTAATTTCATCCCAATTGGGATCTGACGATGTTTCCACTTTTGAAGAATTGAAAGTGGCCCATTCAGTAACTCGAAGTCGAATTGACTTAATGCAGGCCAGTGATGTACTTTGTTTAAGGTTTGAATCATCTTTGCTTGTAAATTGGTTTCGGTGTTCGCTTGTGCCCAAATTCGTGTTTCATGTTCAACTTCAAATTCAGTTAACCAATTTTTATCACGAGGACATGAATACATGTCAATCGAATTCTTTTGCGCCCAAACTGCTATGTGCAGGTCGACCATTCTCAAAGTGTCAAGTTCTTCGAATTTGGGAATTCCAATTTGGCTATGGAAAGCAATTGTGCCAGTACCGAGACAGTTTACTTGAGTGAATGAACTGTTTGATGAGGTGAACACATGTGTTCTTCTATGCTCTCGGTATTCTGACCATCGAGATACAGGTGGGCCAAATGGGAGAACAGCCCCATGAACGCCAATAATTGTCCGTCTGTTTTGGTGATCAACAAAAGACACCATTCGTTCAACATAGTCAGGCGGATAACAGATATCATCATCAACTGTTAAGAAATAGCCTTTAAATTCATTCATGTACCTAAATTTCCCGTTATCGGCATAATTAGTTTCCGAGAGACGAACATCAATTCTTGGATCTTTTGGCAAATTTGGTGGTGGTTTATCAGAATTTACATGCAGTACAATCTGGTCAATTGGCCGACTTTGTTCTAGCAAGGAATTGATCGCTTTACCTACTGATTTGAATCCTCCCGGATATGTTGCCATAAATACATTTATTCTCTCATTACGAGATTGTTTCTCGATGTTCTTCTTGTCCAATTGACGGAGCCCAAGCAGTTCTCTAACTTTTGAATCGAGGCTTGAAGGAGAGGGATGAATAATCTTTTCCGATGGTTCAGTAAAATCTTCAAGTGCGAATTTTCCGCTAGAAGCCAATTTTTCATGAGCCCGTCTGTATCCAGAGACATACCGTACCCGGGTTTCTCCAGGCCCCATCCAATCGATAGCATTGGGACCACCCCCAGTCAATGAGTCTTCATGGTGAAGTGCAATAATATCTATAGCATCATGTCGGAGAATTCTACTTTTCCCTATTAAAGTTGTGAATCTCTCTATAAATTCAGAATCAGCGCTGAATCGAGCTCGACCATCAAACTGTAAGTTGTTTTCATCCATCACACTCTTACGCACAAAAATTCCAACTAGACAAAATTGAGAGATTTTACTTCCATTGAACTGGATGCGCCCTTGTTTATCTACCCGAATAAATCTACCCATAACTAAATCCACATTATTCTCAAGAATAATTCGAATGCTATTTGAGATTCTGCCGGGATGATTCCAGTCATCACTGTCTGCAAAAGTGATATATTCCCCCTGTGCGAGCTCAATTCCTTTATTTCTACATGTGTATGTACCAGAATTTTTATCTAGTCTTATTCTTTTTATTCGATGGTCTGTGAGTAAGAGATCGTAACGTTTTACATCTTCCGGCGTTGAACAGTCATCAACTACAATGAGTTCTAAATTTGAATGAAACTGGTTTAAAACAGATTTTACTGCTAATGGGAAAGCGTCGTTCCACTTGTGAACCGTCATTATAATTGTAACTAAGGGGGTATTCTCTGCGCTAGTATCATCTGTTCTAGAAGGTTCAGAATCTAAAAATTGATATCCATAATTATTCTCGAAGAATGAATCTGGCAGAACATTTCGATTTTGGTATTTCATTAGGGATTCTAGAATGCTCTTCGCCATATCTTGTTGGCGAGAATGTCGATAAATCATATGTTGAAGCAGTAAACTTTCAGTAAGATCTTTGACTTTTTCTGTCGCACATTTCAGTGCCTCTTTATATCTCTTCAACTCCATAAGAGCCTGAACTTTATACAAGATAATTGTAGGATCGTTGAGATGATTCTCTTGAGTATTTTCAATTTCAATAAGTGAACCTTGGTAATCATTTTCCAAGTGGAAAGGTATTCCGATTCTTATCCGTTGACTTCTCGTGTCTGAGTTCACTCTGTTCTCAATGAGCAGGTTTTTCGCGTAGTCCAATTTATTTTCGCGAATAGCTGCAATTGCAATGGAGGCATAGTCGATTTTTCCAGATCTATATTTCATTGATAATGCGATATCTGAAGCTTGCAGAATTAATTTTGGAGAACCAGTCATTATTGCGGCTTGCAACATATGCAAACCGCTTACTGCGTCCTGGGGTTCAATTTGAACGCATTCATATGCGAACAAGAATGCCGTTGTTGGTTCAAAAACAGAAAGGATGGACTTAGCAATCTCTTGTCGCATACCGATTTCTTCAACCATGAATTCAAACTTGAAAATAACCTCGAGCAATTCATACAAGCGATTATCATAACGATTTCTAACTAAGTTTTTCAATGACTTTTTGATTGGTTCGGCGATTCCAGTTGGATTAATTTCAAACATATTGTGGATTAAATCGACCTTATTTGAGCGTAAACAATGTTCAATCATCCATGTGTGAATTGGAGAATCACTAATTGAAATACCCGCATGAATCATATTTTCAAGCATTTCTATAGTGATATACTTGCGAGGGTCTGTCTTACGGCCAAGAACTCTCACCGCATCAGGCAACTTTTCTGGCTGAATATGCTGAAGATACCTTTTGACAATTTCCTCAAGAGATGGCGGTAAAACTTCTCTAATACACAGTGCTTCTAATGTCTCTAGAGGCATTGAAAGAGGATTTACTTCTGAAATGATCCATTCGACGACAGACTGTAACTCACTGGGATACTTCTCAAGAGCGGGACTGACCCAAATTGCGATTTCATATGCAGAATAAACATCCAGTAGTCGTTCGAAAATATTCCGCGCTTCTGAAACCGAACGAGTATAAACTCGATACAATACCAGTCCGAGATACGCTCCTCCTATGCTTTGGTCTAAACACCATTTATCCATGGGGCAAATTTGATTTGGCCTTTCTTGAAATGAGAGGTTCGCCCATTTATCCAATATCTGTTTGTGATGGGTTGGAATGAGATTTAGGTGGTTGACTGCTTCAACGAACTCAGTGGACGACAACGATTCAGATTTTTTCAACATGGCTTTTTGAATATCTATAATCTGCAACTCATTATGAATTAACGGAATCGTTTTGTCCAATGAGGCCCAATTTTTGCTATATATCGCACATCGAGCGAGTTGGAACGCACAGTCACGATATTCAGGGTTTATTTTGAACACTTTTTCGTATGTTTCGAATCCTTTCTGCCAGTCTCGTAAAGATGTATATGCTCTTGCTTTTAGTTCTAGCATAAACAAATCTTCAGGTTTTTGAGCTAAATATGAATTAGTTTTCCGGATTACTGATTGGAACTCTTTTTTGCGGTATTTGTGAGCAGCTAATCTGCGTCGAAGGTTGAAAGGATGAAATTTCATGAAGCGACCCCTCTCAACAAATCTGTAATCTCATCATCCACTGCATACAAATCTAGTTTCAACTTTTGAATTGATTTCGATAACTTTTCTTCAGTATTTTTGCGATATTTGGTCGGTAAAAGTTCTAAAGACGGCCCCCAATAATTGTTCAAGAACTCAAGATTCTTCTCCATGAGCGGAATTAAATCTTCACATTCTTCAGGGATTTTAAGGCCTTTCTTGTGCATTAACTGGAGGGCATATAGGGTCGCAATACCTTGCTTCAGGGGTCTTTTAGCTAAGAATTTAGAAATTTCAGGACTCATACTCCAGTTTTGTCCGTTGAAGGTGTTTTTTCTAAAACATTTCCAGCATGAATTACATGTTTCTCCAGCAACCTTTGAACGTAGGCAAGATGTTGCCAAAATAGAGTAATTATACTCTTTTACGATAGTATTGTTAACGATTTCAGAGCACCCTGCCACAGGTTGATAGATCGGGATTCCAAGATAAGAAAACATTGGCGCATATCTTTTCCAAAAATTACTTTTTGCAAAATCTCGAACTTTTGAACCGTGGAAGAAATATGTGTTTTCAAGAGGCATTCCGGTAGCGGCTGCATCTAAATCATAGAAATCAGCGACTAAAATGAGGTGTGCCATGCATGCGTAGTCAGTAGAAAACCCTGGATTCTTACCGTAAAAAGTTCGTATTTTTTCGTGGTTTGATTGAATAGAAACAGTTTTTCTTCCTTCTGAATCTAGGGCTGACAAGAATCGTTTTGCATTTTCATGTTGAATCATGCTTTCAAAGTTCCTTTCCAAATAGAAAAGTAATGAGTTGCTTGGCATCAAGCACATAGCTGCGGTTGAATCAACACCTCCTGAAAACGACAGCCCAGGTAAATTTCCCGGTCGACGAGTTGGCACCCAAGGCAGATTATATTTGTCGTCCCAAGGAGAAAATAGGACATGTTCAATGGCCCAAAGTAGATCTGAAGAAGTATGTTTTATTGAAAAATTTCCTGGAACATAAAAATCAATGTCCATGACTGCGCTTTTTAGGGTAACTCTGTTCTGTTCCTGTGTCCAGTTCTCTCTCTTGAAATTTGGCAAAAAGAAATCTTGATCATCTATATCTATACGACTATCCGAACGAATTTTGTCTGCAAGAAAAGATTTTTCTCCAAATGAGTGAACAATAATTCCAATGTAGGATTCTCGGGATTTGATAATCTTGGGATTTAATTCTTGAAAGCAGGTTTGGATTTCTTCTTCGGAATGACCGTGTACCACTATATGGAATTTATAGTCAATATGACGATACCTTTCAATGATATGATTGTGATCTCCCCCTTTCATCGAAAGAATCACAATTTCAGTACTTGTGGATAGTTCGGTAACAACCGTTTGGGTGCACGACCAATCTTTTGTCTCCCAGTTTCCCAATACTAAAATCTCGGAATTTCGAGGGTAAGAAAGACCTTGCACTACTTTATAGATCGAGTGCGGAAGGGAATTCATTCTACTCCCTCTTTATTTATTCCTTTAGCACGATCATAGTAGGTTTGAATGACTTCGTTAGGATCACCTTGTTCAATAATCTTTCCTTTTTCCATTAACACTATTCGGTCGCAGATTTTGGAAAGCATTCCAAAACTATGGCTCACAATAACCACAGTTCCTGCTTCTTGTACCATTTCCATTATTCTATTTGTTGATTT
>Ga0233444_10006585_pt1 | contig 10339 bp, 8 predicted proteins | sample SI_124_October20_6_FD_182792 | JGI IMG/M metagenome (GOLD analysis project Ga0233444, IMG submission 182792) | Seawater microbial communities from Saanich Inlet, British Columbia, Canada - SI_124_October2016_10_MG | ecosystem: Environmental > Aquatic > Marine > Inlet | place: Canada: British...
TTTTCATCACAATAGGCATTTCTATTGTACCTGACTTCATTGCTTTTTTCAATCTTTCAACTTTTTCAGGTTCTAAATCTGCAAGTGTCTCTGATCCATCTGCGCCAGTGTTGCCTATCTTCTTTACTATATTACTATTTACATTAGCAACTTTACCAGTCTGTGCTAATTCTATCCATCCATCTTTACCTAACTTGTCTAAGAATGGATAGCGTTCTGCTTCTTCCCATTCTACATCAAACTGTGGCTTAGCAAAGTTTTCTGTAATTTCAACTATTTTCATGCGTCTGGCTTGAATTCAAACGCAAACTTTCCGCCAATGCGTGAACTGTAATAATTCTTAGCGCCGTCAAAGCGAATTTTACCCCGGAAATTAGGTGGATACAACGCTTCCCATCCTGTTACTCTAGCATTGTTGCCTTGTTTACCCATCTTGCAGTATAACTGAACAATACTGGACTGGTTAAGGAATGCAATAGCACCTGCACTAAATTGAGGTTCTTGGTTAATCATTGCTGCTACTTTTTTAGCCAGTAACGCAATTAACGCATATCCTACATTGAATCCAGGTATGTCCTGTTTAGGTGTTCCATAGTTAAATAGTTCTTTCGCCGATTTGCTTAATCCATCGTAATCAGTTTTTCCTGCTTTAACGTACTCCATGATTTCTAGTTCTAACTTTTTAGGTAATACACCTAACAGTTCTGCTAATCTAAATGGTCCGTCGATTGCAGTAGATTCTTGTACAATCTTAATTATTTTAACTGTGTATGCATGTGCTTTGACTAATTCTGGTGGTGCTTTATCGATAGCATCTGCAATGTTCTTAGCACTGCAGGGTGCACCCTTGCCGCCTTTACTACTGATGCCAACTTCGGTTCCGTCTGGGCCAATGAAAACACTATCAACTAGTGCATAGTTCATTGCTTGCGGCCAGAATACTCCAAACGTAGACCACTCGGCTCCGCCCATTAAATCTTGCCTAGCATCTTCAGCTTGTCCGCCCACCATGCCGCTCATCAATGCAACTGGTCCCATGATTTCACCAAAGTAATCTCTTAGTGCCGGCAAGTTCTGTATTTGGCCTTCAAATTCAGGATGTTGCTGTGCTTGGATACTGTGCAAAGCACCTATTAGATGTTGTTGTATTGCGTGTCCCTGGCTGTTATTCGCGACAGTGTTTATTATTTCATCTACGCTTGTATGCTGATTTTCGTTTTTGATTAAGTGCTGTGGGTCGATACCGAGGTCCAATTTTAATGCGCCAGCTTTTTGTAATTTCCAACCAGTTGGAACTTGATTATTAGCCCATGCTCCCATCATATCTACACGCTTCTGCTTAAAATATCGACCCCAGTACACTGGCTTATCATTATTACTAGGATCTGTAAGTGTTGCAATACCGAAAGCTAGACTACCGCTGTTTGGAGTGTTAGTCCACTCAATTTGTGCATTGAGCTGTTGTTCTATATCTGATACAAAACTTTCACGCTCTGGTGCATCATCGAACTGTGGACGATCCTGTGGGTAAACTTCTACACTGCTGAACTCAAGCGTACTGTCCCCTTTCTTAAATTGGTCGCCCACCACTCGTCCCATTAAACCTTTTGCTTCCGCAAGTATGCTCTTAACGTGAGAGGAACTCCACTCGTTTAATTTTATTTGACTTCGAACTTCTTCAGGTAGTGCTTGAGAGAAATATTTAACTATACCTCTAGCACATGCATTGTCGCCAGCTTGTGCTCTAAGATCATGAAATGCATCTAGCATTTCAGGTATAGGCATTACTTGGTATGCAAGCATTTGCTTCTTTAAATCACATACTGGAAAATGGTCTGCCATTAACCCATTGATAATTTCTGCTCTATTAAAATCGTGCGTACTCTCAAAATTCAATGCTCGCATCTCACGCTCGAATTCCAGGTCGGCTAATTTTTTACGAGTGGCTGCTTTTTCAGCATCAAATTTTGCTGGACCATACTTATCCTGGTCTTTATAAGTTTTCCTATTAGCCGATCGCTTAACTGTTTTCTTTTTACCAGGTAAACCTTTTGTCCATGCTGTGTTTGGTCTACGATTAGGCAATGAAACTTTTTCTACCCGTTGAATACCCAGTTCTTTACTTGTGGGATTGGCAGGATCTTTGTATTTTCCATCAGCTGATGCTACTTTCCTTTTGGCACCTAGTCTTGTTTGAGCAACAACTTTTTTATTTGTGCCGTCCCTATATACGACATTATACAGATATTCACCAGTGCGCAATTCTACTTTTTCATCTTCAGGTGAGGATTTAGAAGTATCTCTGCGAGCTTTTTTTGCAATTGCTTCATCAATTTTATTTTTATCAATTTTTTCTAAAATGGCTAGTTGTTCCAATATTGGCAACTTATCAAATTTGTCAAACGGTGTCATTTTACTTTCCTGTATATCAATTTTTATGTTGAACCTCTTAGCAATGTCTTCTATTTGATCATTTTGTACTAATGAATATCCCGAGCCAATTGGCTCACTTCCGTGCTGTACACTCGCTGGTGCAAATCCGTACGTTTTAGTAAACGAATCGACAACATTTTGGCTCTGAGCATTTGCTTCCTCACGCTGTGCTTTTATATCGGTGAGTCTTTTTAGCGATTTGTATATCTCCTGTTTATTTACAGGATCTGTTTCTGTCTTGATCTCTTTGGTGTAGGAATCAATAACAGCTTGATCTCGCTCCAGTTTAAAATTATTATTTTCTATGTCGCGCCGTGCATCTCGAACAGACTGCCACTTGTCCATAGGCATAATCAAAAAATCATCTTTACTCACAGTAGCATTAGGATCTACCTCCTGCTCATCTGCAAATATACTTCTGAATAATGCTTTATGCAGTTGATCTGGGAGCATCAAGCGATGGTCTTTTGGTACAGTGATTGTGTACGCAGCTTCTACTCCTTTAGCATCCTGCTTTTTGAGTAATCCATTGACTGCTGAAGCAAATTTCTCAGACTTGCTGTGGACTTGTCCAGGGAAATTTTTATAAAACTCAGATTGTTGTAGTTCTGACCATAACTGCTTGGTACTTAGTCCAAATGATTTAACTGCACGTCTTAGAGACGCTACGTGTGTCGCTTTGACTGGACTTCGGTTAGCACCACTTGCTAAGTCGCTTGCTAACATAGCAAACGCTCGCACAAAGTATTTTTGTGCTGTAATGTGTGTTCGTCGCCAGTCAATCGGTTCATCCGAATTTTCATCTTCAAACTGCAACTCTTGTTGCGGTGAAGAATTTTTCTGTTGCTGTGTTTTTAACAGGTAAGAATAAGCATTACTTAATGCCTCTATGGAATCAGTGTAATGCTTTTCACTAGCGAGTGCCTGAAATACTCCCAACACTTTACCGTTAATGCTTTCTGGATCGACCATCTGTTGTGCTTTCTTTTGAGCATCTGTGCTGATTGAGCTGCCGGTATTATTAACCAGTTTAAATAGTGCTTTGATGTAATCTTTGCGATAAGCATTATCGTCGAAGCCAGCTTGCATAACAGCAGCATAACGAATAATCGCTTTCATTATCTTTTCTTCTTGTTGATGGTAGTCATCTCCACCTGCAATCCTGAATTCAATAAGAGAATTACCGGAGGAGTTTTTAGCATCTTTAAAGTTAATACTGCTGAATTTTCCGGGGCTTAGTCCTGCGCTTATAATCTCTTCGAGCGCCTTGAGACTCTTTTCGTCTTTGTAATTATTTTTAAGGTTACTTACATAATCTTTTAAAGTTTTCATCTGGCTTCTAGTGTAACTGTTAAACTCTCTGTTGAACTGTTTTAACACATACTGGTCACCTAATAACAACGCTATTTTTAAATTGTTCGGTTCTTGTTTTTCTCCCGGAAAGCTCATAGTAATATGCATGCCAGTGGTACTGTTTGTTTCTACACTCCTTGAGTTAAAGAACTGAAACAGACTCTGTATTTCTTTCATCATTTCTGCAGGAGAATCGTAAACTGGTGAAATAATTTCTGCTTTGGCTCCGTCTCCTTCGATACTAGTGTCGTCTTCTACACGCCAGTAAGTGTTGTCTATTCCTTTTCCGGAATGGTAACTACCTGGTCGAACATCATTAGTTTTACTATTATTACTAGCCCAATATTCTATTTCTGATGCAACAGCATCCATGCCGCCACCTTCTTCTGGATGCAAATAAACATCAATTGAATGTAGTGCCTCATACCAATTATTACCATGTACTCTGCGGCACCAGTCGTCAATATCGTAAGCCTCTGAAGCTCTATTCCACGCTTCGTCCCACGCTTCGCCATTATCTCGGATTTCTTCTTCTAGCCATTCTACAAAGTCGCCTTCTTTTTCCATTTCAACGAATTCACGAGCCCATGCATCCATATCCCACTCGCTGTATTCTTCTAGCTCGTCTGTTTCACCGTCGATTTCTAGTCTCTCTAGTTTTTCAGATTTGTAATCTTCGACTTCGTCCATATCAAGCCGGTTACTAACATAATCGTCGATATATCCCTCGTCTTCTTTGCGTTCAGCTACTAACTCTGATGTTACATCGCTCTCGTATTCGTATACTATATCTTCCATGAGCCATTCTTTGTATTCAGTTTCTATTCTTTCTACCGACATTGACCCTTCTTGATCGTATACTAGATCTTCTACTTCACTCCAAGACTTACCGTATAGCCAATCATCACCATCGGCATCCATTGAGCTGAGGTCTGGCCAGGTAGTTTCGGCTTCAAAGCCGCAAGCAATTCTTGCATTTAGTGCGCCTTGTGCAACTTCCTTGTTATTAAAATTAATTTCAAATATAGGTTCGCCTTGCTCAGCCACTTTGATTTTGCGAGTGAGTTTTTTAATTCGTTTCTGTAACTTATTTTTCTTAAAATGAAAATTGCTTGTACTGCTTTTAGATAGCTTATCTAGTTTACCTTCTTTGAATTCTGGATTAGGGACAAACACTTCCTCGTCTGGATCATCTATGACCGTATATTGTTTTGATGCAGGATCTTGGACAACAACTGCTTCTGGTTTTGATCCTTTTCCTATAGGAGATTTAACAACTCCTTTCGATTTACCATCTTTATCAAAATACTCCATATCTACATCTAACTCGCCAGCTTTTGCATTAATAAATTTTGGTGTTTCGCTATCAGCCGAAGGAACTTCTAGACCAGGCGTGGTAGTAGGGCTTCCTAAATCAGGTTTGGCTGCTGTTTTACTTGTAGTAGGTGATTTTGTAGATGCATTTGCTTTTGCACTTGATCCCATAGATTGTTGGGAAGTAGGTGTACTTGCCCCTGGCTTCATACCATACTCCATAAGTAAATGATCTATAGTCCTAATATCTTTGAATTTCATCTTATCGCCTATTTAAAGATTGTACTCTTCTGCTCTGAGGATTCAATCGTTTTGTTCGTCTAGCCTTTCTAGCCATTCTACCACCCATCTTTGCTTTTGTACGCTTGAGTGTTAGACGCTTTTTCATATTAATAGGCTTAGAGCATTGGCTAGGATTACTAACTACTCGGCCTTTTCGTCTACCAGATGTGCAACGAACTGCACGTTTTACAGTTTTCCCGGATCGACGCCATACCATACGGGTCTCCAGTAAACTATCTTCCTGTAACAGTTCGTCTAAACGCAATTTATATACCGCCAAACATATTAAGTAATAAACCAACTAATATTGCTACCATAGTAGTAAACGTAGTGCCTACTATAGCCACAAGCCAGTTCTCAATTTTATTTAGGCGCACTTTTGTATCTTGCTTGAACTCTCTAACTTCTGTTGTGATACTTTCAATACGCAACATATCTGCAATAATGTGTGCTTCTAAATTATTACTCTCAGAATACTGAGTTTGTTGCTTTCGTTGTTGGTCGTAATCGTTCATTTATAATAAGTCCTGTTTTGTAAATTCCATATTAATAGAATTCTTAGTGTCGATGACACCCGAGTTTAAAACAATATCGTGCAACTCATCTATCAAGGTTTGTACAGTGTGTGCACCAGGCATTTCTGTAGCAAATTTAAAGATGAATCCCGAACCAGTTATAGAAGAAGCACCGTAGTTCTCTAGTAAATTTTGTCCTGTGCCGTTTAAATAAACTGGGTTGTTCATAACCGTAGGCATAGCCCGTAATCCAATCACTTGAACAACACTTTCAAAATCTTTTTGACTACTATCAGCGTAACTACCGGTAACACGAATATTCAAATTAGTAAACAATGTGAAAAATTCAATATTGCCTGTTAGCACTTCTAGCGAGCCCATTGCTCCGCGTCTAATCATGTTTATCTCCTGTACGTGTATTTATCACGATACCGATTATACAGCCAAAAAAAATCCCCAACTAAGTTGAGGATCTTTAATTTATAAATTTTTAAATTTATAGGTTGTCGAAAGTTGCTACTACAGTTACACCTACTACTGCTGGTGTTGGACCGCCTTGTACAACAAGGTGACTGCCGTCTGCTGTGCCTTCAACTGCTGCGATTGTGCCGCCTTCAACCATAATTTCTGCGCATGCAGCTTCTACGGATACTGTGCCTGTTGCTACAGATACGACATAAGTCTTAGGGCCTAAACCGTTGGACTGACGTACTGCTGCATTTGGATTAGCTTGTGCCATTTTATATCTCCTAAACTATTTTCATGCTTAACTAAATAAGCTCTGGTTACTGTTATTTATGCAAAAGAAAAGATTTAGTGTTGTTATAGATTTTTACTTTCTAGGCTTACGAATATTGCTTTTCATAAGTTTATCTGCAACATTAACAAAATCTTTGCTAATATCTGCGCCTAATTCAGCTGAATCAACGTTGAATACATCCCTAGCAACTTGTTTAATCTTGTCTTTTGCTGCTTTGTACTTGGTGCCGGGTGTTGTTTTCTTATCCTGATAATACTGATTACCCCATTTCTTTCCTGATTTATCGCTAACTCTGTCAACTGTAGTGCTCGTAGTTGGCTCTGGTCTGGTCATAGGAGTTCGTTTTATTTTTTGGGCAGGTTCTTGCTTTGTATTAGGGGATTGCTTTTGTTTTCTGCGTTCGATGTCCTGAGCCATGCCAATAGCGTCTAATGCACTTATACCTTTATTAGACACTATACGTTTAGCTCTGGATATAACATTATTACTTAACGAAGATCCGTGCTGTGCTTGTATTTGAGCTATCTGGTCAACGGTTAAATTTTCGTCTTCTAGAATTATATCGCTGATTTTCATTACTGCTTTTTCCTTCCGCTAGCCCAGTATCCGGCAATTGCCCCTATACCTGCGCCAGTAGTGCTAGATATTTTGTTTTTAGACACTTTAGGTACAACTTTACTGCCTACGTATGCTCCAGCTGCTGTTGCCGCAGCTCTTTTTAACTTACTTGGCTCATTGCTAACGGGCGTATCTTTGTAGGCTCGTTCTCTTTTCATAGAAATCAAATGATTGAATATTTCTGTAGTTTGTGCTTTTACTGAACGCAAAGACTGTAGAATTTTTGCAACCACATATTGCTTCTGGCTGTATTTTAAATTATCCCAGTCTACAACTAAGCGTCTTAGTTGTTTGTATAATGCGTTCTTGATACTTAACTGAGATTCAAGTCTAATTAAAAATGCAGACATTTCACTTTTTGTAATATCTGTGGTTGCTACTGTACGCATCATTCTGTAATGTCTGCGATTATCAAAACTTAAACTAGCAAGCGACTTTTCAACACTGCCTTTAAACCTTAAACTTTTGTAGTCTGGGTTCTTAATTGCAAACCCCAACATATATAAATCTGTTGCTGCTGTTCTATAAGCAGCATAAGGTCCGTATTGTGATGTTTTTTGTGCATAGGCGTTTGCATAATCTCGTTGATCGCCGTCTTGCGAGAACATTAATACTGCTAGTGTTTCTAGAAAAAATACGTCTGCAATATTTTGCGCAGACATACGGCGAAATCCATCTGTGTTTCTATACAGTCTGCTTTCGCATAAATCCTCAGAATTAACCAGTAAGAGATCCATTATGCTCCAGGCTTGCCGGAGCCGAAATTCAATCTGCTAAATTCTAATCTATCAACTAACTTTAACGCATTGCCAATCCTGTCAACTGCTACGAAACCTTCCTCGCCAGTAACTTCAAATCCGTCACCTGTTTCTACAAAAGTTCCTATTTGCCTGATTTGTTCTAACTTTTTAACTATACGAATTTTTGCTTCGATCAACTTTAAATATAAATCGTATACTGCAACAATTCCAGGAATATGCTCTTTGATAAACTTAACACCGCCTATCATTGTTTCAGTTTTAGCATCTTTAGTTTTTTGCATAGAAACTTTGTCTATTTCTTTCTTCATAAAGTTAACATATTTTTCAACAAAGCCTTGCGCAAATTTAGTAGGCTCATCGAAGTGGCCTTGACGTACTTGATTATTTGCATGGGCTTTTAGCTGTTGCAAAAAGTCTTTACCGATCAAGTCGTTGCCCTTCTCTAACCAAGAAAATGTTTCAGAATCAACACTCTTTAGATATGATGCTGCATCTTGTATTGCTTGCATTGTAGCAGAACTTTCCTGTGCAGTCATTGTAACAGTGCCGCTAAGATCTTTAATTATCGCATCTCTGTGCCAAACACCATTGGTCTGTCCTAACACACTGCTGTCGAAGCCAAATTTTGCAGTTGTATCAGCTAGTGTTGGGCCGCCTACGTATTCTGTATGCCAAACTATACCAAAGCCTGCTGAAAGAATTTGTTTGCCTAAATCACTATCAGCTGGAACAGCATATGTGATAGTGTTGGGCTTGAATACAATATGTTCTTTATTGTCTATAACAACTTTACGTAAATCTTCTTGTCCTGCGAATAGCATGTCGCCTTGCGCTACGGTGTCCCAATTTAATCCTTGCAAATATTTTAATGCTAATTTTAATTTAGTACGCAATCCGCTCGAATCTTTACCCTTGGGATCTGCATGATTAACATCAACATCTTTGTTTGTAAAATTTATTTTAGGTGTTTGCGCAAAAACGCCCTTAGTTCCTACAAAAAACTTACCTGTTGCAGGATCTTTACCTGCTATAATAGCAGGAGCACCATCCCATTTTGTTGTCATACTGATCGGTGCTTTTGAATTACCTTCCAGCATATCGTGTAAACTGTACAAATATTCTACTGCTTCTTTGGCGCCGGCATACCCTTTATTAAATATGTTGTCTTCTAGATGCTCAAGGTGCGTGTTTTTACCATCCTTGCTTTCTGTAATTACAGATTCAGATAATATGTTAACAACTTTAGGCTTTGATATTTCTATAAACTTCATTATATTCCCGCAAGTAACTTCATTTCATAAATATTAATTTCTTTTACTGGTATAAGCATTACATGACTAGTCACGCTCTCTGATACAAGTATTTCAAACCCTACATCTTCCCACGTAAATCCTGCGGCCTCTAATACTTTGCACATATGCTGATATGCTTCTTGTCGCATACTTCTTGCAAGTTTAGTGAAATGCGTATATGCCTGGGGGTCACTTTTGGCTAAGCCGCCTTTCTTCATTACTGGAGCAGCTGCTTGTATAAATTTATCTGCATCGTATCCTTTGGTTTTTAAATTACTTAATTTACCAACAAGTGCTTTTGCAGCTGCTAAATCACCTTGCAATGTCTTGGATTGTAGCATTTTAATTTCTGATGCAGTAGGACCTGGAACTGGCTTAGGGCCTTTAGGCTGTGCTGGTGCATCCGCAGCTGGTTGGTCAGTTGCTGGTGCATCCGCAGCTGGTTCAGCGGCAGGTTCAGCGGCAGGTTGTTCTCCACCTTTACCTAACGCAGACATAGCTCGGCCGATACCAGCGCCCACTGTTGCGCCAGCTTTCTTTATAGTGCCAGCATCTGGATCTGATCGTGTTGCTGTAGCAAGTGGTCCGCCGATAGCATCTGCGCCTGCTTTTTTAATTTTGTCAATACCTTGTCTAATTTTTCCGCCTAGACTATCATCCGGTGCTTGTATAACACCTGTTTTAGGATCAGGTGTTCCAGCGGCTTTATCCAACGATTTAGACATTCTACTGTTAGGATTTTCAGCACTCGCATTTGGATCAACAACACCCTTTTGATCTGACGGCATCCAACCTTGATCATTTCGTACAAAATGGTTACCTTGAGGCGTCTTAACAATAGCGCCGGGTATCTTACTTGGGTCTTTAGACGCTGGGGCGGCTTGTGCAGGTGCTGCTTGTGGAGCGGCTTGTGCAGGTGCGGCTTGTGGTGCGGCTTGTGCAGGTTCTGCTTGTGCTTGTGCAGGTTCTGCTTGTGCAGGTGCTGCTTGTGCTGCTTGCCCGGCCTTCTTA
>Ga0233444_10006589_pt1 | contig 10333 bp, 10 predicted proteins | sample SI_124_October20_6_FD_182792 | JGI IMG/M metagenome (GOLD analysis project Ga0233444, IMG submission 182792) | Seawater microbial communities from Saanich Inlet, British Columbia, Canada - SI_124_October2016_10_MG | ecosystem: Environmental > Aquatic > Marine > Inlet | place: Canada: British...
AATTAGGGATGGGACATCCAATGGGACCTCTTGAACTTGCTGACTTTATTGGATTAGATGTATGCTTATCTATCTTAAATGTGTTGCATGATGGTTTTGGTGCTCAAAAATACGCTCCCTGTCCCCTACTGGTCAATATGGTCCAGGCAGGAAACTTGGGAATCAAATCTGGAGTTGGATTTTATGATTATAAAATCGATTTAAAAAAGCCAACTGTAGTAAATCAGTTTTTATAGCATGGAAATTCAAGAACAATTGCAATTATTAAGATCAGAACTCCCCAGACAAGTCCGTTTGGTTGCGGTTTCAAAAACAAAACCAAATGCTGATCTAGAACGAGCATATGAAGCCGGTCAACGAATTTTTGGAGAAAATAAAATTCAAGAAATGACACAAAAATGGGAAACCCTTCCGAAAGATATTCAATGGCATATGATTGGACATGTACAAACTAATAAAGTCAAATATATGGCACCCTATGTAAGCTTGATTCATGGAGTTGATCGATATAAACTTTTAAAAGAAATCAATAAACAAGGTGCTAAAAATAATCGTATTATCAATTGTTTACTTCAAATGCACATTGCTCAAGAAGAAACTAAATTTGGCTTTAATCAAAGAGAATTAGAGGAAGTTGTTAATAATTTAAAAATAAATCCACTGCCAAATATTAAAATCAAAGGATTGATGGGGATGGCTACTTTTACTGAAAATAAAAATCAAATCAGAAAAGAATTTAAAACATTAAAACAAAATTTTGATTGGATTCAAACCCAACTCACAGAGGTTACAGAACTTTCAATGGGAATGAGTGGAGATTATTCCATAGCTATTAAAGAAGGAAGTACTATGATTCGTGTTGGAAGTAAAATTTTTGGGCATAGAAATTAATAGCATATGTACGCAATTGTAGATATCGAAACTACGGGTGGTAAATATAATGAGGAGGGAATTACCGAAATTGCAATATATCGATACAATGGACAAAAGATTCTCGATCAAGTATCAAGTTTAGTAAATCCAAATCGAAGAATCCAACCCTTTGTCGAACGTTTAACAGGAATCAACAGTAAAATGCTTGTTAATGCTCCTAAGTTTTTTGAACTAGCTAAACGCATAGTTGAAATTACGGAAGGTTGTGTTATTGTTGCCCATAACGCCGAGTTTGACTATCGTATATTACAAACCGAATTTAGAAGACTTGGATATTCTTTTGAAAGTAAATCTTTGTGTACAGTAGCACTCGCTCAAAAACTTTTACCAGAAGCAGAGTCTTATAAACTCGGAAAACTAGTTCGTTCTCTTGGGATTCCTATTACTGATCGTCATCGAGCCCATGGTGATGCCTTGGCTACCCTTGAACTCTTTAAGATATTACTCGAAAAAGATTCTGGAAAAGAAATAATCAGAACTTATGTTAAAGAGCTGAACAATAATAAAGTAGCCCCAAAATTTCTAAAGATTATTGAAGAATTGCCCTCGGAAATTGGGGTGTATTATATTCATGATCAAGAGGGTAGCATTATTTATACAGGTAAAAGTAAAAACATTAAGAAAAGGGTTTTAAGTCATTTAACTGGAGAAACCGTAAAAGCGCAAAAAATTCAAAAGAAATTAGCTCGTGTTTCTTTTGAACTCTCTGGAAATGAATGTATTGCTCTTCTAAAAGAACAGCATGAAATAAAAAAAAATAAACCCGAACTAAACCATTCAATGAAATACCATCTTTTTGAAATGGGAATTCGAATCAACCGTTCAAGTCCTTATCATAATTTAGTAGTAGAGCGAGTAATCCATGGAAAACAGTACTTAGATGTATTCAAAAATAAAAGAAAAGCAAATAGAAAATTACGAACTTGGTTGGAAGAATTTAATCTATGCGAAAGTAAAACTTCTCTGGGAAATTCTGAAAAAGCATGTTTTGGTCATGGAATAAAAAAATGTAATGGAGCTTGTATTGGTGACGAATCTCCTAAAGTTTATAATCAGCGTATTCTAGAAATTGAAAATAAATTGAGGTATCCTCACAGTAACATGCTGATTATTGGTAAAGGAAAAAGAAAAGGTGAACAAAGTTTTATTTTTATAAAAAAAACTGTTTTTCAGGGCTATGGGTATTATAGCCTAAACCATCAAATAAAGACAATTGATGCAATTGAAAAACGTTTGATTCCAATAAAAAATAACAGAGATTCCCAAGCTCTCATTCGAAGTTTTATTGGTAAAAAACAGTATAAAAAAATCATAGATTTAGATCCCTGTTAAAATTTCTTAACTTTACCCTTCAAGATGTCAAACAAGAAAATACCCTACTGGAAACATCGTCTTCATGAAATTGTTTATGAAGCAGATACATTAGCAGGAAAACGTTTCGATCTAATTTTACTAATCTTAATTCTTTTGAGTGTAATCCTAGTTATGCTCGAAAGTGTAACCTCAATTCATAACGGGTATGCAACTGAATTCAATATACTTGAATGGCTAATTACTGGATTGTTTACCCTAGAGTATATTGTACGCCTAATAGCGATTAAAAAACCTTTTAGCTATGTATTCAGCTTTTATGGAATAATTGATCTTTTATCTACCCTACCCAAATACATCTCACTCTTTCTTGTCGGCACTGAGTCTTTAATAGCTCTCAGAGCTCTAAGACTACTTCGTGTTTTTAGAATTTTAAAAGTTACCCGCTTTATTGGAGAATCTAATTTTCTTGTTAAAGCTTTGTATGCTAGTCGAGCCAAAATTGCAGTTTTTCTTTTTGCAGTATTCATTCTTTGTATCATATTTGGAACCATCATGTATTTGATTGAAGGAGAACCCAATGGCTTTACAAGTATCCCTAGGAGTATTTATTGGGCGATTGTTACAATGACCACTGTGGGTTATGGGGATATTGCTCCTCAAACCCCGCTAGGGCAACTTTTGGCATCCATAATTATGATCATGGGTTATGGAATAATAGCTGTCCCTACTGGAATTGTATCGGCTGAAATGAGCATCCAAACTAAAGAAGTGGACACCAACACCCAAGTATGTCTTCAATGCAATACAGAACAACATAAAGATGGTGCAATATATTGTCATCATTGCGGCAGCCTATTAAACGATGAATTCTAAACGTCTAATCTATGTAGCGGGTCCTACAGCCTCTGGAAAAACTTCCTTGGCTATTAAATTGGCAAAACATTTTAAAACCGAAATCATCTCTTGTGATTCTCGGCAGTTTTATAAAGAAATGGCAATCGGAACTGCCGTCCCTTCTTCCCAGGAATTAGCTGATGTCAAACATCATTTTATTCAACAAAAAAGCATTCAAAACCCTTATTCGGTTGGGGATTATCAAAAAGAGGCCATAGATTTACTAAAAAATTTATTTCAAACAAAAGATAAGGTTGTTTTAGTTGGTGGATCTGGCTTATACGCTGATGCACTTATTGATGGCTTAGATCATTTTCCAAAAGTTAATTCTTCACTCAGAAAGGAACTTCAAAAACAATTTGAGGTAGGCGGTATTACTGCACTCCAAAAGCTTTTGAAAAAACACGACTCAAACCATTACAAAAAGACTGATCTTGAAAATCCTCGTCGTTTGATTCGTGCACTTGAGATTAGTTTATCTAGTGGAAAACCCTACTCTTCTTTCTTGGGAAACAAAAAAGCGCCTAATTTTTTCACAACACAAAAACTGGTAATTCAATGGGAAAGAGCAACACTTTATGAACGCATCAACCTTAGAGTAGATAAAATGATTGCTCAAGGTATGGAGCAAGAAGCTAAAAAGCTTTATCCATTCAAAGAAATTAATGCACTCCAAACCGTTGGATATAAAGAATGGTTTAACTTCTTTGATGGAACAATTGCTCATGAAAAAGTAGCAGATGAAATTAAAAAAAATACCCGTCGCTACGCCAAACGCCAAACAACTTGGTTTAGAAAGTACACCAATGCCGTCAATATCAGGGGAGGAAGTCCAGCTGAGAATACAATAATGAAATTGTAAGATACTACAAAAGGCCTTCTAAATTTTGCTTAAAATAAAGTGCACTGTCAGCAGCACTTTGCATCGATGATTCAGCAAAATTACCACCCTGCTCGATGTACAAGTATTCCAAACCAGAGGTTTTTGGATCGGGTAGCATTATGGTATAGTCTATAGAACCGTTTCCTAGCTCGGTGTAATCGCGAGTAACTTTATCCATATCCTTAATATGCCACATTACATATCTCCCAGGATTCTGAGTAACCATATCTTTTGGAGTTTTTCCTGAATGAACCAACCAGTACATATCCATTTGTAATTTTACAAATTTTGGGTCTGTGAGTTGCATTAAAATTTGATGCCCAGAAGTTCCGCCCCAATCCTCGAATTCATATCCGTGATTGTGATAAGCAAAACCTATTCCTGCTTTTGTTGCTTGTTCTCCGATAATATTAAGTTTCTCTGATAAATGTTTAAATCCCTCGGGATTGCGGTTTTCAGGTTTTATGAAGGGCCAAGTAATGTAGGATGAATTTAAATTTATTGCCGTTTGAATACATTGATCCACATATCGGTTTAATTGATCCGAAGATGCATTAAAATAGTCTGGAAAACTATAGTGACCACTAGTTGTTGAAAGACCTAAATCATCTAAAATTCTTTTAAATTCAATGCTTTTATATCCGTAAATGGTTTCTGTATCGGCCTGAAATCCATAAATCTCAAAATCTTGATAGCCAATAGTTTTGAGTTTCTTCAAAGTGTCTAAGGGAGCTAATTTCATTGCATCTCGGACACTGAAAAGCTGTAAACCCATTTTGAAATGTTTCTTTTTTGAGAAAGAAAAATTAGGTAACCCTATTGAAAATCCTGCACTCAGCAGAGCGGTTTTTTGAATGAATTCTTTTCGTTTCATATTTCAATATAACTTTAATTTCATACTAAAATAACTATAAAAATTAAGTGCACACAGAATCTGTGAAGGGTGTTACATCAAAAGTAAAAAATGTAATTACTTTAACTTATTCTACAGTTAAATTAAATGTAACTGCTATGTCTGTTTCACCTCCTGCGTCATCAAGACCAGTATTTGGTTTTGTAGGTTCGTGACGTAAGGTAAATGTTAAAGCTCCTGAACTTGCTGCTCCAGCAACTAGAGTGAATTCTGTTCCTAATGGATTTCCCTCTGAGTCATTGTTTTCATAAGAAGTTGTAACATCTAGTCCACCACCGATGGTATAAAAAAACTGGTGATCCAAATCTTCTTCTTCTACTTCTTCAGTTATGTCCTCTGCCGGACTTTCCATTTCGTTAAGAAGCTCAATAGTACCATTATAGATAACTCCAGCTGACAAGTTTCCAGAAACCGTTATTACTGGTGCATTAGGACCATCACCGTCCAAATCTTGTGACTTAAGCGTAATGGTTGTTCCCTGACCTGCAGGCACAAGAGTAGCTGTTAGCGTAGTAATAACCTCATCTTCATTTACAGGTTCTGGAGTGGAATCATCGTCTTTTGAACATGATACAAATAATAGGGTTGTAAAAAGAACTGTTGCTAAAAAATTTAATTTTCTCATTTTTTTGTGATTTTAAAATTAATAATTGAATTTGATGTTTAGTAATAAATTTCTACCTAAATCGTTGGCATAAAAACGTAAACGATTTAAATAATTTCTGTAGGATGTATTGAACAGATTTGTAATTCCGAAACCCAAGCTCAATGATGATTTTTCTGAGAAATCAAAATCAATACTTGAATTAAAGTTTAATAAGTGATATGCATTAGGAGGTGAACTTACATCAACTAGTTCTCTGGTTTCGGTCTGTGGGATGTATATTTCAAAATTAGTGTCGGGGTATTCATTTTGACGAAATACATATTCGCTTTGTAACGCTAATCGTAAATTCTTGATTTTGGGATTAAAATAAACAAGCTCATTTTTAGTATTTATAGCTGGTATATTTATCAAGGGCTCATCTTGCAAACGATCATATCCTTTAACCATTGATGACAGATGATTAAAACGAAGTTCTTCCGAAAAAACATAGGAGGCATTGAAATCCATTCCCAAAAGCTGGACATTGGTTTGTCTGTATTCCCAAACAGGAAAAGTTCCTCGAATTGAATTATTGATTCCGACAGGTTCAATAATAATAAAATCTGAAACCGTGTTTATAAACGGATTTAACGAAAAGCTAAACTTTTCATTAATTCGCTCAAGTGTTAATGATAATTTATGACCAACTTCTGAATTAAACTCCAGATTACCATATTCAATTCGAGCAGCAGAGTGATGTAAACCTTCGCTAAAAAGCTCAGATGAATTAGGGGTTCTTGAGGCAATTGTATAATTCAGAAACAACTTATAATCCTCAACAAAATCATAGGTTGCTCCCAATGTGGTTGAGCCGTTGTAGTAATTTAATTGAGGTCGGGCCAAAACCTGATTAACCAATTCTTCGACTATTAAATTAGAAAAGTTTTCATTATAATTTCTCAACTCCCAAAAAGAGGTGCGATAGAATTTATAAACATCCATATAGGTAAAGTCAAAACGCGCTCCTGCTTCAAAAAGCCAATTGCTATCCAGCTGATAATCCGAAACAGCATAAATTCCAAAATCATATTTTTTATAATCAGGAATCAACCGACGAACCCCAGTATTGGGTGCATAATTATTTTGATAGCTTCCCATTAAACCTGTTTTTAAATCAACGTTATCACTCAAATTAGTGTCTATATCAAGTAATACTGAATGAGTGTCTAATTGCAAGTCTAAAGATGCTTTCCCTCGATCTGAACCCCGTCTGATATCAAATTCCAATCGTTCATTTCGCTGATAATTATACTGAAAGCTTAACTTTCCAAAGCCAAACCTTTTGTAAGCTACCAATCTTGCTAATTGGTGACCAACATCTTGTTTGGGTGCCGATAGGTCATAAGTAAAATCATCAATCCTTAAAGGAATGTCACTTTTGATTGCTCGATATAAATCTTGTGCACTTCCTAGGTGAGATGCCCTTAAAATACCTATCTCATTTTTAAATAATGAATAATAAAAATTCATTCCATAATCAAATCGATTTAGACCAACATTTACAGAAATATTTTGTTGATTTACTCCTGTATTACTCAAAAAGTAGTCGGGTGTCTCAGAATCACCAAACCTTTTGAATGTACCCTGTAAACTTGCATACCATCCACTTGCATAACTCTTGGTTAGTTTTGAAGTAATTAAGGATCCCCTTCCATTTGAATTAGAAGCAAATAGTGTTTTTCCATAAAGACTATCTTTAACAGGGATTTTGGCACTCTCAACAACAACAACACCTCCCATTGCATCTCCGCTATATTGAAGTGCGCCAGCTCCTTTAATCAGAGTTAGTCTGTTGATTGCGTTCACATCAATATTTGGAGCATGTTCGGCTCCCCATTCTTGATCTTCCATGCGAACACCATTGTTAATTATAGCAACACGACTGCTATGAAGTCCATTAATAATTGGCTTTACAATTGTATTTCCTGTATTCAATGACGAAACACCACTCAAACTGTTGAGAGCATCTCCCAATGTTCCACTGCTAAAACGTTCTAATTCCTCTTTCAAAATAGTATTCTCCTGAAGTGTTTTGGATTCTTTACTCGTAATTTTTCCGTCAACGGTTATCTCATTGAGTTCCTCCAAGTGATGTTCCAATTTAAAAGACTTGAATGTGTCTCCCAATATTCTAACTCGAAAACCTTTGGTCAAACAAAAGGGATGAGACACCTGAATGGAATAGGTCTCATTGCATAAATTTGAAATCATAAATTTTCCTTCAAAATCAGTTACAAAAGTGAGTTCAGAACCAGCAACAATTAGTGTTGCACCCTCAAGTACAGAACCGTCGTGAAGATCTGTAAGAATTCCAGAAAGAGTAAAGTCACAGTTTTGTGACAAAACTTGGAAGCTGCTCAAAAGCAACAATCCTAGGACATTAATACGCATAGATTGATTGAATTAACATAAAAAACAGTCGTTTATTTATGCTAATACAGGTGGGCCACGAAGTTTAGTGTTGGTGATATTGAACGAATGAAACAACAATGAAGCAAAGCTTACTTTAGTGGCTTCTGGAGTTAAAACAACTTCCAAATTCGTAAAAATAACAAAACTAAAATGGTAAGGAGAATAATTAAAGGTGCACGTTTCACACTCAATAACAGATTGATGAACGTGAATTTGCTGTTCGTTACAAATAAAGTGATTGTGTGACTCAAAGGCAGAGGCAAATTGTACAGCAGTAGGCAACAAAAAAGCCCCCAAAAGCACCAAAGCGAATGTATTTTTACAAAATTGTTTGCTGCTAAACATCTTAAAGCCATTTAATTTTCCACAAAAATATAAAAACATTTTGGATTTTAGAAGAATTTCTCAATCCAACTCGAATCCTTAACAATATATTTTTTGTGTTCTTGTTGCATCAGACAATCTACTTTAATGGAAAAACTTAATTTCCTCTTCCCTCACCTTTTTTGAGAACTAAACGAGTTGGAGTGTCTTTTCCACTAATTATGGATTGGGTACCCAAAGCAATTGCTCGAATGGTTTCAGCAATCACTTCCATGTCAAGGGTTTGAGGCTCATCTGTAACTTGATGATAATGGATGTCTACATCAATTGGCCCTGTTGAAAAGGTATGTGAAGGAATACCTAATTCTGCGAGACTTGCATTATCTGATCTAAAAAATAACTGCAGATTTGGATAAGGATCTGGGAAAAGTCGATAAGCTGTTTTTTCTAAGTTTTTTTGTATAATAATTCCAAAATCAGATCGTTCAAAGCCCGAAAGCCAAGCTGTTTTTGGACCGTAAGTTGAAGTTTTCCCTATCATTTCAATATTAATTCCTGCAATGAATTTTGAAGCATTTATGTCTTTACCAAAATGCCTTGAACCCAACAGCCCCATTTCCTCACCAGTGAAAGCAATAAAAACCAGGGAACGTTCATTATTTTCAAGCTCCTTGAAATATTGAGCCAAGGTAAGAACAGCGGTAGTCCCAGAAGCGTCATCATCTGCCCCATTATAAATCAAATCTCCTTTACCCTCGCTTTTTTTACCCAAATGATCGTAATGTGCCGAAATAACTACATATTCGTCTTTCTTACTTTTACCCTCCAAAACACCAATAATATTGCACATGTCAATTCCCTTTGCTATAAAATTTTGTCTAAAAGTTGTTAAGTTTTCAAAGGGAATTAAGCCAATCTTCTCAAATTCAGATTCTATGTATTGAGCTGCTTTTTCAATTCCAAGGGTACCAACTTTTCGACCTTCCATTGCATCTGATGCTAGATTGTAAAGATGCTTTTTTACCGTTTCTGTTTTAATATCAGAATTCTTACTTTGTGCATTAGACCATTGAGCACATAGCAAAATTATTGTGGTTAAAAATTTAATTCTCATAATAAAGATTTGTTTTTTAACAATTTAAAAAAATCCTAGGAATATGAAAAATAAACTTTTACATAGCAGCAATCTCTCCAGGAATAAGTACTGCGTGAGTTTCATCCGTTAAAGTATTTACACGTAATTCCATTAAAGGAGCATATTCTTTGGAGGTCACAAAACTATAAGCCATGCTTTTAGAAGGAAATTCCATTAATACCGTCCAATTTCCAATAGCCTCGCCCTCGAGGGTTCTCCCATTTTTGGTAGCCGCTAATAACTTACCTTTAAACTTTTCTAGTATCGGAAGAAAAGGAGAACCGTATTTCGTGAAATAGTCTTCATAATTTTTGACTTTCATTTGTCCAAAAATGTAAACTGTCTGTTTCATTCTTTTATTTTTTTACACGTTAAAACGAAAATGCATTACATCTCCATCAATTACTGAATATTCTTTTCCTTCTACCCGCATACGTCCGGCCTCTTTTGCCTTTGCTTCTGTTTTGAAAGTTACATAGTCTTCATAAGAAATAACCTCAGCACGGATGAATCCTTTTTCAAAATCAGTATGTATTACTCCTGCTGCCTGCGGAGCAGTTGATCCTATGTTTATCGTCCATGCGCGAACTTCTTTCTCTCCAGCAGTAAAATAGGTTTGCTGTTTGAGTAATTGGTATGCCTTTCGAATGAGTTTAGCTGCACCAGGTTCTTCAAGTCCCAAATCATCTAAAAAAAGTTGGCGTTCTTCATAAGTATCCAATTCATTTATGTCAGCTTCTACACTGATTGCCAAAACCAATACCTCTGCTTGCTCGTCAGCAATAAATTCTTTCACTTTTTTAACGTAGTTATTCCCCTTTGCTGCTGCATCTTCAGAAACATTACAAACATACAAAACAGGCTTATCGGTTAGTAGTT
>Ga0233444_10006597_pt1 | contig 10327 bp, 11 predicted proteins | sample SI_124_October20_6_FD_182792 | JGI IMG/M metagenome (GOLD analysis project Ga0233444, IMG submission 182792) | Seawater microbial communities from Saanich Inlet, British Columbia, Canada - SI_124_October2016_10_MG | ecosystem: Environmental > Aquatic > Marine > Inlet | place: Canada: British...
AATGAAACTTGTCCGGTGTAAAGGCGGCGGTGCAGCACGCGTCTTCTAATTGAAACGAAAGTTTCAGGCCGTTTGGGTTATCGGGTCCGCAGACAAAACATTCGCTGGCAGCAAGCGGGTTAGTCGATTGAGCATTTGAATTCACGGCATGGTTCTCTTTGTTGGGGTATTTTTTAGTGCGAAATGTTTTTGGCATGACGGGCGAGATTATTGGGTGGTCTTAAATCTTTGATTTGGTCGCATTGATGGTCGCGCTCTGTGTAATGGTTGGGCTTAGGTTAACCGATGCGAGGCTCAAGGCGGTACTTGTTGGTGGTGATCCGAGTGAGTCTTTGATCGGCAAGAGTAACGGATGGTTTGGTTTTGGTGTTAGAGATGGGGGCGTTGCCCGAGCAGGCGTGGGGTTGACGATCATGCTTGAAGTTCTGGTGTGAGCGCTGCGGTTCTCTGTCTTGGGGTGCCGCGTGTGACCGCCTCAACTTGATTGCAAAGGGTATCGACCTGATTGGATCCGAGCTCGAGGGTGCTGATTTCTGGGTGGATGCGTAGTGTGACCGCGCCGGGTCGCCAGTCCAGTGTCTCGGTCGGGAGTAGGCGCTCTGTGCCTTCAATCGTCATGGGTAGAACGGGTAGGCTCAGATCGATTGCCAGTCGAAAGGCGCCTTTCTTAAAGGGCGCAACTTCTCCGGGCTTGGTGCGCGTGCCTTCTGGAAAAAATAGGATGCACATGCCGTTGATCAATTTATGAGCGGCGTGTTGGATGCTTTCTACCGCGCTCGTTGAGTTCGAGCGGTCAATGATGATGTGTCCCATTGCGTGGCAGGCCGCGCCGATGATCGGTACGCGCCGCAACTCTTTCTTCATAACCCACTTTAGTTCGGTCGGCAGGTAGCCGTAGATCAACAAAATATCGAGCGCGCTGATGTGGTTGGCGGTGATGACATAGGATTGGTTGGGTCGAAGATGCTTGAGTCCTTCGATTGAAACCGTCATCCCCAGAATGCGGCTGTTGAACCTTGCCCAGGCGACGGCGAGGGTTCGCGATCCCAGGTCGCCATAGCCAAGTAATGCAAGCACAATGATGCCGGCGCCAAAAGTAAGGGTTGATAAGCCAAAGCAGGGTATCGCAATCAACCACTTGTAAAACGTTCGGGTGACATTGGTCATGATCAAATGCTCATAGCAGTTAGGCGCTAGCCGGTAAGCCCTTTTGGCCGAGCGCCCTTAATGGTGGTTCTCAGCATTTCTCGGCGATACCCGTGGTAATCCGAGGTCGCGCAGTGTTGCGTGCAGCGATTATCCCACATCACAAGCGTTTGGGGTTGCCATCGCACTCGGCAGGTGAAAGAGGGTTGCGTTACAAATTGGTTTAAGTAATCGAGTAATGGTTTGCTTTCGGCTGCGGTCATATTCTCAAAGCGAAGGGTGTAGGTTGGGTTGACCCAAAGCGCTGGGCGGCCCGTGACATCATGGATTCTGATTACGGGGTGGGCTTGCTCGGGTGGCTCGTCAGTCTCTTTGGTGATGACCATGTTTTCAAGTTGGTTTTGCAGCGTGCTGTTTGGGCCATATGAACGGGTTGCGCTGTGTAGGCTGTTGAGTGGGGCCAGGAGGTTTTTAAGGCCCTGCGAGAGTGCGTCATAGGCGAGGTAGAGATTGGTAAAGAGGGTGTCGCCGCCATGCGGTGGCGTCTGCTGTGCATAGAGCAGCGTCCGACTTGGGGGTTCGCTCTGAAACGTGAAATCGGTATGCCATCCCGAGCCGAAGCTCACCGGTGATCGCTCGGATGCGGCCTTTATGATGGGTACAACGTCTGGATAGTCAGGCAGTCCCTGAAGGTAGGGCGTCTCGCCGGGTCCGCCCAGTTGGTGGGTCAGGGCGAGTAACGTGGCGGGGGTTAAGCTTTGGTCCGGGAAGACGAGGACAAGGTGCTCATGAAACGCGGCCTCAATCTCCTTACGAGTTTGGTCGGTGAGATGATTCAGATCAACGTCTTGGATCTCGGCGCCCAATGCGCCCGTTAGGGGGTGGATTCTCATGTGTTTAGCTCCAATGAATCGGGTTCTGGCCGCTGTATGGAAAGGAACAGGGTCCTACATTGTTTGTGACATCGCTTTGGTCTTTTTAAACGGAAATGACGCGCTTTTAAAGCGCTTGCCTTGATCTATCGTCGGCCTGCTCTGCCCGTTGGGCCTGCATTGCCTTTTGCAGCGGTCTGTGTAGCAGGTCTGTCGGTACATTGCTCGGTCCCTTATGAGGCAACCGCTGCCTTGAGAATGCTTGGTTCTGAAAGCAGGTATTATTATGTTATTAATTACGTAAAATATAACATATATTACGATTTGAAACGATCAAACTAGGTTGCTTCAAAAGGCGCTGCGCATTGGCCTGCATTGGGTTGCGTTGACGACTCAGGGAGCCTTTACTGGCCGTGGCACGTGGCACGTGGCACGTGGCAAGAAGGCAAGTGATGCTTGATGGCGTGAGGAACGTGTTGAGGGGCATAATCAAGAGCAATCGAGATGGCGGATCAAGAAAAGAATAGCAGTCATCAGGCGTTTACTGATCGAGTTCGAGAGACCCGCGCCTATTATGAGCAAGAAGCCGGCTTAGGCAAATCCTTGGCTTCGCCTCGGACTCGATTGGGTCTCGAGCTTTATCGCGGTGGGCCGGCGTCCATCGTCGCTTTGAGTGAGCGACTCAAAATTTCTCACCCTGCTGTGGTCCAGATTGCTCGGAACTTGATGGCGGCAGAATATGTGGCTGATTATCGAGATCGCCGAGATAAACGCAGAAGATTGTTAGCGCTTACTAACTCTGGGCGATATTATTTCTCGGGGCTCTCTGCGCATGCAGAGCTGGAATCAGACATGCTTGCCAATCTGGCGACTGCAGTCGGGTTGCCTGATCTTCTTGTGCGTTGGGAGCAAGCGATTACCGCGCAGTCGCTGAGCCAGCGATTTGAAAGTGCTATCTCAGGCATCACTATCGCACCGTATCGTGCGGAATTTAAAGCGAGTTTTGAGCGCCTTAATCGGCGCTGGATTGAAGCCAGTTTTGAAGTTGAAGACCGAGATCAAGCAGTCTTTGATGACCCCGTGGCCAAAATTTTGACTCCGGGGGGTACCATTTTTTGTGCGGTCACCGCAGGAGGCCAAGTTGTTGGCACGTGTGCGTTGCTGCGCCAGAACCCTCGACGGGCGGAGCTGGCTAAAATGGCCGTTCAAGAGCAGTTTCAAGGCTTTGGCCTGGGCCGGCGGCTCGGCCAAGCGGTGATCGATTATGCTGAAGCCGCTGGTTTTGAGGATGTCGTGCTCGAGTCTAATCAGCGTCTTAAACCGGCAATATCGCTTTATCGGTCCCTTGGCTTTATCGAAGAAAAAGCCACCGTGACGTCCGACTATGCGCGAGCGGACATTTTTATGGTCAAATCGCTAGGCCGAGTCAAACCCAAAGTTTAACAGCCAAAAGTTAACTTTGCGGTTGCAACCGTTGTAACCGGTGCGCTCAAACAGGCAGGGCAAGGGCTTGACCCGCGCTATGCTAAACTTTTCGGCAATTTCGGTCAGGAGTAAAAAATGGATTCAGATCAATCAATCTTTGAGCGCATTATGTCTGGGGAGATACCTTCTGAGCTGCTCTACGAAGATGATCAGGCAATTGTGATCAAAGATATAAATCCCCAGGCCCCGATCCATATTCTATTGATTCCCAGGGTCAAGATTCCAAGGCTGGTGGACGCGGATGTGTCTCATCAAGCCTTGCTTGGTCATCTCCTGCTGCTTGCTGGAAAAATGGCGAAGCAGTTGGGCTGTGATGAGGCCTTTCGGTTAATCATTAATAACGGCGCCGACGCGGGCCAAACCGTTTTCCATCTCCATCTTCATATCTTGGCGAATAAGTCGTTTGAAGAAGGGCAGTTGGCCACAGCTTTTGGTTAAAAGGGGATGCGCGATAAGTGATGATGGTTAGTGCCCTCTTGATCACGGAGTTTGCCGATCGTTTTGGGCGCGCTGATGGGGAATCCAAGCGCCTTTTCAACAGCGCTTACCAAGCGCAGGCAAGGTGCTGGCGGATATCTCGACGCCCGACCGGGCAGGCCGACGGCAATCGATTCAATGCTGCCCTCGATAGGTTGAGGGCCCTACTCGAAAAAATGCACGCTGCCCGAGTCAAGATCATAGTAGGCACCACAGATCTGCAATCGGCTCGCGGCGACGAGTCCTTCCAAAGCGGATGAGCCGTGTTTGAGTTGGTTCACAGAAGCTCGGACGTTTGCCCGCATGCAATGATAGGCGAGGGCTTTTTGATCCGTTACCGCGTTAGCCTCGACAAGGCTCGTCATGCTGGGGGCAATTCGGTCAACAATGGATTTTAGGTTGTCCGTCGCATGATCCCCAGGGTGCTGCATGTGGTGCAATGTCGCATCGATGGCGCCGCAGCGCGTATGTCCCATCACGACAACCAGCGGTACTTGAAATTGCAACGCGGCAAATTCAACGCTGCCAACCTGAGACGGCGCGACTATATTGCCAGCTACGCGTATGACGAAGAGATCGCCTGGGCCCTGATCAAAGATAATCTCAATGGGCACACGGGCGTCAGAGCAGCCCAGGATGATGGCGATTGGATTTTGATCAGTATAATCTTTGGCGCTTTGCCAAGGTTTTGGGCTGGATAAACCCTCCCGAAATCGCGTGTTGCCAGCGATGAGCGCGTCAAGAACGGAATTTGCTAAAGTCATACTCCCTCGCTACTTCCAAAATTGTCCTAAAGTTTAGCCTGCCGAAACGAGTCATAATGCGTCTTTGGCAGCGGTCTGCGGGGCAAATTCTAACACTCAGATTGGAACGAGCGGATCTTTTTTGGCGCTTGCTGCTTGGACTGTTGCAAGCCGATCGATACACTGGTGGCGGGGTAAAGCGTTATCGACAGGATCTCGCGCGGCGGTGGTGCGTGCTAGAAGGCATCGGTGTCATCCGTTGTGCAAGCCATTGGTTCGCCGCCGGATACTGGGATCGAGACAATAAAAGAGGTTATGCACGTGTTTGATTATATTGTTATTGGCGCTGGTTCAGCCGGTTGCGTTATGGCCGCAAGGCTTGCCGAGGATCACAGCGTCTTGCTGATTGAAGCAGGCCGCGCTAACCCTGCTTGGGATTTTAGACTACACATGCCGGCGGCGTTATCCGAAGTTTTGACGTCGACCCGCTACAATTGGGCCTTCGAGACCGAGCCAGAACCCTTTTTAGGGCAGCGCAACCTGTACTGTCCCCGCGGCAAAGTGGTGGGCGGATCCTCTTCAATTAACGGTATGATTTTTGTTCGAGGTCATGCGGAGGACTTTAACCGCTGGTCTGAAGTGTACGGTGCAAGCGGCTGGTCGTATGAGGACGTGTTGCCGTTTTTTAAGGCGAGCGAGACGAAAGCGGGCGGTGATCCGGATTATCGAGGTCATACGGGTCCCTTAAAAATCACCAATGGTGATACCAGTTCGCCCCTTTGCCAGGCCTGGCTAGAGGCCGGCGAAACACTCGGGTTTGGCCGAACCCCGGATTTTAATGGCGAAACGCAAGAGGGCTTTGGCCCCTTTGATCGGACGGTTGCAGATGGACTACGTCAAAGTGTTGCTCGAGCCTATTTGTCACCCAAAAATGGCCTAGGCTTATCGGGGCTCACGATTCTGACGCAAGCGGAAGTGCAGCACATCGCGTTTGACGGCGATCGAGCGGTGGGCGTGCAAGTGCTGGTGAATGGGCGGCTTAAATCATTTCAAGCAAGCCGGGAGATTATCCTTTCCGCCGGCGCGATTAAAAGCCCACAGGTCTTGATGCGATCCGGGATTGGGTCGGAATCAGCCTTGAAAGCGTCCGGGATAGAATGTCTTGTACCGAGGGCCGAGGTTGGTCAGAACTTGCAAGATCATTTAGAGGTCTATGTTCAAGCGGCTTGTCCGAAACCGGTTTCATTATATCCCTCGACCCGAGGCTTGAGAAAGTTAGCGGTGGGCGCACAGTGGTATTTAACGAAGCGCGGCGATGGCGCGACCAATCACTTTCATACCGGCGCCTTTCTGAGAAGTGGATTGGATTACGGTTATCCGGATCTACAGTTCCATTTTTTGCCGGTCGCCATGGATTATGATGGTAAGGATTCCTATCGGGGACACGGCTTTCAAGTCCACGTTGGGCCGATGAAGCCAACGAGTCGCGGCAGCATTACCCTGAATCCGAAAGACCCTGGCCTGGCCCCCAAGATCTTGTTTAACTATAACGCGAGCGAGCAGGATCAGCAGGTGATGCAGCGCGGCATTGAGTTGGCGAGGCATTTGATAAACAGCCCACCTTTCTCAGAATTTAAAGGCAAGGAACTCAGGCCCGGTCCAGTTGATTTGCCGGATTTTGTGAATCGTTTTGGCGAGAGTGCCTATCACCCATCTGGAACCTGTCGAATGGGTCGTGATGACGATGCGGTTGTCTCACCGGACGGCGTTGTGAATGGTGTTTCTGGATTGCGGGTTGTTGATGCATCGATCATGCCTGAGATTACCAATGGCAATTTAAATGCGGTGGTCATCATGATGGCCGAAAAAATTGCGGCCCAAATCCTCGAGTGTTGAAAAATGAAGTTGGTTTTCGGTTTAAGATCAGGGTTTTGGTGTCAAGCTTAGAACGCTGTGAGAGTTAGCTTTATCTGAAAAGGAGACGAGCAGTGGGTTATCAGAATCAGGCCTGGCTCGATCAATGGCGGGAGCCAGTGATCGAGCCGGATCAATTAATCTGCGATCCGCATCATCATCTTTGGGACCATATAACCCATCGTTATCTGCTGGATGAATTCAAACAAGATATAGACAGTGGCCATCGGGTGGTGAGTACTGTTTTTGTAGAGTGCGCCAGCATGTATAACGTGGACGCGGCAGTTGCCTTGGCACCGGTCGGCGAAACGGAATTTGTGAATGGCGTCGCTGCGATGTCCGCTAGCGGGGCTTATGGCACAGAGCGTATTGCAGCGGGCATTGTGGGGTTTGCTGATCTGATGCTGGGGCGCAAGGTTGCAGCGGTCTTGGATGCTCACATGGGGGCGAGCCGACGATTTCGGGGTATCCGGCACACAACTGGATGGCACGAAAGTCAGAGTGTGCGTAACGCCCACAGCAATCCGGTTGCGGGTCAGATGAGTGATTCGACCTTTCGGGTGGGCTTTGCCGAGTTGGCGCCGCGTGGACTGAGTTTTGATGCTTGGTTCTATCATCCTCAGCTGAAGGAGCTGATTGATTTAGCGGATGCGTTTCCCAACACGCAAATCATATTAGATCATTTTGGTGGCCCCTTAGGCATTGGGCCTTATGAAGGCAAAGCTGCAGAAGTGTTCCAGGTTTGGCGCAGGGATATGATGCTCTTAGCCAAACGGCCTAATGTGGCGGTTAAGTTAGGTGGACTGGTAATGCCTATCAACGGGTTTGGCTTTCATAAACGTCGAAAACCGCCGACCTCGGATGAGCTCAAAGCTTTAACCGGAGACTATTACCGATGCGCGATCGAACAATTCGGCCCCGAGCGTTGTATGTTTGAAAGTAATTTTCCGGTGGATCGGCAGAGCTGCTCTTACTTGGTGCTTTGGAATAGCTTTAAGAAATTGGTGAAGGATGCCTCGCCAGCTGAAAAGAACTTATTGTTTCACGATACCGCGGCTCGAATCTATCGGCTCTGATCAGTCGCAATAAATTGCCAGGCCCGCATGACAAAAGAAGCACAGCGCACGCTATCGCCCAGATGTTTGTTTAAGGCCTTTACGAGACTGTTTGTGCGCCTTTAGCGGGTGGTGTCCGGTGGGCGCTTGGCGAATACGGTTGCCGGCCGGCTGAGGTGTCTTGTGGATAGGATTGGCAGGCGATCGGGTAAACCCATTACGATACCGCTCATGTAGGTCCCAGAAGGCGATACGGTTTACCGGGTTGCCGAGCAAGGTGGTGCTGAACAGCATCCGATTTGGGTTTACAATTTAATCGAATTTCGGGCGCTAACCCCAAAGGTCCGAGGGCGAAAGCGAGTAATGCTGGTCAAGACGGTCTCGACTGAGATGCGGCCGCGAGTTTGGGATCGATGCGTCGAGTGGTATCCAGAGGATGCCTCTTTATTAGGCTCGAATCGAAAGGCAAACCCCTGTTTTTGCCTGCTCTTCCCCGCAATGAATGGACTTAAGAATTGCTTGTTCCTTGGCCCAGATAAGCGATTTCTGTTCAAGCTCCTGTTGCCGCAAATGTGTTAATTTGGATCTCGCGTCCGCTAAATTTTTTAAAGTCATCCAAGGAACGGATGACAAAGCCTCGGCGCAATACTGAGTCCCGGCTACTTCCAAGCTCCAGCCCTTTAAATGCTCTATCACTTCCGTCATGAGCGCCGTCCCAATCATCGGTTATCAAGAAGGTATCCGAATTGAAACGATTATTTCAGGGCGCTATATCTTATTTTGCGCGATGAAATGCGGCGTTCGGTTGGCCGGTTATTAGGCTTTGAGGTCATGAGATGCTGTTAGTTGCTGCCCGCGACGGCCTGGGTTTTTTGTCCTTCTTAGTAAGCGCGCAGAGTAAGCGCGCGATGTTTGTCTCAAAGGTATTAAGCAACATACGATGTTATTCCTCAACCCCGACGTATTAAATCGGCTGAGCAGTCACCTTAGCCTGGTTACGGTTTTTTGACACCATGGGTGGGGATTTGTAATGTTTCCAGCAGCATCGGCTTGTAGCGATTGAGTAATGAGAGCGTAATGGCGACAGTCTCGGTATCGATTAAACCGGTAAAATCATTCGGCCTGTAGTGCATTTGAAAAGCGCGTGTGGTGCGTTGAGATTGATGATCCTGCTCCCCGGTTACGTCAATAGGGTAGCCAAAAAGTGCTAGTGCGGATTGCGCGCGGGTGATGTCCAGCGTATTGCCGGTGACCCAATCAAGGTAAAATGCTTTGTCACGCTCGAAGTACCAGGGGCCAATGCCGGCTTGATGCAGTGCCTGCCAAGGGAACTGCGGACCTGGGTCGACTTTGCGATCGGGGGCAATGTCCGCATGGCCGACCACGTTAACGGGTGATATGTCTGGGTGACGCGCGATGATGTCTTGTATCAGTTGAATTAGGGCGCCAATTTGATCGCTCGGGTAGTCTTCGAATCGGCAAAGTGCCGCGAGCGGTTTTAGTTGTTTGGAAAGGGTGGCATCGCTTGCGCAACCGGATCGATTTACGAGCTCGATGCCAATGCTACGATCATTTAATGCCGTTTCTCGGAACCATTGGCTTTCGCCGGCGTGCCAAGCGCGGTCTGCTTCCGAGACCAGTTTGAAAATTTTTAACGTGGGGTAAGGGTAAGTGTCGTCATCGAGTCTTGGAATGAGGTAATGCGCGCTCACCGGACGGTCTGATGTCTGTGTAAGGGCTTTTAAAGATGGATCAAATGCCTCCGAGGTAAAATGAATCACTAAATGATTCACGCGACTGTTCTGATTCTCAGAGGGGACCTCGATGAACGGTAGCGTGCTGCAGCCAGTCAGGAGCATCAGGGTCAATACGGCTTTACCAACTCGTTTGATGTGATTCATTGAGGCGGCGGCCCCTGCAGGTAAAGGTTGAGAGCAAGAGTGTACCGATTGAGTATAAGTGGTGCCAGACTTGAAAAAACTGCGAAGGATGCAAGGCTCTGCGCCGCTACCAGCATTCGTCGTCTGAGTCATAAAATAGGTCTCAATGGTGAGCTGGCTCGGCTGGCGCTGGTGCGCGGCGACTGACTGCTCTCACCGAGTTGCTCAAAGTAAGCCAGAAAGCGCTGTGTTGAATGGCGCAACGAGCTGGATTGTTAATGCGCAAGGACCTGTCTTGTGACGTGCGCAGATAAAAAGAAGGCACTGCAGCCTAATCAAGTGCAACCTCAGGCGCAGGTGTTCTTGAATTGCCTGCCTCGCTCGCAAGCGTTGTTTGTAGTTGGCTGACCATTTGACGCAGCAAGCCGCTAAGACCTTTGGCGGATCGGTGATCGATTGCATCAAGGGTCGACGTTATCCCGGCCAGCGCGGAGGTTAATCCAATCGCACTGTTAGCAGGGTTCTGCAGCATTGATAAAAAGGCTTCTACCTTGCCTTCTAGGCCGGCTGGCGTTTCCCTCGACCGGGTCAGTTGGTCAAGGTAGGCGCGAGCAACGACGGGATCAGTCGGCCAGGTAACTGGCTGTTGCTGTTGTGGATTAAACGTCGCGCCTTGATCTGCTAGAGCGGCCGCGGCAATTTCATTCGTTGAAAGGTACTCACTTGGCGTGAGGGTCAAAACGTCAAGGCCTCTG